>JACCDW011607772.1_pt1 | contig 27611 bp, 24 predicted proteins | sample 7449781 | NCBI WGS metagenome assembly JACCDW01 (sample SAMN15323449, study PRJNA562643) | freshwater metagenome | isolation source: river surface water | place: USA:Blue River Watershed | collected 2017-08-18
CTTTTTGCGGTTGTGAAGAATACCAGATGGGCCTTTTTGGCTTTCACGGCATCCAGGATGGAACGGAAGCGTGCATCGAGTTGGTAGCGCTGAACGGTGTAGGCATCCAGAATGGCGGGGAGTTCGGACTCCCACTTCTTGGCATCGAACTTGGCACCGACCTTTTTCATTTCGGTTGCCTTGGCGGCCTTGCGAACTTCATCTCCTTCGTCTTCTTGCATAGCATATTCCTCTTTTTCCTTGAGAGCACCTTTCTGGGCGCGGAGAGTTGCATACTGTTGGTGGATGGCACCGGTTTCCCCAAAGAGGGTGGGGCCGAGCTCAGGTTTGTTCGAGGCAACCTTGAATTTCTCGGCAGCCAGGGCGGCCTCAAGGGATGGATAGAGGGTGTTGGAGTCGCGGTCCTTCAGAGGGAAAGGGGCATAGGTGGCGAGCCAACGACGCCATCCCTTGTCTCCGATTTCGAGATCATCCTTGAGTTCAGACTTTTGGTAAAACTTGTAAATGGGTCCGGTTGCCTTGACAGCCTCTTCCTCCTCTTCATCCTCCTCAGCTTCCTCCTCCTCTTCCTCTGGCTCTTCTTCGGCCTCCTCAGGTTCCTCCTCTTCCACCTTGGGTTTCTCTGTGGTTCCAACAACTTCCTCCTCTTCCTCATCAGCAATTTCCATACGAGGCGGTTCCATATCCAGCAGATCACGATTCATCTGAGGCAGTTCATCCTCCACAGGAATGACATTGGGAACAGGCGCTTCTCCTGTCGGTCCAACCGGTCCTATGGCATCCTCGCGCTCCTTCTCCGACAGGGCCGAGGTGATACCAGGAGCCATGTAAGGAATCTCGGCACCCGTGGAACGCCGCTTGAAGATGAACCAGCGATTTAGGAAGGAGAAGTCGCGCAGTTTGGGCGACATGGGGAAACTGCGGCCACTGCGTGCCGCCATCTGATAGCTCTCCGAAAACAGAGCAGTCGAATGTTGGAGTCCCAGAGCCGCCAGCTCCTCCGCATTTAGCAACTCGCAGCCAATGGCCTCCATGCGTCCCTTCAGGTACTCCCAGGACACCAGATACTCTGTGTAGGCTTCCCCAATGGAAATGAAGGACACGTCAATGGCCTTTCCAAGGCTTTCGTCCGTTGCAGGGAGTGCCTCGGAATCATATCGCTTGACAATGCTCCACACATCCACGCCATCCTCCTGTCCACGCAGAATACCACCCACCGGTGTATTATGTAGGAGTTTCTGGACCGACTCGCCATCAAAACAGCATCCCACAAACAGTCCACCCACCCGCAGAGTTTCCGACACATTACGTAGCCATCCATCCACTGTGGGACGATCCTTGAAGAAGTAGTGGAGGGAAAACATACATGAGACGACGTCGAATCCATCCGCGGCTTTCCCTTTGAATGCCGCAGCATACGGGGGCACACCGGCCTCCTCGGATCCCCACAGACAGCGCAGCATGGAACGGTCCATGGGACTCTGACCGGCCCCGCCATCCGCCAGTCGCTGACTGGCATCCGCCTGTACGAACAGCATAGCGGGAATTTTACCATTCTGTAGGACGGTCTGGTCCACGTAGCGGCGATAGGCACCGACCGCAGGATCTGCCAGGTTTTTCTCGGCAATATCGGTTCCCAGCACCCACTCCACCTTGGCCGCAATCCATTTGTGAATATCGCCGGCCATTCCCACAGTCATATCATATACGGCGGCACCGGGCCGCAGCGAATGACCGAGGAGGATGTTGGATTTGATGTATTCGTTGTGGAAGGCACGGAGATTACGGACACGATGCAGGTCGCGTGCGGGTGCTTTGCGAACATAGTAGGAAGCGGGACCGACTGCTGCGCTCGTTGCCTCGGCAGCGCTTTCTTCCAGAGATCCGGTACGAATCATATGTTCGGACACGGGATTGTGAATGGAGGACCAAATGGATTGGGCGACCCAATCGGCATTCATTGTGCGTGCCAGGATACCCCGTTGGATCCGCTCGGTCTTATCCCACCGAACCCGCATGGGTTCCCAACGCCATCCGGCGGGACGCTCTGGATGATAGGACATTTCCACAATGGTGCGCGACTCAATGGGGTCGCCTGTAGGGCACCGCAGGACTTCATCTAGGACAATGGCATCCGATGCACCTGCCGGATTGGTCACACCGGCATTGAGTGCCATGTAGCAGACAGAGGCCATGGGATCCGCCGGCTGGGGTACAAATTCCACGGGACGATATTCACCGCGTTGCAGACTTTCGGGCAGCGGTTTCTTCTGCAGAATGGCATCACGGGGATTGGCGAGTGCAGGATGCGTGTTGGAACCCACAAAGAGTCGCAGGGTTTTATAGCGTACAATTTGATTCGCATCTTCCTGTGTACGGACATTTATGAGATCGGCACCGGTTTCCTTGTCCTTTTCTACCATGACAAGGAAGTCAATGGTGTTTTCGGAGGCCGGTTTCCACTTGAATTGGGCCGGCCAGCTGGACTGGAGTTTGGGGAGTCCCAGATGGTTGGGGGTAAAGATGAGACCGTCGCTGTGGTAGGGCGGATCGACTTTGAGGCGATCCAGCACTTGTGCGGCCTCCTGGAAGATTCCATCTCCACGTTGCATCGGTGTGAGAAACGTTTTCATGGAGAGGGACAGGGCCTGGGATTTGGGGGCTATCACGGTTCGTTGGGCGTTTGCCAGAACACCAATCGCCTCGGAGAGAACCTGGTGTCTGCTGACAACATTCGTCTCGCCGCGTACCAGAAAGGGGCGACTGGATACGTCCTCACCCCTACGTCCATTGTAAATATCAAAGGCGTAGAAGCGGGAGACGGGCTCTTTCTTGGCATCTTGTCGGACCCATTCACCATCTAACAGAGTTCCCGCCCATTCGGCAGCCACCTCTTTTTGCAGACGCAGATCGGTTCCATATACATTCATGTTGGTATCCACGAGGAACAGGGAACCCGATTTGGCGACCAACAGAAGACAACGCTGGCCGTCGGCCTTGTCGGTCACATTGTAATCCCCCGTGCGCAGATTGGGGACTTCCTCGCCTTGGTCCGGTAGAACATTGGCGCGTTCCAAGGTTGCTGGTTGGGGACCGGGAAACACACCTACATCGGCACCTGTTAGGGATGCAATATACTCGAGTACATTCTTCTTGGTCGTGTTGCGGACCAGCACAAAGGACCGTTGAATACCACGGAGCACTGTGGCAATTCCGACCAGCAGGGATTTAAAGGTCGCACCAGTGGTTGCCTCGACTTCGGCTTCGTAGTGCATGGGTTGTTTGGCGATTTCGGCGGCGGTAAAGGAGGCCGCGGGAATGAAGTCGCCGCGGGGGGATTTCTTGTTTTGTCGGACAACCGATAGATCGAAGATGAGTCCTTTGTGTTGCAGGGAGGAGAAAGAGTAGCGTTTGATGTAGCGGAAGGACTTGGGTAGAGAGGCCCAACGAGAGAGGGCATCACGGACACGCACATCATCCATGGAGAGGGGCAGTTCCCGTCGGAGTTTTACGCGGACACCATAGTCATCCCAATCTACTTCGGTAGCAGAACCGGTACCCTTCTTACCTTTCAGTACCACGTGAAACGGTTTTCCGAGGAGGACATTGTCTTTGCAGAACTCTTGGATGATCCCTTCACCGACCAGGGTAAACCGGAGTCCGCCGGCTACCATAATGTTGAGTTTGGCGGGCTGGGATTCTTCGCGCAAACCAAGGGAACGGAGGTGTTGGACGACCTGGAGCCACTGACTCAAATCAAGTGTCTTGAAAGTAGCTTCCAGTTCCACATCTGTTCCGGATTCCCATGTCTTAAACAGGGTTTCCGCAGCAGATGCAGCATTCGGGTGTAGCTCCAGGGACATCTTCTCTACTTGGGGTATACCTTGGAGACTACCATGCCTTCCAACATCAATTTTGCAGAGTCCAATCTACCAAAAATATGATATAAGTCGCGCACCACCCACAAAGAATGATTACAATGTATACCGCATTCGCCCAACATTTTCATGAAACGCGCCATACACCGTGGCCAGGTGTGGTGCAATTTCTCATGTCCCTTCCTCCTTCGCGTATTCTGGATCTTGGATGTGGGAACGGAAAGTATTTGGGGATTCGAAAGGATTGCCAGATGATTGGATGTGATCCGTGTGCGTCCCTTGTCAGTATCGCTCAATCCCAACATCCCTCCGTCGACATCCTAGTTGCCGATGGATGTTCGCTGCCCTTTCAGGATACATCCATGGAGGTTGTTCTTTCGGTGGCCGTCTTTCATCACATTGCACCCACAGACCATGCAGCCTTTCTAGGCGAAGTGCGGCGGGTGTTGCAACCGCAGGGAATCTTCTTTGCAACCGTATGGGCTCCTTCCGCAATCAAGACAAAATGGACGCGGATTCCTGGAGAGGGCCCCGCTTGTTATCGCGTTCCTTGGAATGACAAGTATTCCAAAGATGTATACGATCGTTATTACTACATTTATACGATGTTGGAAATTCAGGAAATATTTGGTGCATTCTTTGATATTTTGGAAATACGCGAAGAATGCAAAAATTGGTATATTCGATGTAGGAATCGTTAGGCTGCCCCGACAGACATAATTCTACACAGGATGTTGTGGTGGTTTTAGTTCTACAGGTTTGAATTCATTGCGAGGAGATCGATTAAATTTCATATGGGATATTACATTACCTGCTCGAAGACGCCAATCCTCACTTATATCCTCACATGCATTGCAGGTTCTTTTTCGAAAAATATATTCGATTTCAGGTGTATCTTGGCTCATTTGCACAGCAAAGTGATAGGCTGTCTCAAATATATTGGAGGGCAAAGGGATCTCTGCTTTTGTAGACTGATTCAAAAAATATAGGGTTTCCATTCTATACATCCATCATGAAGAAGTTCTAGACCAACCTACATTCCCAGGCGCATTCGCATACGCGCTGATGCAAGAAAGGCAGCCTTCTCCGCTTTCTTACAAGCGGGAAGTGTGATACCCATTTTTTCCGCAACAGATTCCAATTCGCCGATGGAAAGTTTTTCAAGGCCGGCAACAACCGAGATGGGTGCATGAATACGGGTATCCCTGGTTATTTCACGGGGCTGTAGAGGAGCACCTGTACTTCCTACATGAATCAATGAAGGCGTCATTCCTTCTTTGTCGGCTGCCGGCCAGAGTCCCATTTCATGGGAGGATTTCCAAATGGCTAACCGAATCCCTTTCGCAAGACAAACAAAGTCTAGGAGTGCCGAGGCCTCTTTCTGCGTCCATATAGCAGACCAATCAAAGGCATACTTGGGATTAAGACGACTTCCCGCAGCTGCGCGTGGGACCAGGAATTCTGTTAGTTTTGTTTTGGTCCAACCTCGGGATCGTCCCGCCTGCTCCTTATACAACACGTCTACCAAGGATTCTAGTCGTTGGGCTTCCGTACACTCGAGGGAAATACGAACAGTCGGTGTCGCAATGGCATACATGGGATCATGGACTTCCACAGCAATGCAAATGGGATCCATGGAACCGCGGGGTGTCTCAGGTTTGGGAAACTTAGAAACAAGAGATGTTTGCGATGGTGCTGGGGTCGCAACAGGTACCGGGACAACCGCTGGGACAACCGTCTTCCCAATACTCCGTGTAGGAGGTGGAATCGAATCCTCTGAATCAGAATCAGTAGGAATGGATACCTTTGACTTGGTAGGAATTTTTACACTCTCTACGACAACTGGTGGAATGACAAACTTTACAACGGGTAATGATACCAATCGAATTTCCTCAATACGGATTCCCTTCCGAGGATTGGACTGTATGGCATCCTGTAGGTCTTGAAAGGAAACCATCCTTAGAGAATTTCAACGGAGGAAGAAGTTTAGGCTGATGTGTGGGTGGCTAAGGTGCTTAGAAGGCTGTCGCGGTCAGACAAATTTTGTCGATTGGTGGCGGTAAACAGCAAAAATCGTTCCAAATCATCAAATACGGGCTGGGGAAGCAATGCAACATTCACAAAAATCCCGTTCTGATTCTCCGAAAAAGCCACTTCGTGTTTTTGCAGAATACGTACAATTTCAATATACTCGGGCTTTGTGAGACCTTTCATATTTTCCAAAAACTCTTTTCGTCGCCCATATTCCTCGGCCGATAATTTTTCACCGGGTGCGTTCATTCTATTCCTCGAAAATTCTTTAAGACTCCTCTTCTTCCTCAGACTCTTCTGTTTCCTCGATGGTTGCCGATACATCCTCCATGCGCCCGACCGCCATAATAAACGGGTCATTGGTCTGAAAACGACTGCGATCAATTACTACAGAAATAGTATTACCCTCCTGGATCTTGTCAAATGCATCTACGCCAATATGAAGATCACGTGGCAACAGGATACGAATGGCATCGTCAAAGATGGCATAGGCGCCCATGCGGTTTACCTTGATAACCCGTGCTTTCAGAACATATCCAGCAGTGGGATACAGAATCTCACAGGATAGTTTGCAATCAAATATGAGATTGCCAGTGAAACGTCCATTTTCAGCAGCTCCCATGCTACGTGCAAGAAGCTTGAGAGAACCGGGTCGCACAAAACCGTTTGCATTGCACTTGCCTTCGTGGGATTCCCGTAGTTTTGTTTCCAGAATGGATTGAATACTGGCAGCATCTGTCACAAGATTCATTTCAGATGGACTCAGGGATACACGTTCATCTACATACATGGTTTGATAGATGGACGTCATATTGGATATTCTATGATAATGAGGATATTTCAGGAAAGCCACGTCAAATTTTGGGCCCTTGTCCGTTGTTACAGGATGCGTAAGGAGTCCACTAAAGACAGGAACCATCGTTTGCCCCCTAATTTCTGGGTTTCCATCCAACGAAGCAGGAATTCCATGTAGGGACAGATCTGTTTTTGGGCGAGATCCTGGACGTGAAGAAGTGTTCCCGTTTTTGCCCGTTTGCGTGATTCCTCTTCAGAGGGTCTTGTAGCATCCGCATCATCCAACAGGAGTACAAGGATGGGATGGTCCTCTGGAACATGTTCTCGAATCTGACGTTGTACGAGTGTGAGGCGTTCCCTGTGATTCGGTAGGTTGCTCGTGTTGAAACACTGGGCCCCCTTCCAGCTTCCATCCGCCTTGTTGATTGTCTTGAAGAGTACATTCTGTTCCTTGGGATTGTATGTAAGGAATCCAAAGACAGGACCGGTGTCTTTGACTTTGTCCGGAACGGGCCCGACAATCTCGGCAACATCCTGGGCTAAGTTGGAAGGACATATGGTTGGTTCGGTATCCCCATCGAAAAAACAGTACACCAAAAGTTTTTGTTTTGCTTTGGGCGTAAGATTGGGAACATGAAATCCGGACATGGCGCCGCGGAAGTATTCGACAGGCTGTAGGGATTTGGCAGCCGCCTGTTCGGACTCCTCGGGACCCTGCATCGTCCATTGGCGCAACACGGACATACGTTGGTCCAGCGTCCATTCATGATCCATCCACCAGTGCTCGGCAACCTGCAGGACACCTTGCAGCGTCTGGAAACGATGATACACCCAACGCCATCCCTCAAAGAAGGCGCCTGCCGGAACACCCGCCGGCGGTGCAACAGCCACCTGCAACGCGGTAGGGAATATGTGGGTCTTTAGGTGCTCCATCCAGCCACGCAGGGATTGAATGGTTTCTTCGTAAAGTGATCCGACTGCCACAGGAGCGGTAGGAGCTGCCACCTCGGCCACCTCCACTTCCTGGGGTTTCTCGGTTGCTAACAGAGTTTCGCGTGGCAAGTCCATGAAGCGGGGGATGCGTCCAAATGCACGTCCAAATCGCATTGCCATCGGAATTTCATAATCAGAGACCCCGAGTGGTTGGAATACAAGATATCCATGTTGGTAATGCAGAGTTCCACGGACTCCGTCTTCGCGCTCCACAACAAAGCGCGGATTGTCGAGGAGGGCGCGAATTCCCATGGCAGCAATGTCCCAGGGCAAATCGGCATACATTTGTTGGAGCGAAGGAATGTCGAGGGCCACCTCTTTGCGAAACCAGGCGCGCAGGAACTCCTCACGGGCCTTGAGACGTCGCCGTGCATCCTCGGGTTGATAGGTGGATAAATCAGGTTCCCCTTCTTCCTTAGCTCCACATGCATACTCACAGGTCTCCATAAAATCACAAATAGAGGTGTACGGTTTGTCCTTAGGATCCACCACCACCTGCTTTCCTTGAGATGTCAGAATACGCCGCCGCGATAAGCCACGCAACATGATCGCGTCGCGATTTGCCAGACAATCCCAGGCGGCAATTTTAATAATTCGTTGTACCTGGCCGATGGGAATCGCTTTGCGCGCTGCCAGACGGTATGCATACAAATCTGCCGTCTCGAACTCAGGAATCATGTTGGCATGCAGGTAGATCGTACAATTCTGTTCTTCTTTGGGAAGTGCCGCATGGCTGCAGTACCTGACTGCGCGACCTACAACCTGTTCGATGCGGTTCAAATGATACCAACCATCCAACAGGTGATTCTCGCGGATGCATTTGAGATCAAGGCCTTCTGCGGTAATTTGGGATCCCAAGATGACTTTGACTTTTCCACCACGAATATCAAACTCGCTGCGGAGTGTATTGGCGTATGCAAGGGTTCCTTTGAAATCGGGGGTCAGTGTATCATCGCCGGTCAGAAGGATGAAATTGGCGGGTGCAAAGGTGTGGCCTTCGTGGGCCTCCCCTTCGCGCGCAGAGCAGAAGGCGCAGGCCCGCGGAACCGACGGACCGACCAACAGGGGCGCCGTCGACCCATCGGAAAGAACGCGGGTCCACCCTGCGAGTTCCAGGGCGACTCCCACGGGAAGTGCCCCCGATTTCACATAACGCGAAAACACGAAACACATTCCTTTTGCTTTCCCGACGGATTCCACAATGGCCGCAATTTTCGGGGCATGCGAGGCCAGTCCCTGCGATCCCAACACAGCCTCTACGGCTCCTTCTCCCGCCCATGTAAACTGTCGTGTACGTCCGGCACGTTCCGTGAAATGCGAGTCCCATCCCGCCGATCCATAGGTTCCATTGGGGAAGGTTATGTTGGATGTCTGGGTTGCCTGGTCCAATATGAAATCCGATAAGTCCTCATCCGCCTGTTCCATACGAGCCTGACTCAGCACTCTATGCAGTGTCCGACCTACCACAGTCGCCTCAATATTCGGTTTATGAATGACAAGGGGCAGCATACTCAGGATTTTACGAATCGCCGGCGTCCAGGACACTTTGTCTTCGCGCCGTGAGATGGACTGTGTCGGATATCCATCAAACAGGGTTTCACGGGCCGCCTCTTCGGGCGTGATTCGCAGAGGAAAGGAAGCGGGATTCTCACCACGCATGTAGGAAATATAACGACTGCATACACGTTGCAAAGCGGCATGACTGGATTCCATCAACATTCCATCCCCTGTAAAAAAATCACGGGGTTTCAGAAGTTTGCCCTCGTCTTTGACATCATTCAACAGCAACAAGTTAAGGAGAAACAGGATTTCGGGGGCCGTGTTATACATAGGGGTCGCTGTCATACACATCAGACGCAGACCTTCACTGACTGTAAGAATTCTACGAAGAACAGGTGTGAGTTTCTTGCCTTCGGCGGCATCCACGGCGGCCCGTTGGACGGGGGATTCCTCGGCACCCACGGTGGCATCTTCTCGCAGAATCTGGGTTGCAGCGGCAGCCATACCAGCCACGCCAGCACCATCAATATCGCGCAGGTTATGGGCTTCATCAATAATTAGGAGGCAATCAGAAAAGAGTTGATGGAGAATACGATCCTCAGCTTCTTTCCGTGCGGCGCCCTCCATTGTTTTCGGCAATTCGCCTAGTCGTTTGAGAACCCAATTGGCGAACTGTAGGTATCCCATGATGCGGTAGCGCTTGCGAATGAGTTGTTCGGCATCTTTTTCAATAACGGAACGATCCTTTTCATTTCCATTGCCTGCAAGGCGCAAATAGGTCATGCCAGTACATTGGGGGCTTTCCCAACTTTCTCCGCGAAGTTGGGCCATACGGGGTGCCAAAGGCACCAGTCGATCTGGATCAAAGATAGTACGACGGAATCCGGATGCAATGGCTTGCGGACACAGAATAATGACACGTTGTGAGGGCATACTTTCGAGGAACATTTCAGCGACGGAAATGGCGGAGCAGGTTTTTCCCACACCTACTCCATGATCCAACAGGAGACCTCTGTAGGGTGTCATGGGGTGCAGGAAGCGTGCAACCAACTGTTGAACGGCCGTAGTATCAAATGTACTCGTCGTAGTTCCGCAGATTCCCTCTGGGACTGTCTCGGACCGCAGATCGGAGAATTCGGTTTTTGTATATAGACGCGTCGCAAATTCGGGATCCATAATGTCAGGATATAGGCCGGCGCGTCGTTCACGTGTGGCACTCCAGGCAGATGGATAGATGGCTTTGCGGCGCATGGCTTCAATGAGGGCATCACGGGCTTCGAGGGAATTGGGATCCACCTGTTGGGACCAGGCTTCTAACAGATCCGCCTCGGATCGTTTTGCAAAGGATTGGATGACCTCCTCTTTCGGAGGGGCTTGAATCACTACCTCCATCTCTCTGTTGGTACTATGCTTTTTTCCCTAGACTCTGTATAGAAATGCCTCGTTTATTCATGTATCGCCAGATGACCGATGGCGGATTTGCACCCCACATTAGCAAACATGGGTATCTGACACTGACGATTTGTAAACCGAAGATTCGTCGTTCGGCAGAGGCAGGCGATTATGTGATGGCACTCGCAGGGAGTTCGCTCAAACAGCTTGATAAGCAACCAGATAAATATCGGAAAGTCTCGTATATTTATCAGGTGACGGACAAAGTTCCCATGAAGAACTATATGAATTGGTGTAGGGCACACGCTCCCAACAAGATTCCCGCAGAACCGAATTACATAGGCGATTGCCAGTACAATGCGGATCTACGGTGGATGGAGGGACCTCATGACCCCTCCCATACAAAACGGAATCTTTCCGGCTGTTATTCGGTAGTGTCCGAGCATTTTGGTGCATGGACCTTTGAAAATCTGTATTCACTAACGGATGCCGATCTGGCCGCCATGGGATTTACAGAGGAGACCCTGCGGGGTGTCAAACGCGATCATCGCGTCTACACATTAACACCGGCACTCCAAGCTCATTTGGAAGCCTTAATGGCCGCAGCACCCAGGACAGAACTGTCCTTTAAGCCCGAGGAAGAAGTGGGGGATCACGTAGAGGAACCTATGATTGTCCCACGGAAAACTTGTAAACGCCGACGAGCGCGTCGCCAGACTTGTAAAATGCGATAAGCGTCGCTACAATCGCTAGACAGTACTAAGAAGGGAATGGACCCGTGTAAGAAGTGCCCGTTTTTCCGGATTACTCGGACGAATCTTGGCAAGTGCCTCCTCATAAGGAAACCATCCAATATCCCCTACTTCCCGTGTCTGTACCCGATTATCTACGTGCACTTCCACTTCTTCATTGCAATATCCAATATAATATATGTGTTTATATTGAATATTATTTGTCCCAGTATATTCTTCGAGTTGTGGAGGTATGTCTTGAATAGAGACGAGTTTGGAGGAAACACCGGTCTCTTCGGTAAACTCACGGAGCGAACACGTGAGCTCGGATTCATGGGGATTGCGACGACCTTTGGGAAATCCCCATTCGGGTTCCTCCCATGTTGTGGAAACTTCGGAAATGTAGCGTGCGAGGGTTTTACCAGAAATATCGCCCGTTGCACGAAAGGTTTCGAAGGTTCGTTTTGCCGTCTCTTGTTCAAGGCGAAATTGCCGTGTGTTTTGGTAATTCCACAGACGGGACCAGAGTTCTTCGAAGGACTGTGTTGTTAAACGGTGCAGCTCATCGGTTGACATGGAATTTAGGAGGGTTTCAATGTAGGATCGATTGGAGAGTGAATATTTTCCCCGTAAGAAATCCACATATCCAAGGGAATCTCTGCGGCGAATGAGAAGATATTCGGGTTTTGCATCTTTGTATCGTACAGCAATTACACCATACGAGGATGTTGGTTCTTTGCAATCCCGGAACGTATGGCCGGTTTTTCTGCAGTTCACGCACTCCATGGGAGAAACTCTTAGTTCCCTCTTCGATTTCGATTCTTTACATGTACCTTGCGAACCGCGTTTTACTTTGTCATGGAAATCGACCCCCTCAATAAGATGAGTGATAAGTACGCAATATCAATGCCACCCGATGTATGGGGACCGATTTTCTGGAATGCCATGCACATTGTATCATTGGCATATCCGGCCAATCCAACAGATGCGGACAAGGCGGGAGCAAAGGCATTCTTTGAAAGTCTGGCAAGTGTGTTGCCGTGTCCCATATGTCGCGAGCATTACAAGGAAAAAATCGCGACCTCTCCAATAGCCCTAAATTCCAAGGGAGAACTGATTGTCTGGGTGTGGGAAATCCACAACGAGGTCAATAAAATGCTGCAAAAACCGGAAATGTCAATGGACGATTTCCTGGCACGCATGAAACATCTAGGACGTACTACCTCCGTGGACTGGACGAATGTTGCAATCGCAGGTGGTGCCGGGATTGCAATCGGTGTGTTAGGATTCTGGGCGTATCATAAATACGTCAAACAATAGTTGATCCATACATTAACCTACACGTTCTTCTAACTCTTTTTGTTCGGCCCAAGTTTGCACGGCGGATCCCTGCTTTTCCATCATCGGATTCCACTCATACAGGGTTTCCATGTATTCGTCGGGTTTAAAGGACAACCATGAAAAGAAAAAGGCCAACACGGGTTGTTTAATAAAGTAGGGGATAAGGGGCAGCAGGGCATAGAAGCGTGGTTTCTTCCCCTGCCACCAATATCGGTATCCAATGACGTAGCCGATTACGATGGGAAAGAAGAGGAATCCGTATATGGCATATAATACACGGAAAGACCATGTGCGATATACATTCAGATTGGTTGCCAGATGGGCGCCGTAGATGGCCCCTGCAAAAAAGAGAAAGTATAGAAGAACAAGGGCAGTACTGCCAAGTGTTTTTCCCAAGAAACGCCCCATATTGAATTCATTCTGGGCGGCTTGGTCGGCGGCTCGTTGTGCCTCTTCGCGTTTGCGAGTAGCGGTGTCTTCCGCTGCCTTCTTCTTGGCCGCCTCCTGACTTTCCTTGCGCGCAGCTGCATCAGCCGCCTCTTGGGCTGCTCGGGTACTCGCAGCATACTGTTCGGCCTCGGGATTGTAGGTTAATTTATGGATTCCATATGCCACCTGGTCTGTTATATTTTGTAGCAGACTCATGGCAGAATCAAAACTCTATTTGTGGGCGGGTATATTCACGTCCCCCTTTTGGACTAATACGTATTAGTTTGATGGGTGTAGGGACTCATGAAGGGACGATAGAATCTAGCAAGTGGGTCAGCGATTCCCAAAGGAAGTGAAGAGGCTTCTGTAAGAGTACAGGCTTCTTCTGATGCATATTGGTTCTCGGGCGAACATGCATTGGATCGTACACACGTGCGTCCTAACACTGTTTCGGAGACTAGACACCAAGCCTCGGGTTTCCATACACGTTCAGGTAATTGCGGGGTATTTACATCTTGGAATCCGGAATAGATGTGGGTAGAAAAGGGTTCCACAAAAAGACGTGGTAGAAAAAGGCCGACTAGGAAAAGCAAGCCGACATAAAACAGCCACAACTCCATTCTACTCGCAGGGTCTAAAAGAGGGAAATCCACACCCGAGTAGAAGATGTCGGGAGGACTCATAGCACTTGTGAGTTTCGGCAATGAAAACACAGTCGTAAATGGAAATCCGCAGATGACCTATTTTTATAAGGCATTTGTAAGACATACCCATTTTTCCATAGAACCCATTCAAATTCCCGTAGATGGACCACAACAGCTGGGACTCGATGCCCCTATTCTCGTCAAGGCTCGTATTCCTCGTGATGGAGATTTGTTGGCGGATCTAGTATTACGTGTGGATGTTCCGGAAATATATAGCAAAGCGTATATTGATTATGATGTGAGTGGGAATGCCTTGTTAACCCGGACAACCCAGGAATGGAAATGGGTCCGCCAATTGGGTGTGCGAATGATTGATCGCGTGACCTTTCTTGTAGGAGGTTCCAAAATCCAGGAATTCAATTCGGATTGGATAGCAGCGCGCGCCATGTTGGATAAGGATCAGACGGAGTACCAAAAATGGCGAACAATGGTGGGGGATGTTCCTGAGTTGTTTGATCCTGCCAATGGGATTTATGCGGATCCTGCAGGTGGATATCCGAATGTAGTGGCGTGGCAAGGACAGTCCGTACAGACCAATGCACCCAGTACTCCTGCACGTCGCCTCCGAATTCCATTGGGCCTATGGTTTTCCGATGCAATCCAGAATGCCCTGCCGCTGGTGGCACTCCAAACACATTATGCCGAAATTCAGATTCAATTACGTCCACTCCGTGATCTCTACACAATTCGTGATCCCAGTGGAGTTCGTCTGCGATATGGATATCGATCCCAGACATATTTGCCGACCGATCAGTATACGGCGGTTTGGAATCCTTCTCTATTGGGTCCTTTGCCTCCTACACTAAATAACTTGTATGGTTCGTATGCGGATCCTACAGGTACACCGCGGTACTTTTATACAGATATATCGGGGGCAATTCCTTCTTCGGATGGTTGGCCGATGAATCTGTCGTTAGAAGGATCGTTCGTGTTTTTAACAGATGCAGAGCGTAAAGTATTTGCGACCAAGCCCCTGTCTTACTTGGTGCGTCAGGTGCAACCTTTCCTATTTCCAGGTGTGGTGGGAAAGTCGCGGTTTGAGGTGGACGTACACAATATGGCAACACGTGCCGTATGGTTTGCACGGCGATCCGATGCTGTTCCGTTTCGCAACGACTATACAAATCTGACAAACTGGATATTCCCAACAGGACCAGAACGTCCGTATCCCCTTCCTTTGTCTGGATATCCATCAATAGCAGGTGTAGGACGTTCAGGTTTACTGGTAGCAGGTCTGCAACGCCGTATTCTTCGGGGTGCAACATTCATTGCCAATGGAACACCACTGTTTGATACACAAGATGCAGACTACTTTCATCAATATGTTCCGTATCGATACCTGAAAGGTGATACAATGCCGGCAGAAAACTTTGGATTGGCTTCACAATTTGAAATGTGGCCGCTGCATGTCCTGTCATTCGCACTCAATGGATCCGATCCCGTACAACCCAGTGGAACCTTGAATACCAGCCGTATTGACAAACTCCAATTTGAGTTTGATGTGGAACCGATTCCTGTAGGAGCCCTGTATACCTATGATGTTGCGTTATATATGGAGACCGTCAACTTCCTGGAAATCACAAGTGGTATGGGTGGGTTACGATTCGCTTTGTAAAATGAATATTTAGTTATTTTTTTATAAAAATCCATATATATTGAAATATGTAGGGATTTTTAAAGGTAAATATGTGTTTATACACCATAATGAGGAGATGCACGATTGAACCGTGTGACCCACCAATTATCGTGGAAGTAGGGGGGTGTCTGATCGTAGGAGGTGGTTTCAATCTCACTACTGGGTCCTTCGCGGTACAGGGAATCAATCTGTGGGTAGGACAGGGCATATGCGTAGTATTTTAGACGGGAGACCATGCCTTCCATGGCCTTCAGGACGTCCACAACAGATCCATCCTTCATGGTCAACTTGGTTTTTTGATCGGACAGAACATAGACATGGCCGTAATTTAGAGCAGGTACATTTACGAACTGTCTGCGAACTGCCAGATTTCCATTGATGTACGTATCCATATTTTGACCCTTCTGGACGATTACTAGATGGAACCATTTTCCAACAGGGACATTCGGGATTTCCACATAGTTGGACTCCTGGTCGTTGGCAGCATCAGGAACAATATTCATATAAATTCGCAGTGTGTTTTCATCGGCACGCAGGAAAACTCCAGGGGCCATGGTACGTAGGGGATTTGATAGAGTTGCATTGGCACCCTTGTACCACACATGGTAAAACTTGGTACTCGTTTCCTTGTTTGCGTAGGTCTTGGGATCAATGTAGAGATGCATGGAGTATGACAGTTCAATACCATTCACCTCATTTTTGGACGGATAAACATATGTCTTGCTGACAGTGGGATCTTGTTGAATTTCATTCTTACTCATGACTGTATTTTCAATTAGAGTTGTGGTAAGTCGTGAGTATTGACGGATGCCTTGTACCAGGCTCTCTACCAACATGATGATGGTATGAATTACAAGTACAATGATAACAGTTAGAACCAACTGGGGGATGAGACCATCCGAATTCAAAAAGGACAGTGCCCCTTGTGTGTATCCGCGGAGGGAATCCATTTCTATTTATGGGGTCGGAGATTTACCAAAACAATCTGCGTGTTTATGCATATTTGATGGAAATTCCAATTTTACTCCACAGATAGTCCAGGAACCCTACAGTGGAGTAAGGGCCACTGCGATATTTGGAGTAAATCTGGTCCGGGGTTGCGGCATACGATGCAAATTCAACACCACTCATGAATCCATCATAGTTGTTTCCTCTGTGGAATAGTTTAATTTGTTGCTTACCATCTGGTGTTATGTTTTGAATGCTGGGAAGGATACAGGATCGTGCCAGTTTTCCATCCAGGTATACATCAAGGATTTGGCCGTTCACGGAGATTGCAACATGGACCCAACGTTGCAGATCAATCTCAGAGACATCACAGGGAGTCAGGGCATCATCGGAAGCAGGAGGATCCATGGATCCAGTCTTTTGTACCAACGGATCAATGGTTGTCTGTCCCATAATCTTGCCTGCTCGCACTACCATTTGAGGTTTACGGGGATGCAGGTAGGCTCCCAATAAGAATTCAGCATCCGAGTTATCCAATAGGGCAAACAGACTCTGGTATTGAGATGTCTGTGCGTAGCTATTGATAAACATCCAGAAACTCACTGTATACTCGGAGGTTGCCCGTCGCATTTTATCATCGCCTTTGGAAGCATCATAAATGACAAGACTTCCCTTGTCTCCCAAAAGTGCACCCGTGGAATACTGGTTCTTCAGGAGAATAGAATCCCGTGAATAAGAATCACGGTAGTACCTATAAAGGTAGTAGACAAGCACTACAATTGCAACAAAGTATAACACTGATACAATTGTACTACGATTGGAAGCAAAATAGTTTCGTGCTCCGTCCATCTTCTACTCAGGTGGGAAATAATCTAATAGAATTGTTTTCAGATTCCAATCGGATGTTTCTTTTGCACCGGCTGCACCGGTGTATTGCAGACGAATTCCAATCTTTTCCGAAATATAGTCATAGAAATCCTGTTTTGCATAAGGTCCTGCAAGGTATGCTGCATAGATTTGGTCCGGGGTAGCTACATATGCGGAGAAGTGTATACCGGACATATACCCCTGGAAGGAATTGTCGCTGGGGAGAATTTGCAGAGTCTGGGGGCCTGCTACAGAGGGGTCTTGTGGTTGCGGCAATACACAGGAACGAGACAGTTTACCGTCCAGGAATACATCCACGATTTGCTTATTAACAGAGACTGCTATATGCAACCAACGGTTCATTTCAATATCCACAATATTACAACTGGTGGCAGTATCTTCGGTAGGAACAGATTCTCGAATTCCTCTCCAAGTGCCATTGCCAATACGTTCCATATTTGGTACATTTGCACCGGTTATATCTTTGAGACATCCCACATGTACGAACATCTTTGGTTGATTGGGATGCAAGGCAAATACCAGGAGAGATTGGATGTCGCCATCCACAACTTTACCTCCATCGGTAAATGCCATGATGGATTGGTATCCAGTTTGTGTTTCACTGTATCGAGTTATGTAAATCCAATAGCTGAGGGTGTAGGCACCTGTGTTCTTGGCACGAAGATCCATTTTCTCTTTTCCGTCATTCACAGTAATTGAATACTTCTTTAAATCATCGGCTGCTGTGGGACGCTTTCCAGTTATTTCCAACTTGGTTTTTAGAAGATCCACATCAAAGCTAGTAGACTTTTTGTAATATAGGAATAGGTAGTACACCAGAACTGCAAAAGCAGCGAGATAAAGTATATTTAGCACGCTGCTTTGATTCGCACTGTAAAAGTTCCGAACCTGGTCCATTTTACTAAGGTCAGGCAAAATCATATTCCACATAGTCAGTGGGACTGGTTTGAAGGATAAAGCCGCAGATTCCAGTTCCAGTACAGAGGACAGTACTCAATCGTCCCAGCGCACCGGAGAAGCTTAGTGTGGGTTCAGGAACAATGGGTTTGCCCCGCGTGTCCGTATTCGCCTTGTAGTTTTCCAGAATCTGTTGGGAAGAACGACGTGTAGGCCATACCTGTACTAGACTTACCTGGGCGTTAAAATCCGGAGATCCATTGAGATCCATGCCACTAAACAATGTTATCGGGACATTGTCGAGAATCGCAGAGGTTGCCAACTTTCCATTCAAATACGTATCTATACTACGACCTTCTACTGTAATTGTTATTTGATTCCATTTTGCTAAATAGAAATTGGGTATTCGTATAGTACGAATCGCATTGGTACGTGCACGTACCGTGGAACCACGGTGTGTGTGCGGATCCGCTTGCAGGATATCCACAATACACTCCTGTTTCACGGGATTTACAGTGATTCCCATGGTGCGCCCCACTTTCATAACATACTCAAGATTGTAGCTACCATCATAATTAACAGGTAATTGATGTAGTATATCTGTGTCAACATATAGGAAGAAACTACAGGTTATATTGTTAGTTGTTGTCTTAGCAATTTGCTCGGCAGTCAACATGGGAATCCATTTCGGCTGGTCTTTTCGATCCGTGTTAGGTCCTATATTGTAGGGGCCGATAGTGAGAACTTCTTTCGGTGTGCGATGTCTAAACCATAGAATAAGACCGATTGCCGCGACAATGACTAAAATTGCCATGGCAATCATGCGACGGGAAAAGAATCCCTCGGTTCCAAATGCATCCATCTTAGTGTGGGTGGAGATTAGACCCCATGTTAGACTCTGGAGGAACACGGTTTGGGACCCTTAAAAACCGGTATGGATCCACAATAGGATCGCAATGTCTTGTGATCGACGATATCATTGAATAACCGGAGATTCTGGACTTGTGCCGGTAGAGGAACAGGTCCACTCAAACCAAACCATTCACGCCCTACATCCCTCGGAACACCCTCTAACATTTTGGTGACCTCCAGGGAACAATTCAGATAAATCTCCACATACCGATCAATCACAACAATTCCCAATTGAAACGGTTGGTCCATGGGAATATCCGGAATTCGCACAGATTCCCGATAATACGTTATTCCATTCTCTGTATCAAAGAAAAGCAGCATATCATTCGTGTAAGGATCCGCCATGATACCGGGATTCATACGAGATGGAAGTCCCTGCGGCATAACATCCAACGCTGTGTTTGTGTCGACCGCCTGACGATCCATATCCGAAATGCTGTCTCCCAGAAGTGGTGTATTAATTGCAAAACTCGCCACTTCAGAGGATCCACGATGTAGTATGTGGCGATAGGGATTTTCACCTTCGGATTGTCGAATCACACGGGTATTGTACCAAATCATTTCTACTAACATCGTGTACCGAGTGAACGAGACACCTGCACCTACATCACTGGTATCAACCCGCAGGGCCACCTGCGGATCCGGACTTTTCCAAAATACGAGCGACTGGGCTTTGGCCTTACGTGCTGCCGAGGAAAGACCTGGGCTTCCTGCCATAACATATAGCAGGATTCCTACCAAAAGAACCACCAAAAGACCAAATAGAATACGGCCACCCGTGTTGGAAAATGTGTCTAGTATAGACATCCCTCTACTATGCAGCATTCTTTAGTGCGGTGTAAAATGCACGGTCCTCCGCCTTTGCCAGAAATGTTTTGAGTGTAAATCCCGTTTTCTTCATTAATTCTGTAGGAGTCTTGCGTAAATCTCGTTTGTCAAATGTATTGTTGGAATGACAGAGCACCAACATAACCTTCAGGGGATCCAGCTGTGCCAATGGCTCCGTATACCGATTTGTAAACTCCACCTCCTCGGCAAAGAGTTTGGTCTCATCACATGGATGGGATACCGCGTATTGCCTTGTATATGCCATGGTTCCAAAGGTGGCGTGATTCGGCGCATAGGGGCCTACAGACCAAATCGATCCATCATCCACATAATACAGATGATTCCGTGAGGATCCTACAAGTCGCACATTCCGACTTCGCAGAACAAACACAGCATGAGATACACGGGCGGGCATGTAATAATCGTCATCGTCCATATTGACGAGGATTTCTCCACGTGCCAGGCCATGCAGAAGATTTCGTTTGGCGCCGATGGAAAGCTTACTATTCGCACGGTGGTACTGAATTTCCAGGCGGCCCTCGGCTTTCCATGCGGTAATCAGATCCTCCACAGAATCCGTTCCATCATCAAAGATTACCCATTCCATACGCGCAAGCGGATATTCCTGCGCGAGAATGTAGGAATACAGGCGTTTCAGAAAAGGACGCCGATTGTAGGTTGGTGTCAGAATCGACACGGGCGGATGTGCGGTCGATTTGGGTAGATTCTGCGGCCACATCTTTATTGCCCTTTTCTAATGGACCCAGACCTTAGATTTCCTCACACATTGGTTAGCGGAGGAATCTAAGGCCGTAAGAAAATGGGGATACCTAGATGTCCGACGAAAATCGAAAAACAATATGGAATTTTTTTTCCTGTTTTTTCGCCAATGAACTATCCGCCGATTCAGAGCGCGCCCAACAACCGGACTGGATCAAAACACCTCTGTTACCTCATCAACAATCCGCCATTGCGGCGGCACTTCGCCTCGAATCCTCCAAAACCGGCCTGTCGGTTGACAAACTTCCAGGGGAAGAATATGGTGGAACCCTATATTCCCATTATGGAATCCTGGGAGATCGTGTAGGTGCTGGGAAGTCCCTCATTGCCCTTGCCCTCGTTGGATTTCCTACACCCGCCTCTCATTCTGTTGAATATACTTGGCGAAATTTTAGTGGAACCTCCATGGATAATTATGTGGGATTTCTGCGGACACGGCCGGATCCTCCCACCTATCGCCATATCCCCCTATCCCTCTTTGTTATCCCGCATGCTCTGATGGGACAATGGGAGGCCTATGTCGCCCAAGACACTCACCTCAAGGTGTTTTTTGTTCGGAAACGCAAGGATGCCACAGAATGTCATTTGGAAACCCTGGTCGAACAGGGATATCAGGCTATCGTGGTGTCAGCTACCATGTGGCGCGATTTTGATACAACACACACGGTACGTACAATTATATGGACGCGAATTTTTGTGGACGAGGCAGATTCTATTATGTTTCCTGCGTCGACTCATGATATCTTAAATGCCAGGTTTATATGGCTCATTTCAGCGAGTTGGATGAATCTGATCTTTTCACAGGGATCCTATATGAATCTAGAGACGACAATGGCTCCACCTGATGAAATTTCTCCCTACATCAAATCGCGTATGCGCCGCTTTATGAATCAACAGTGCTTTAATATTGGGGGCGTACGTAGTCCGATTATTCGGCGCATCTGTGGTAATGTAGGAATTGCGGCATACAATGTATCGTGCATTAGTCCTGTGCTCTTTCAATCAACACGCCTGTTAATTCATAACTCGGAGGAATTCATTCGGACATCATTTGAGGTACCAGATATCGAACATATCCAAGTTCTTTGTTTGACGCCACCAGATATTCAGGTGTTGCGGTCGATTGTTTCGGATGATATGATGGAGCGACTCCACGCAGGAGATACAGGAGGTGTGTTGGAAATGTTGGGAATGCAGTCGCGTACGGAATCGGAAATTATTGGGGCAGTCACTGATACATTAGAGAAGGAACTGGACCAGTTACGACGTACATATGAATTCAAAAAGACGCTGGAGTACGCCTCGGATTCTGCCAAAGCCAAGGTGCTGCAGGGATACGAGGAGCGTATTGCACGTCTTGTATCCCGTATTTCGGCTATTGAAACACGGATTCGGAATCCCCAGGAACAATCATGTCCCATTTGTTTCGATGAGGTGTCGTCGCCGGCGATTACACCCTGTTGTCGGAATGTCTTTTGTTTCGCATGTATCTGTGATGTTATGCGACGCACCCATGTATGTCCTTTGTGCCGCTCCATAATTGAGAGCATTCAGAGCATGCAGGTGATTGGTGGAACACCTGTGCGATCTCCCAAAATTCGGACCAAACAGGAGGAGTTCCGACGTTTCCTACAGGAGAATCCGACCGCTCGTGTCCTGACTTTTAGCAGTTATGATGCAACCTTCGGTGGATTGAGTTCGTTGTTGGAAGCGGATGGTGTACCCCATGCAACCTTGGCGGGGAGCCAGGCCCGTATTGCCAAATTGTTGAAGCAATTTGGAGAGGGGAAATATCGTGTTCTGTTTCTGAATGCAAAAAACATGGGGGCGGGTCTCAATATTGCGGCTGCCACCCATGTTGTGCTGTACCACCGGATGTCAGTAGAAATGAAGAATCAGATTATTGGAAGGGCGATACGTATGGGACGCACCGAGCCCCTGCAAGTCCTACATCTCCTCCATGGAAATGAAATGTCCGCACAGGAACGTGTCGATCGTGTAGAACATGTGTAGGTTAGAACATACGGTACCCAAGTGGCATAGGTGCGGGAGGCGGAACACGCTGCTTCTTTTCCGATGCAGCAGGGAATTCAATGTCGAAGCGTTTGGCGATTCGATGGGCCAGCATGGTGCGTGTCATATGGTCTATGCGCGCCCAGGCATTCCGGTGCATACAACGTTTGAGAACATCTCGTAGAATTGACATAGCCTCTTCTTTCTCTGTTGCCGAACCATATTGGGCGTGAATGTAGGCATTACAGAGACGGAGACGTTGGGGGTCAGTCAGAGGTTTCCGTTCCTCCACAGGTTCTTCAATGGGTTTACAGTGAAGCACGCGAGTTCCCACAGTTTCAGGTTCCATACAACATTGCACGGGGTCCTCAGTGAGAATGCATGAGGCTACCTGAATTGCCTGACGAATTCGGTCCGTTGCAAAGGGTGCACGGGAGGGAAGCCCCTCCCACCCTGCTGCCTCCTCCAAATAAATCTCCTTGACCGCATCAATTTGAGAGACGGAGAGAGGAGTGTAGGAAGCATCAGGATGTAGGGTAAAATAATAGACTCCCCAATCATCCATTATATTTGGATACGCCTTAATAGTATAGATCTGGCCGTGGGAGTCAACAAGAATTGTCTCCTGCCAAACATCTTCAAGCCGCATAGTCTTGAATGGATTGGTCCGTGGATCGCGGAGAATCCAGTGTTGAATACAGTGAATAAAGTAGCGTCCTGCTGGATCCTCGAGTTTCGGGGGTGCAGCACGAATAGCTCGCCAATTCAAATGGCGAGGAAGCGCAAATTGCCAATGTTTGGAACAAAGGCGAACAGATGTAATATCAATTTGACCGTACATGACTAGGAAGGAAAGGAAGAAGGAAAGCGGAAAGGAAAGCGGAAAGGAAAGGAAGAGAAACACATCGTTCCTTCTATCCGCATGAATAATTTCAATTTTTTCATGGGTATCCCTATACTGGGAATGGTTTCACGGCAGGAATATCCATGGCCTGCAGAAGTCGCATAAAACGTTGGGGGACCGCTGAGGGAAACCAGGTCGGCAATTGGGTTCTCCAGAACTCCGTATTCTCCCACACCGCTCCTCCTACTTTCTTGCCGTATCCAGGTGTTTCGGGATGTTGCAGGGCCTCCTTGGCCGCCATTAAATACAAGTTCGATTGCCAGTACGTTGAATCAAATCCACGATCGTGATCAATGTTGGAAGCAACAAAGAGGTCCCGCATTTCACACATGTATCGGAATTGATTGTAAAGCATAGACTGTTTCGATAACACAGCAGTGTATTGCATGTCATTGTCTTTCCATTGAAATGTCTTGCGACCCACTTTTCGAAACAATTCTTGATTCACAGCCTGCAACTTGGCTTGATATGTGAGAGAAAAGAGAGTCCAATGCTGAAAAAAGAATGTATAATAATCAAGGCGATCTGATGCTACAATGAGTTTAAAGGCGTTGTAGTACTTTTCGTAACCATCACGTGTATTTCCATCATGATGTTTAATCCATGAGGGAAGTGATTCATGGAGATGAAGACCGGCCAAATTTAGATCGGTGCTGTTGAGAGGAACCTCGGCGAGAATATCAAGTTCTCCACGTAGTAATTGCCCTACTGCTGTCTTAATAGTTTCGGATCGATGAATGCGATTTGTTCCGAGTGCATGGGCGTCCATAAGACCACATTCAATATGCTGGCATACATCGCCGGCAGACATGACTCCATTTAGTAAATCTTCGCGTACTTCACGGACAGATTGTAGGATTTTACGGATATCTCCAGAATGAATTTGAAGTAGGTCTTTGGTAAGTTGTTGGAGTATTTTTGTATCAAGTTTCCGTTTAGGAAACTGCATGTCAATGAGATTTTGAATATCTGTGGGCGATGGCTCGGACACCTGGAATGCCTGACAAATCTTTTGGAACGGCTGAAACTTCTTCTCCATCCATTCGTTGCTGATACAAATAATCGCATTTTCACCGGAATATTCCTTGAGAATGCGAAGGAGTTCCACGAGACCCCCTTTGTCCCCTACAGACATTCCATCAATCTCATCCAGAACCAAGCCCAAATTACGAGGACCCTCGGGTCGAAAGAAGTCCGCTACATTACGACTGTTGAGAAGTGGAACTAGAGACTCTTCGACGGCCGCCTTGTGGCGATGCTGGGATGCATTCCATTCCACTACACGATAGCCGGCGGCTTCAAGGGCTGCATGGGCGAGTGTAGTCTTTCCTACACCTGGCGCACCATAAAGAAAAAGGGCATTTGGTTTTCGAGGCGCAGGCTTCTTCGCCCACTCCACAATCTTTCCAAACAAATCCGAATGGATCATCCTTAGTTCTTTTGGACTTGTGGGATACTTTAGACCTTTGGTTTCGAAATTACAATACGCATACATCATAAAATAATTAGGATGTATGTGTTAATTTCATATTGGAAAGTTTAGGAACCCACTGTCTTACACATAGCAATCCAGGACATTCCATTGTTTTTTAGGGTAGTACAGAAGTCTGAAATCTTGGATTTAGTAGGTGTAATAACATACTTTCCATCAACAAGAACTTCACCGGAACTTGTTGTCTTATTTAGACTGTTGAACTCAGTATCTGCTGCAGTACGAGATACTTTGCTGCTATCATAACAAACAAATTGTTTTAGCTCACCACTTTCTGCAGTGCCAAATGGTTTCAGAGTTGTCATAAAGTCCGGGCAAACTGTCAGGGATTCCTGATAGGAGTCTCCCACAACAAACCATTTCACATAGTAATAGTAAAGTGCCAACATACTTGTCAGAAATACAAGCACCGCTGCAACTTGTTTGTTGAAACGAGTGTACATAACATAGCACATGGTTCCCACAATCATGAGACCCAGAATCCAGTAGGACCACATTGCCAATGTTTCCATGATCTCAGCCATTTTGTTGTTTACTTCTATTTTATATTGCTAGAATTTTACCAATATAAAATAGACATTTCTTCTGTATTGGAAACCAATGACTGGTTTAAGATAATAACCTTCTTGCTAGTCCAGGCGGGCCGCTCTATTCGCTTTGCGAATAGAGTTATGCCTGCCTTTGCTAAGCACCTTGCATAAGCAAAGCAGACCGAAGGACAGTTTAGTTCAGGCGGGCCACTCTATTCGTTTCGCGAATAGAGCAGTCATGCCATCACTAAGCATATTGCCCTAGAAATATGCTTAGTTCAGGCGGGCCACCTTTTCGCGTAGCGAAAAGGTTATGCTTGCCTAAACAAGTTCGATATCGGAGATATCGAACTTAGTTCAGGCGAAGTTGGTTGCCGAATGGCAACCAACTAAGCCTTTGCTAAGCAGGCCGAAGGCCTGCTTAGTTCAGGCGAGCCGCTCTATTCGCAAAGCGAATAGAGCAGTCATGCCTTCACTAAGCATATTGCGCTAGCAATATGCTTAGTTCAGGCGGGCCACCTTTTCGCGTAGCGAAAAGGTTAAGCTTGCCTTAACAAACTGTCCGAAGGACAGTTTAGTTCAGGCGGGCCACCTTGGCAGGGGTGCCATCACCACCACCATAGGTCATGCCGCCCAGGGAGATGTAGCCAGTCAGGAACTCACCGGCCGCACCAGCATCACCAGTCACACCGCCAGTGGCAGTGGCACCAGGAGTCACCAGCTGCACCTTGCGCAGCACAGTGGACTTCTCGGCACCACCAGCGGCGGAGCCCACGTACACAGTCTTACCCATATCGCGCAGCACGGCGGTGAAGGCAGTCTGCAGAGGTGTAGTGGCAGCAGTACCGCACCAGGCAGGGCGAGTAGTACCATCCTCGGTGAAGATGGAGGACTGGATGGCAGTCAGGTTCACATACAGCTTGTTGATAGGCATCTGAGAAGGGGCACGTTCCACGGACATTTCGTTTATATCCAGGAGAATGAAAAAAATTCCGCGGGGGAGGCAAAAGTCCAGGAGAATTTCCTCCTCGCCGGATATAGAAGGATGAATGTTGACAGCAAGACTCCTGGAAGAGTCAATTTGCAAGCCGAAAATGCTACACAAGTTGCAGGATTGCCCGGCTTTCGCTACCAAACTACGTCATCTTCCTCCGCCCAACAAGATGGAATTCGGGGAAACTGGGAACCCAACCCCCTCAACCAAACATTTTTCTCCCAAGCCAACTTTCAAATCCTACAAAACAAAATACGATTTGAAGTATACCAACAGACTGGAAAAGTCATTGACGAACAATCCAGTGATGACCTCTTTATGATTATGCGTGCCATATATCTTACATATGGTAAGAACCTACCTACGCAAATCAAAGAACAGGTGGCAGAGCTGAACGATCGTGTTGCCGATTGGTGCATTCCCAAGATCGCCGCAGAAGTTCAAATGTACGGACAATACCTACGGGATATCGATACAATGCCAACACCTATGGAACACCCTGTGCTCCTAAATTCCGCCGGAACACGCTCTCTCCCCTTCAAACCCTTCTTCGCACCCGCGGATGATGATGCTTTCTAAGCCCCTTCCGCCTTCACCTTCTGAATGGCATCCAATAAGATGGTGGATGCCTCGGGTTTATGGCAATATTGCCGTAGGCGTATGGAAATATAGGCAAGTTCTTTAAAGATATTATTAATTGTTGGGTATGGAAATACTTCCACAGGTTTAAAGTCGGGGTCGCTGTAGTTATTATTTGTTGGTTCAGGATCATAATAAGACGGTATAACAATATTAACCAATTTTTCATGTGTATATCTGTCCGAATTTGTTATATGCATCCATTTACCATCATTCGTTCTCCATCGTGTGTCATTGAACTCACCGTATACGTCGTAGGGGACATTTGAATAATTGCCATATTCATGTGGGAATAAAACTTCGATAAAGATTCGTTTGTCTTGTTTGAGAATCGGAAGAAGTTTCCTTGCCAATCC
>JACCDW010538244.1_pt1 | contig 27577 bp, 28 predicted proteins | sample 7449781 | NCBI WGS metagenome assembly JACCDW01 (sample SAMN15323449, study PRJNA562643) | freshwater metagenome | isolation source: river surface water | place: USA:Blue River Watershed | collected 2017-08-18
TACCGCCCACCTTATTTGCTCAGATTCAGAAATTCTAAAAACAATATCTCCACTTTCCCAATATATTCCTATTTCATTTATTGTGTCTGCAAATAGTGGGGTAAACTCTGTAGAAGAAATATTTGGGTTTACCCATAGCTCTAAACTAAAGTCATTATCTGAAGAATATTTATTGCCAAGGCCATTTGAAACAGACTGCCCATAAAAATCTTTTGATGTTGATATATTTATATGATTGCTATTAGTTATCTTAGTTCCATATATCCCTCCTGGAACTATCGGCAATATATTTGTTGTGGGGGAATTTGTATACTCTGAATTGTTTCCGCATCCTGAAATATCAAAGGCAGTTGTCCCAGAGGTTTCGTCTAACGGCCAGAAACCTATAGGATAATCTTGCATTACCTTTAGTTGATAAGTCATAATATTATTATACTATATTTAAATAGTTGAGACTAGGGAATAACTTCTACGCCAGAGACTGTAAGAACGATTCCTCCAGGAATACTTGCTGAAGCAAATATGGTGTCTCCAGGGTTTACAACGATTGTAACATCGTGTGATTGAATTGATTTGTCGCTAATAGCCATGTCTGGGAAAACCTTGTTATAGTCTTGAGCGTCTTGACCAGATGGGGCAACATATATTGCATACTTTAAAGTTCCATTGTATACATTTGAAACAACTATGTTTTTTATAATTGCCTTATTAGTAAATACTTTTAATGGAGTTGTTGCTAAAGGAGTTAGTATTAATGGTCCAACAAATCTTTCTGGAACGTATGCCATTTACTCTCCTTAAACTATTGTCCACTTAGAGATCAAGTCTCTTTCAACTTGAGCCATTTCGTAATCACTTACTGCTCTGTTGTAGATAATAATTTCGCCTAAATCAAATTGTCCGTATGTAGAAAGATATCTTCCTATTCCTTGTCCTGTCATTCCAGAAGGAGCTCCGTCTGAAGCGCCAAGACCTACGGTTACGCCATTTCTTCTTACTTCTCTTCTATTATTTAAATTATCATATCTAACAGCATATAGTTCTGGCTGACCAACAGTTACTGCTGGAACGATTGAGTTAATATCATCGCCTCCAAAAACTGTTTTAAATGATGTTGGGATTGTATAGCCAACAGCAAGATTACTTCTTACTGATGTTCCAAGTCCGCCTATGATGAATGAGTTTGTAGTCTTAGCTGTTTTTGTTGCAACTGTAAATATTGTAAATGATGAGTTTGCTAACCAAGAAAGTGTTGGATCAGCAAATGTCATGAAGTCATCGACTCCATCAAATCTTAATGCTGGTAATGAGTTAATCGCTGCAAGGACATATGTTGGCTGGTTTCCAACTGTTGCCTGCACAAAGTTTCTTTGATATTGAGATCTATCTTTTGCTAAGAAGCATTTGTTTGTAACTGGTGTAACCTCAAAATTGTCAACGGCAGAACCGTCTAACCACAATTGAAGTCCAAACTGACTATATCTAGATCTCTTAAATAAAGATCTTTGGTTACTTAACATTACGCCTCCTGAATAGACTGAAATTCTTCTTCAGCAGCTAGATTTGCCTCTAACTCTTCTGAAGTAAATTCTACAGCCTCAACTCTATAAACAGAACCATTTAAAAAGTATGGATCACAAAATATCATTTTATGAGTATCTGAGTTGTGCTCGATTGTCTCTAAAACTTCTACTAGATTATTTTCTTCTTTAAATGAATCATCTGGACCAGTTAAAGGAAATGATGTGTTTGGAAAAAGAGTCTGTAATGTTCCAGACTTTGTTACATTTTCTCCATTAAGTATCGCATAGTACACTTTAGTAGTGACTCCATTCGCCTACAGGAACAATTGTTGGATAGTTTGTAGACTGATATCTTGTATCGAATGAGTAGGTAAATGTTGACTTAAACAAATCGATACCTGCGCCGTTAGCTCTTGTTGTACCAGTAGACTCTACGCCATACTTTGCTAGTCCTCCCAAATCGACTACGTATAATCTCATTCCAACGTTTCCGTCTGAGTTAGAGCTTTCTGCGTGGAAAAGGAACTTATCTTTCTTGAATGGAACTAACTTTGCGCCCCAATCTGTAGACGCCCACTGTCCAGTATAGTACTTAGTTGGATCTTGTGTATTAAAGAATATAACGTTAAATCCACTCTGATAGTAGTAGTATGGTGCGTATGCGGCTACCCAGTTATTATCCCAAGTTTGCATGTATCTCATTCCATACCAGGTATCTTGTTCAATTCCGTATGATGTTGTATTTCCAACACCATTTAGAGTTGTTAAAGTTCCTGAAGTTGATGCAAAGTTTGGTGCAAATGTTGCGTAGTGTGTTATATTTGAAGGCACAAATCTTGCAATACCTACAATATTATTGTCTCCCATAACAATGTATGCTTTTCTACGTGACTCATCATAGTTCTGTGAGCTGTTTGCTTGCCATTGGAAATCATTGTAATAGTAGTATGCGGTTTGAGTTAAAGCTGTTGGAGTTCCAGCAGTTTTTGCCTCAAGCATAAATCTATGTAAGGTTCCAACCTTATAGTTATATGCATCTAGGTTTCTATCTGCATTAGCGTTCTTCCAAACGTGTAGTCTGTAGTTATTGCTGTTATCTCTAGGCTCTAGAAGAGCTAATGTGTTTGTTCTTGCGTTATAAGAAATTGCAGTGTATCCAGTATTAAAGTTTGTCCATGTTGCATATGTGCTAGACATAGAAACAGTTTCTAATGGAGCAACTCCAGCTCTAGGATAAATTCTTACTTCATTATTTCTATAATAAATTGAATTGTCTGGTCTATATCCTGACTTTTCAATCATTGTTCCAAAGAATGGCCAGTGTCCTCTAATATACTCTGGCATCTGACCATGAGCAAATTGTCCGTCAGATCCTGATGCTGCTTCATGCCCTGGCATTCTTACAAGCCAGTTACCTTCATCTTGCTGGTAGCATGTTCCCTTTACTGAAGAGTGTCCTGTACCTCTAGTTCCCTGTGAAGTATTTGTGTATCTCCAGTCTCTTCCCCAGTCTTGACCTTCTGTATCATCTCTTAGGTATCCGCCGTACATTGGTTGCATGTTGCTGTTATAAACTGTAAACGCTGGTTCATTTGCTCTGTTTGTATAAACAGCCCATGTAGGAAGTGGAGTTTTTGTAATAGCATTAGTTTTAATATTATCATCAATTAACTTAACATTAGCAATTGATGTATTTAGGCTAAGAGCAGCAGATGATGCCAACAAAATCTGTAGCATTTTTGGGCTTGTGTTAAGCGCAACGTTAAGATTTGCAAATATTGATGCATCTAAATCTGGTAACGCTATTGATGTACTGTTAGTCGAAATTGTTGTTATGGCCACTTTTTGCTCCTATTTTATATTATATCTTAAGATCCGAAAATGCGTAAGATCCGTAAATTGTTGTTCCGTTATTTCTAGTATAGAAATTTAAAACGGTTGTATCTAGTGATAATACTGGTTGAATATTTGAAGCTCCGCCACCGTCCCAAATAATTCCTGCTGGCCAGTTAATTGTATAAGTACCACCAGACTTAATTTCTAATTGCCAAAATTGAGCAGTGTTTGCTGTTTGAGCAATATTAGAGAAAGCAACCGTGAAGTTTCCTCCTGCTACAACTCTAAAAACATTTGATGTAGCTAAGTTTAATGTAAGTGTTCCAGAGGACTTTGTTCCCAGATCTGTAAAAACAGATGGGATATTAAAGTAAGGCTTTCCTTGTCCATCAATTGGAGCTTGAAGATATGTGTAAGTCCAGAGTGCTGGTACTACAGATGCGGGGGTTTGTGTAATTGGCATATTATTCCTCTTCTGGAAGATCTAGCTCTGGTAAATCTACAGGGCGTGTTCCAAATCTTTCGTCTTCTGGGAGAGCATCCCATGCTTCTTGAGCAGCAACATTTGCAGCAATCGCTGCTTCATGATCTGCAATTCTTACTTCGTTATCAGTCTTGCCTGGATACTTGTCTACGACTTCTCCGTCAACTACTGTAAGTCTATGTGGTAAAGAGGTGACGATATCTGTTTCAAACTCGCCATTTTCATCAAACGAGACCACTCCGTTATTAAAATTAAGTTTCATTTTGCTCCTTATATCTTCCTTGTCCAGTGAGGCATCTGCATTAACACTGGGTAGTTTGTACTTGTATAATCTAAGTCAAATATACCAGCCTGTTCGTTATTCTGCAAGCCTAGGGTACCGCCATTTGCAATTGTACCATTTGTTGTTCTGCCTTCTAATGCTCCTTGTGGATCAATAATATATAATCTCATACCTACGTTACCGTCGGCATTGCTTGTAGAAGCATTAAACATAAATTTATCTTCTTTGTATGGAACTAGCTGGCATCCAGTAGATGTATTTCCATTTTGTCCAATAAAATAATTTCTTGGATCTCTTGTATCAATAAAGTATACATTCATTCCAGAACCATAGTAGTAGTATGCATTATATGCTGCAACCCAGTTGTTGTCCCATGTAATTTGATGACGCATTCCATAACGCTCACCCTGCTCAATTCCGTAAGATGTTGTTAATCCAATTACGTTATATGATGTAGTCAGCTGTGAATTTGCAGGATTATATGTAGCATAGTTGGTTGCGTTAGAAGGAACCATTCTTGCCATTCCAATAATTCCATTATCTCCTGCAACTACACGCATGCGATATCTTGACTCATTGTAGTTTTGTGAAGAGTTAGCTTGCCACTGGAAATCATGGAAGCTATATGAGGCTATACCATTTCCTTGTCCAGCATCTAACAATCCCAGTTTAGCTTCACGTAGGAACGCTGGAAGAGTTCCAGCCATATAGCTATCGCTATTTAAAGATCTGTCAATTCCTTCGTTTTTCCAGATATGCATTCTATAGTTATTGTTACCGTCTTTTGCCTGAACGCAAACAAGGGTTCTGGTTCTATCGTTATAGCATGCTGAACCATAAGCAGTATCTCCACTCCATGTAGAGTATGTAGAGCTGCTTAGATTTACTGTATCGTAGTATCCTTCTATGATTCCACGCTCCATAATTCTTAATGTTGTATTTTGATGGAAAAGAGAAAAGTTTTGTCTAACTCCCTTTTTACCAATTACAACACCCCAATAAGGTGCGTATGATGGCATTACATCTGGATTGTATGCTGTATAAGTTCTGTTACCAGCATTTGGTCTAACCATCCAGTGGCAGTCTGCCTGTTGGTATGGTGTTGCTTGAACCCAATAGCTTGTCCAGCTTGATGATCCAAAGTGACCGTTTGTATAATTGTTACCAGTCCATGGAGCCCATAGTTCTGAATCTGTGTGCTGGCTTCCTGCTGAAATTGGTTGTAGTCTGCTATTCCAAATATTCCAGAACGGTCTGTTATCACGGTTTGAGAATGTTGCAAATGTAGGGTACGGATTGGTGCTTGGTAGATCTGCAACAACTGCATTTGCATCTGCAATTGCAGCATCAAGTTCTACTGTGCTTCCTGTTGCAGCTAGATTAGATCTAATTGCTTCAACTGTGTCATTAGTAAGTATTGCAGATATAGAATTATCTACAACAGCTTTATCTAAGCCAGGTAGAACAATCTGCGTAACTGTATTTGCAACTGCCATTTTAAATTTCTCCTAATATATTATTAAACTTGTGTTATTTTTACGCCAGAAATAAAGGCGGTTACTGAGTCAGCAGCGCCTGCCTGGATTTGAATTGCATCTCCAGCATTTAGAACCTGCTTTACGTCAAGAACTGTGATTTGACGAGGTGCTAGATCAATATTCTTAAAGAAGAATACTCCACCTAGTCTTGCACTTGCCTGTTGAGCTGCATTAGTAACATTACATAGAGTAATAGATGTTACAACATCTGTCTCTCCAGCTGGAACAGTGTATACCTGTTGCTCAGTTGCTGTAATAGTTCCTGAAAATAATCTTGCTGGTAAACTTATCGTTGCCATTTTTTATATCACTCCCATATTTACGTACAGATTGTAGTTGTCTACTGCTGCATTTACTAATGCAATCTGTTGATTTCCAGAAGTAACAACAGCATTTACTTGAGAAGCTCCAGCGTTGGTAATAGTTTGAACCTGACCACTTGCTGCAGATGTTACTTCAGAAATTTTAGTATTTGTTACAGCCACAATGTCGTTGACTCCCAATAGAGTACCCAAAGATTCGAGGGACTTTGCCAAGAATACTATGTCTTGTGGTGTAAGAGTTGATGCTGAAAGATCTGTGATCTTGGTCTTTGCCAACTCAATTTGTGTAGTTAATGATGCTGTCATTTGATTACTCCTTTAGAATATTGTATCATGAAAATTATTATGCTGGACTCTCAGGAAGGGTATAGGTAAGGTCTTCCGTCATGGTTTCTGGAAGGTCTCTAAGGGCCTGTCTGTAGGTCTCCCATTCTGCTGCTTTTGCTTCTGTTAAATTTGAATTTGGTAATTGAGTCCAATCAGATTTAGTCAGAAGGTCATTTCTTTCTGCCCTTAATCTCGAATATGCAGAATCTGTTTGAAGCTCTTTTATATAAGACTCTTTTTGTGCTTCAGTTAAAGCTACAGCTTTACCATTAACTAATTTAAATATTTTACCATCTATATCTTCATTAATTTCATACCAACCTTCGCCAGGATTTTCTTCTGACAAGATTGATGAGGCCTGAATTCCATCTTCTGTAAAACTTATATATCTTGATTCTGACATTATCTATCTCCAAACAATTCTGCTGTTCTCTTCCAAACACGCCATGAATTTTTTACGTTATATTCATTAAGCTGATCATTATATGTTAATGCAGCCTGAGTCATTTTAAGATCTGGCTGGACCCAAAAATCTGAAAATGTATTATGAAGATCATAGAACATATTAGAATCGAGGTACCAAGATACATATCCTGACTGCCAGTAATACATTGTATTTGTTTGAACAACTGCTACGGTTGTTTTTGCTGGAATTGTTACGTTAAATGACCACTCATAATATGAGTTTCCACCCTGTCTATTTTGTGGAACGGTCCAGTTAATATCTGTAACGTTATTATAAGAACCATTAACATTTGGAGTTCCGATAGCAACACCAGATCCGTCGTATCCAGAAGACCAATAATTTGAATAGTGTCCCCACATAGTTACTGTTTTTGAAGTACTTGGATGATGATTTCTTAAAAACATAGTTCTTAGTCTAAATGGAGCATAAGAGTTATTGCGTTGATGTGCAATATGTACATCGTCATTTCCTACCTGCGAGTTCTTTGCATAAACTAATCTATTATTCTCAAAAGAAGATGATGCGTATCCAACAGTATTTCCTCTGTTATTTGTTCCCAATGAGAACCAAAATGCTCTCTCGCAGTCTGCTTGAGTGCTTCCAGTCAAATAATTATGATAGTTTGTCCAGTTATCAGAGTTAGCCCATGTCTGCCACCATGTTTGGTTTCTTTCATTAATTGTTGTAATTGTAGGAATCATCCATGGACGACGAGTTCCGTCTGTTACTTCTTTAAACAATCTTGTTTCAGCATCAACAACACCAAGAGATGCTGGAGTAATACCTAAAGAAGCTCCATTGACTCCAATTGTTGCTAAATCGGAAGCTTTAAGTCCTGACGACAATGTTATAAGTGAGTCTAGTGATGCCATTAGATTATTCTCCATCCGCTAGCAGCATTTGCATATACCAGCTTAATTCTTTTATTGTTTACGTTAAATATAAGATCTTCTGTTAGACCTTGTATCTTTTCACCATTTCTAGCTATTGTAAAATAGTTTGTTGATGCAGTTCCTGATATATCAACAATTTCTATAACAAATCCAGTTGATGGGCCTGCTGGCAGTGTTAATGTTAGTCCACCTTGACCACCTTGACCAGATGGAGTGTTTACAAAAACTCTATCTCTGTTAACTAACAATTTTGAAGCAGTCAAAATTTCCCAAGGATTATATCCTGCGCTGGCTGCAAGGGCAGAGGCTGTTGCGATATTTGATTCTTGGTTTGTAATAACTCCCTCTAGAGAAGTAACACGAGGATTTAAATTATCATAGGTTGCTTGAAGCGTATTATAGCTAGTTTGTAGATTTGCTACAGCTGCTCCGTTTGCTGTTCCGCTGACAAGTGTGATTGTTGCCGCTCCAGCATTATCAATTTGTGTAATTGCATTTGCAGTAGCTGCTACAACGTCTTCTACGCCAAGAGCTTCTGACAAGGTAAGCAACGACTTTGATAAGTAAAGTATCTGCTCTGCATTTAATGTTGAAGCTGATAGAGCATTAATTTTTGATTTAATTGTATTAATTTGATTTGATAACGTTGCATAGTTAGCAGAGCTACCAAAATCTGTTGTAATAATATTACTTGAAGCAGACTCTTCACCTTCGCTAAGAGCTGTAATTGCTCTTACTTTAAAGGTATAAGCCGTTGCTGGAGTCAATCCAGTAATAACAATTGGTGATGATGTTCCAAATCCAGTACCACCGATTGGAAGTGATGAAACTGTATATCCAGTAATTGTCTGACCATTAGTTACAGTTGGTGCTGTAAATGTAAGTGTCGCTGTTGTTGCTCCAGTTTTTGCAGCAACTCCAACTGTTGGTGGTCCTGGAGGAGCACTATCAGTATTTACAATATTACTTGCAGCTGAGCTAGGTCCAGCTCCAACTGAGTTAACTGCTTTAACAGTAAATGTATAATGTGTTGCTGGTGTTAAACCTGTAAATGTAATAGGTGAAGTTGTTCCTGAAGCTATAATGCCACCAGGACTTGAAGTAGCAATGTAACCAATAATTGGTGCACCGCCATTATTAGCAGGAGCTGTAAATGCAAGGGTTGCTGTTGTAGATCCAGTCTTTGTTGCAACACCAACGGTTGGTGCATCAGGTACAAAAACATCTGTAGCATCTGTTGTTATGCTATTACTTGATGCAGAACTAGTACCAGTTCCTACAAAGTTTGCTGCTGTTACAGTAAATGTGTAAGAAGTTGCAGGTGTTAAACCGTTAACTGTAATTGGTGACGTTGTGCCAGACGCAGTAATATTACCAGGATTTGATGTAACTGTATATCCAGTAATTGATGCTCCACCATTTGAAGCAGGTGGTGTAAATGAAACTGTTGCACTTGTTGAATTAACCTTTATTGCAGTTCCAATTGTTGGAGCACCAGGTGCGCTAGCATCTGCAATAATTTGATTACTTGGGCTAGAAGCAACAGATGTTCCAGCTGAGTTTGTAGCTGTTACTGTAAATGTATAAGCGGTTGCAGGAGTTAAACCTGTAATGTTTATAGGTGATCCTGATCCAGTAGCAGTAACTCCGCCTGGACTTGATGTAACGGTATAACTAGTGACTGCTGCTCCACCATTAAAAGTTGGCTCAGAAAATGTTACTGTTGCAGTTGTTGAACCAGTTTTTGTAGCAGTGCCAATAATTGGAGCACTAGGTGCTGATGCATCTGTTGTTATAGCATTACTTGAATCTGAATTAAGACCAGTGCCTTGAGAGTTAACTGCTGCTACTGTAAATGTATATTCGGTTCCAGCTGTCAATCCTGTAATAGAAATTGGAGATGTTGTTCCTGACGCAGTGATTCCGCCAGGTGTTGATATAACAGTGTATCCAGTAATAGGATACCCACCATCTGAGGCTGGTGCCGTAAATGTAAGGCTTGCTGTTGTAGAACCAGTAGCGGTAGCAGTACCAACTGTTGGTGCTCCAGGCGCATTAGGGTTTATAAAATCTGTATTTATACTATTACTTGCTTGTGATGGACTAGATGTACCAACTGAGTTAGTAGCAGTAACTGTAAATGTATATGCAGTTCCAGATGTTAATCCAGTAACTGTAATTGGAGATGATGTTCCAGTAGCGGTAATACTTCCTGGTAGTGATGTAACAGTGTAGGTGGTAATTGGATATCCACCATCAGAAGATGGTGTTCCAAACGCAACAGTTGCCGTTGTTGTTCCAGTTTTTGTAGCGGTTCCAATTACTGGGGCATCAGGAACTGTAGCGCTTGTAGTGATGCTATTACTTGGAAGAGAAGCACTAGATGTACCATCAGCATTAGTTGCTGTTACTGTAAAAGTATAAGTTGTATTTGGACTTAATCCTGTAAAATTAATTGGAGATGCTGATGCTGAAGCAGTAATACCTCCAGGAGAAGCTGTAGCAGTATAATTGGTGATTGTTGATCCACCATCATCAAGAGGTGCCGCAAATGTTACTGTTGCTGTTGTTGACCCCGTTGATGTAGCGGTTCCAATAATTGGATAGTCTGGTGCTGCCATTTATAAACTCCTTTTATGCCTGAGCTTCTGTCCAAGACAAACGAGCTGAAATATCTCCAGATGTTAATCCTAGGTTTGTTGCGACAATTGTTAGAATATCTGGTCCATTAGGGAATCCAGGAGCCTTGTAGTTTCCGTCTCCTGAAAGAATAGATGTTCCAAGATCCTTAACCTTTGAAAGATCGAATGTAGTTGATGAGTAGTTTGTACCACCAGTACCGTCGGTATAGAATGCAAACGCCTGGTCTCCACCTAAAATTGTTGTTTGTGGCGAAGTAACGGTAGAGCCTGGTCTACCAGTATTATCATGGTAAATAACTTGCGCTAGAGAACCACCTGGAACTCTAATTGATTCCCAATCGTTTGGAATATTTACTCCAGTAGGGAAACTTGAAGGGTTGTAAATTCCCTGAATCAAGAATGCTCCTTGAGCAAGAATTCCGAGAGACTGTAGTTGCAACTGCATAGTATTTAAAGTTTCTCTTCTTCCATAGTTTCTTCCAATTCCGTTATCTGCAGAAGGTGCAATTCGAATTGAAATCAATGGTCTTGTCACTGCCTTAGAACCAAAGCTCTGTGAGGCAGAACCTTGAGGAGTAACAATAGAGCTTGGTACGTTTGTAGTAAATGGTATTGTATATTGAATTGTATTGCTTGTTACTGCACTTACAGTAAATGTACCATTAAATGTTGTTGATTCTACAGCAGATGCTCCTACTTGAGGTTGTGCTGTATATCCATAGACTCCTGCAAAAACCACTTCAAATGTGTCTGCTGTCGGTGTTGCGGATATAGTTCTAGATCCATTAAATACGTTCTGAACAGCTGTACCGCTAAGTGCACCACTTTGTAGATTTCTAGAAAGCAATGATCCAGTAACCTGAACTGTTTGTCCAGTTACAAGGTTGTGAGCACCCTGTGTAGTTACACGTATTGTTGATGGAGATGTTCTAATAATGCTTGTTAATGCTGCAGTTGTTCTTACGTCAGATACTACAACTGGGTATCCGACCTGAAGTTGATGATTTGCTGCAGTTGTTAAAGTTGCTGTTCCTGCTGTAGCAGACTTTGAAGCGATCTTAGCAATAACTTCACCAGAGCCTTGAACGTTCATAAATCTCTGCATACCAGCGGTAAAGATAAAGTTCTTATCGTCATCAAACTTGCCGTCCATGATTACCGAAGATCCCCAGTGTGAGATAACTGGAGCACATGTATTGGTAATTGTTTGAACAGAAACTTGTGCAATACCAGTTCCATTTGTAATTGTATTATCTGGAAGGTATGTTGCATTGTTTGAAGATCCTGACAATTCTATTGCCTGACCCTGTAGATAAGAAGTCATTGGTTGTCTTCTGTTAATATTAACTGGATAACCCTGAGCTATTGGGTTATACTCTCTATTTGTAATTGTATAAGAACAAATTTCAAAATTGTTTGTATCCTTAATAACAAGGTAGCCTTGGTCTGGCCAGAACTTTACGCTATCAACATACATCAAAATCATAGAAGGAGCTAAAGCTGATCCTACTATTCCAGATGATCCCGCCTTTAGCTTTGTGCTAAAGAATGGTGAGTTGATTGCCTCATATCTTGCTGGCAAGTTACCAGATCTCTGATATGCTTCTGTATTTCTATTATTGTTAGGCATCTTGTGGCAATAAATGATATTACCCTCTGTACCTCTAAATCCAAATCTAATGAATCCTGCACCGTACCATGTATAGTCGATGTAAGCCATCTGCATTGTTGCTGGGTCTAATGTATATCCTGAAGGACCCTTTCCATCAAGCTTGTCTACGTTCCATTCTGTCTGAGGAACTCTAATTTCTTGTGTAAGAACATATGATGAGTTTTCTACAGAATCTCCCTTATATGCTGGAGTAACCTTAAGATTAGTATCGCTTGCAATTTCTACTACAGTGTAGTTTGCTCCCTTAATAACAATTTGATCTCCAACAAGAAGCTGCTTTCTAAATCTTGTATTTATACCTGTAATTGTATTTGAAAACTTGGTTGCAGCAATTTTACCAAAAAGATCTTTTTTAGTAAATCTTCTTACTGCGTATAGGTATGTTCCATCGTATTCAAAGAAGAATCCGTTTTGGTCATTGTACATACCAGTTCTTGTTGCTGCACCTTCCCACTTGTATACTGTAACGGTTACATCTACACCGCCTGGGAACTGATCTGTTGCGCTAAGATTTTGTGTCAATGGCATAATGTATTGAAATTCGTTTGTTCCCAATACATTTGTTACTACGAAATTACCATTCCATGGATTGTATGATCCAGCTGTTTCTACGCCAGCGACCTTAATTCTTGCTCCTGGTTGCATACCGTGATCTTGAATTGTTTTAACAGTTACTGTTTGGTTACCAACCAAAACTCCAGCAACAGAAATTTGATCTACGTCAAACGTAGGTGTAAACTTAACACCTGTCGAGAACTGAATTGATTTACCTGACTGATATCTAAAGTGGCGACGTGTTTGACGAATTACTCTAACTCCACAAACGTTATCTGTTGTAGAAAGAATAACTCCTCCGTCGTGAGGTCTATGTTGAACATAACCGTTTGGCTTTGCATAAAGTCCAACACCTGCTGTTATGATTGGGTTAGCAACTTGAAACGGAACCTTAAACTTTAATTGATTTGGCGAACTAACATTAAACACTCTCCAGGAGCCCTTGATGGAGCAATTTGGATTTTGACTACCTACAAGAATTGGAATTCCTGGCAATAGTCCGTGTGCTGTGCTTGTTGTAATTGTAATTGTAGATTGTGCGGCTCCATCTGATTGTGCTGTCCAACCTTGAAGTCCTTGGGCATCGCTTCCACCTGGAATATGAGCATTGTCATAAATTCCACCGCCGCTAACAGATGTTAAGCTTCCATCTGCAATTGATCCAGAAACAACTCCGCTTGCCGTATATGTAAATGTATAACCATCAGCTGAAACTGTTTCAACTGGGAATGTTCCTTCTGCTAATGGATTTCTTGTATCCTGAACAGAAATAACATCTCCTGGGACAAGCTCTGTTGCAGGGCTTGAAACAACAACTGTTACTGTTGATCTTGGAGAAGCTCCGTCTCCATTAATACTTGTAACGTCAAAAGAGTTTCCGCCTGTTGCTCTAGAGAAAAATGATGGGTAGTTAGATGTTAAAACTAAAGCTTCCCACTTAGAGTTCTGAATACCATATTCAAAGTCTGTATCCATCAAAGACTGTGGTGGTGCAACTCTTAGCTTGTTTACTGCATCTAGTAGAGGTTCTGTAAATGTTACTGTTTCTGCTGGCTCATCAACGATAATTGCTAACTGATCAGTTGCAGCCATAGTTGCACAATTATACTTAAGAGTAATTACTGTCTTTGGTTCGTATCCAACAGTATTGTCAATTGCAAAAGATACAGCGCCTAGGTTAGGATCGGAGAAGTTGTAGATTACTTTTCCAGCCGTTGTATTTGTAATAAGCATCAATCTATCTTGTCTTACTATTCTTGGAATAGTAATCTGATTTAGTGATGGATTAAATACATAGTATGCGTGTTCTATTTGTCTTCTTGACATTTACATTCTCCTAAAATAAGTAACTTGATGCTGCAAATCTACTGTTTAACTCTGTCTGAGTTAGTGTGCTAGTATACTTTGGATAGTATAGACCAAGATTTAACATTGCGTCTACTCTTGCCACCGTCGTTTCCTCAAGTATATCATTAGCTAGTTCATTACCCGAAGGTCCTACTGGACCTGTTGCTCCAGGCAAACCCTGAATACCTTGTGGACCTCTTATATTACCTTGCAGAGCCCAAGTTGATGTTGTGGAATTATATTGAAACCAGTCTCCAGTTGTTGTATTTAAATAATTATCTAATCCTAATGGTGAGGCTGGATTTTGTGGTGTTGGATTAGCAATTCCAGTGTAGTTATAAGATCCTCTTTGTCCTGGTGTTCCTTGAGCTCCTGGAGTTCCTGGTGCACCTGCTGGACCTGTTGTTCCAGCTGGAATATTAAATTGCAAAACTGCTGCGGAAGAAGTTCCTGTATTAACAATTGAAGCTGTTGAGCCTGAAGGAAGTGTATTTACTGCTCCAACAGAAATTGTTGCTGCTTGTCCTGGGATACCTTGTGGACCTTGAGGTCCTGGTCTTGATCCAGCTACGACTTGCCACTGGGTGCCGTTCCAACGTTTTAATGACATATGATTCCTCCGAGTTTTATTATACTATAATTTTCTTTAAAATCCTATCCAGGATAGGACCTCTGAGTCTGAATTTGGGTACATCTTTTTCCATTGATTGTCTATGGAAACATATATTGTTTTTTCTGAAACAACATATAAGTTTATTCCTGGGTATACTGCTGGATTTGGCAAATCTGCAAAAGACTGTACTTGTGCCGCTCCATTTTTGAATAGATCTTGATATTCTAAATATCCTTCTTCATTTGTTAAATCTATCCATAAGTCTGTTTCTTCTGGTGATGGTGGAGTTAAAGATGAAAGTATGGATTGTCCAGACGTATCATCTAGGTCAATCCATAAGTCTCCATCTAAAGCACTGGTTGAAGGAGGTTCATTTGCAGCAAATATGAGTGGTAGCTCTGGCTCATCTGTATCTAACCATAAAGTATCTAGTCCATAATTTTCTGGGGCTTCTGGTCCAGTATAAATAAATTCTGTTGAACCAGCATCATCATCTACGTCAATCCATAGATCTCCAATAGTGGTTGCACCTGATGGTGGCTCTACGAGACCAACAAAGAATGTGCTTGCTGGAGCAGATGTATCTGTTGGGACTAATGTTAGTCCTCCGCCTCCGCCAGAACCCTGAATGTCTTGCCAAAGCAATCCATCCCAAACCTTTAATTTGTCAAGAATCTTATTGTAATATATTTGACCATGAACTGGATCAGATGGAGCTGCATCTAAACCTATAATAATACCGTTTGTATAAGCATTTTTAGAAGTCCATGTATTTGTTGTAGAAAGAGAAAGGTCAGAGCTTACATATTCCCATGTTGAAGATAGTGCATTCCATACCTTTAGGGCTCTTGTGCTTCCGCTTCTAAATTCATCTGTATCAAACCAAAATTCTCCGTCTGCTGGACTTGCTGGTGCAGATGCAGACATGATAGCTTTTGATGGCGGAATTATTGTTTCTAGTATTAACTTATTTGCTTCATCATCATAGGTTGCAACAATATTTGGATTTTCTCCATGTACAAATAAAGGGGCTATATAATCTTGAGCCTGCTCTTGTGTTAATTGAGCAATTACAGAAAGATTTACCTGATTAGTTGTATCATCATATGTAGCAACTACATTTGTATGATTACTGTGGGCAAACATGGCGCCAGCTGTATCAGCAATTACCTCTGGAGCATTCGCTATAGAAAGATATGTGCTTGCTGCAGTTGTAATATCAAGTTTTGTCGACAAAGCATTTGTTATAGTTGTTACAAAGTTAGAGTCGTCGCCAATTGCTGCCGCTATTTCATTTAAAGTATCCAGAAGTGCTGGAGCACCATCAATTAAATTAGATATTGCTGTATTTACATACTGTTGAGTAGCTATTGAATTTGTATCAACTCCAATAGTTATTGTTTTTGAAAAAGAGTAAGTGCTCCAATATGGGCTTCCAACATATGGAGGATATCCCTGATTAGGTTCGCCAGTTCTTATCCAATATTCTGACTGATTGCCTGTTGAACATATATTTCCGACCTGATAATCATATCCGTTGTCGTACTCACCAATATATCCAGTTGGATTTTCAATATATGATTTTGTTATTCCAGTGCCAGCAGTAAGGGCTGTAGCAATTGCATTTATAGTTTCTGCATTATCATATGTTGCAACTAAATTTATTTTTCTAGTAACATCATCGTATGCAACCGTAATATTGCCATGAGTTCCAGTTGTAAAAAGATCTCCAACAATATCTTCTACTTCTTCTGTATCTAAGATATTGGTTTCTAGGGTTCTTACTTTATAGTCTAAGGAATTGGGGTCTGTAGAATTATTTACACCGACCTTAGATTCAAGTGCTTCGATGGCGTCGTTAGCATTTGCATGCTGTTCTGAATGGGAAACTAACTCAACCGAATCATTCGGCTGAGGATTTACCAAAACATCTAGATTGGATGGAAAATTTGTTGCCATTTGCATACACCTCTTTTCCTATTATACCTTAAGTATTACTCTACCTGCCTACAAAAGCTTTGAAACGTTGCCTTGGTACTTTGCATGGTCTTGGTGATTTCTATCATTATATGAGAACATAGTGACCGCCGCATACTTGATTCCAGATTTTACTGGAAGGGCTGCGTGAGCAAATAAGTAGCTTGAAGGGAAAAGAACTATATCTCCGTACTGTGGCACATATGTGTAATTAAAGTGTGGGAACCAAAGCTCTCCGCCCTCATAATCGCTATTCAAGTACATTACAGTAGAAACATCACAAGAGTAGCTTGGTCCGCTGTCTGGGTGTGTCTTGAAGTGCTGGCCTTCGCCATATCTAATAAAGTTAATAGCTTCCATATAGTGAAGAGGGTTAACGTTATAAGTTTGTCTGTAATCCTCTAGACACTCCTTAAGTTTTTCTGTAATCTGGTCATGTATTGAAATAACTCTGTCAGAAAGTTCATTACCTGGCCTCAAAGACTCTCTCTTAATTTTAAAATCTACACAGTCTCTATAATCTGGTCTGTGCTCATGATCTCCAACTGTGGCAAGTGACCATTTAAACAAAGAGCTCTTTCCTGAGCCCAAAACTTCTTCCAGTCTAGCTGGAATATTCATTGCTTCTGGCAAAGCATTTCTGTATATTTTTATACCTACTGCTGGTGTATCAATTATCATAAATTATCTCCTTATACTCTATTATACCAAGGGTATCCACTTTTGTGAATACTGATTTTTTATTTCTGATAATGGACTTACATAAAAGACTAAAGACTTAAATTCCTCTGAATATACTATTTTATTTCCAGCCTCTGAAATTATAATGCCTCCAGGCTCAAGATCAAACTCTGTGTCATTAATAAATAAACTTGTTGTTTTTGAATCAAGTGACACTATGCCAAACATAGCTGGCCTAGAGGTACCCCCTGCATCGTACCATAAAAATGGGTCCTGATTTTCAACTAATGAGGAATAAATAAAATATTTATTCTTTGAATAACTAAATTCATAGTCTAAGCAAGTTTTTTTTACTAATTCAGATATTGTTTTAAAAAGTAAATACATTTGATCTTCGTGCATTAAAAGTGGGTTAAATGTATTTATATTATAAATAGAAACAGATCTTTCTTCAATATCTGGAAAAGAGTATACCTTTTCAGATTTAGACAATTCCGAAATTATTTTTTCATATAATCCATCTGTATTAAAATACCCTTTTGATGAAATTGTTTTTCTTATTTTTCTATAAATAACATTTTCATTTTTATTTTGTATTATATTACTGCTCATTGCTTACCTCTACATAAGATAATCCAATAATAATTTCTCCTTCGGACAGCCCTCCAATAGTGTAGGTATATTCTTCAGATGATGGAAAAATTATTACATTTCCTTTTGAAAGTGGAATAGATAAATTTTTATTTGAAAAAGTAATGCTTGAATTTGTATGATTATCATTTACAACATAAACAATTGATATAGTATCAATTAATCCTGGATTTGTAAATTTCTGAGAATAAGATGTTTCTGGAAGCACCTTAATAAATATATTTTCAATAGGAAAAACAAACTTCATAGATTTTTCTTTTAAATATGAATTTACACATGAAATAAGGCCAATATAAAGATGCCTATTTTCTAAATTTAAATTTTTTAAATTTGATGTTTTAATTATTCCTTCTTTAAAACCATTTGTTCTGTCTGCCCAAACTATTTCTTCAAAATCTGAAAGCATAGAAATTAATGTTTCGGTATTTCTATACGTAAAATCATAAATATTTATTTCGTGTCCTGAAAATATTTTATTGGTCATTTTTTCCACCTATTCTATGCTCATGCCAAACGTCTGGATAAACTGGATCTCTTGGAGGATCTATATCAAATAAAGATATAGCAGATCGTTTTTCTACTGGAAGTTGCTCTACCTTTTCCTGCCATATAGACTTAACTAAAACTGTTGCTTTTTCTGTTTTTATATTTCTATCTAAAGGAAGATCTATAATAGTATCTAGATATTCATAAAAAATAGTTCTAGCAATCATTCCTAATACTGGCAATAAACCCTTTTTTCTGTATTTTGGATTTATATAAACTCTTTCATTTCTTCCGTCCTTATTAATTGTGCCATATAAATCTGGATATTCTGTTGGCACACGGTCTGAGACTATGACAGTATTCTCTGGATATATATTATTAAAATAAACTGATATAACATATTTTAATTTTGAAGATTTTAATTTAGTTATATGTACCCAACAACCTTTTATTTCATCTGGCATTGAAGAAAATACTGGGATTAATTGACCTTTAACTTTTTTCATCTCTATAACATTATATTGCGCTTGAGTCATGTGTCAACATCCTTTCAGTAAAGAACATGTCATATGGCTCACAGTTAATAGATATAATATCGTGAGCTACTGGCACTACTTCGTATAGGTAAACTGATTCCCACCCGCTATTTTCATATGAATATACTAAATCAGTTTCTGGATTAACATTAACAGAAGTTTCAAACTTTGCAACTCCATCTCTTTGAATTAAAATATAGTGATACTGAGAAAATACATCTTCATTTATTACAACTGCAAATGCAGACTGAGTTTTATATAGATTTACTACTGTTGTTACTTCTGGGATAATATTAGGATTATTTTCTGACCAGGACTCCATTAATGATACTAAAGATTGACCAGTATTTTCATATGGGAATCCTTCTATATTTACAGAAAGTAGTTGATCTCCAACTTGGAGGTCTCCAGCCTTAATAAGGCCGTCTGGAGTTCTAACCAATGTTGCTATACCAACACTTTTACCGCTGCTAAAATCAAACAATGCGCTTAGGTCAAGGGAGGTGAGAGTAATGTCAAATCCTGGGCCTGTGTCAAATCCTGGGCTAGAAAAGTCTGGTGTAAATCCTGGGCTGCTAAAGTCTGGCGTAAATCCTGGGCTAGCAAATCCTGGGTTAACAAATCCTGGATTTGGTTCATAGGATATAGTAAATTCAGGAACAAGTGGGACTCTTCCGTTATAGTATTGAATTGTTCTGCTTCCAGTTCCACTTAATGGAAATGTAACTTGTGATGAGCCGTTCCAGCTCCAACTATTGTAAGGAATATTTGTTCCATTAACTGCAATATTAGATGGGGCTGTTGGTATAGTTCCGCTAAGAGTTACAGTTGAACCATTCCAGCTTGATGAACTTATTGTTGTAGTTTGTGGTGGATCTGGAACTACAAATCCTGGGTTAAAGTTAGGTGGTGCTACATAAAGATAATATGTATAAGGAATTTCAGATCCAATAAGAACTACGCTACCAGCAGAAACTCCCTGACTTAATATAAATAAATTTAAGCCGCTATCGCCCGTATTAGAAGAAGACTCAGACCAAGTAAGTCCAACAGCAGATAAGGCATCTTGAGCTTGTTGTCTAGTTAATCCAGAAAGATTAGGTACATTTACTTTTCTAACACCGAATCTACTAAAAAAAAGTTTAAGAAACCTTGTCATATATCATACAGCCAGATCTCCAAAAGCGACCCAGCTATTTGTGCCTCTTTTGACTATAGTTGCGGCAGACCACTGTGTTCTGAGCTTTAATCCTGGTGTAGCATTTATTGTAAAACCGTCTCCAGCAATTGTTACTTGCGAGGTTCCAGTTTGAAGTACTTCAAAAGTTGTTCCTACTGGGAATGTTTCTGAATCTGTTATTGTAAGTGTTCCTCCGCCAGACATTTCAATAATCTCTCCCATATCTTTTAAGACTGGGGTGTAAGATCCTGTTTTAGTAGTAAACTTTTGTAAATTACTTGAGTTATCAAATAAAACAACGCCCTTCATTGACTCATGAAATTGGCATGCATAATAAAGCTGTGGAGCATTTGATGGAAGAAGTATTTCTATTTGCCCAGCATCTGTTCCAGCTCCTTCTATTCCAGTCTCATAAACATCTGCTTGATTATATGCTCCGTAAGAAGTTTGAAACCAAAATGGGTGTCCTGGAGCTTGTATAGAAATTCTATGTGGCTTTCCAGGAGTAAGTGTAATTGGTCCATTTAAAACTCCATTTACAATATAGCCGCCTGTTCCACTATTAAAAATTTGATAATCTAAAGCTGGTTGAGTTTTTTGTAAATAGTTTGTAGTAGCTGATGATAAAGTTAAATATGTAGAAGATGCAGATTGTTGAGTTAAATATGTTGATGTTGCATCAGTTATAGAAAGCTTGCTAGCTAAAGCATTATTAACTGTTGTATAATAATTTTGATCATCATTTAAAGCTGCAGCTAATTCATTTAATGTATTTAATGCTGAAGGTGCAGCATCTACTACAGCTGCAGCAGCTGCGGCTGCTGCTGAATCAGCATAAGTTTTAGTAGAAATAACTGATGTATCTACTGATAAAGTTATAGTATTTGCTACATCATTATAGTTTTTTGTAATACCAGTTCCAGCTGTAAGAGCTGTATTAACTGCATCTTGAGCTCTTTCATCTGTAAAATAAAGATTTGTACCTTCTGGCAAACTAGTTGTTGATGCTGGTATCTCTGAGTCTCTTGCAATTGTTGAAGGAATTTCTGAATCTGGTATCTTACCATTTGAATCAAGGGAAGCTACTCCATCTGGATTTCCAACATCTGAGAGTGGAACATATGTCGAGTCTGAAGTATTACCTAAAGATGCTACTGCTAAATCAGTATATTCGTTAGCATCTGTTAGTGTTGCCGATGCTTGATCTGTTAATTCTTGCTGATTAACGTGTATCCATGGCAATGCAGACCACAAAGAAGAGCCGTTGCCAACTTTTACTTTATTTAAAGTAGTATCTAAACCAAGCTCTCCAAGCTGTAGGACTCTAGTAGATGAAGCCCATTGCTGAGTTGTTCCTCTTCTTATTTTTATAACTGGCATTATGCTGTACCGCCATCAACTGTTCCAGGCGCTGGAACTTCAGTTGCTTCAACAGAAAATACAGTGCCATCATAAGTATGAATATGATCTAGCAGTCCTGTAATTGCTCCAGAAACGGGATTCCAAGAAGAACCGTCAAAATATCTAAGTTCATCTGCTTCTGTATTATAATAAAGCTCTCCAGCTCTTGTTCCAATTGGATCTGATGCTAAGGCTAGTGCATGTAAGGGGACTAATCTTTTTACAGACATTCAAGTCCTCCTTATGCCGTTATGACTACTCTATATTGATCCTGAGTTGGTGTTACTGCGAATCCGATTGTAGCAGAATTTGATCCAGTTAATGAAACATCTGCTTCAACTAAATTTGTTCCCTCAAAAACCTGAACTGTTGCCCATTGATTTCCAAGTCCGTGTGTAACCACAATTGGATTAGTTGCTCCATCTCCAATTAATGATGTATATTTGCGAGCTACAACTGCTGTATCAATTGCTACATTGTCAGCATTTACTGTAATACCTAGGCCTTGGCCTACGTTAAATATAACACCGCTTTGAGTTAAACCGTCTCCAGCTGTATATGCGCCAGCTCCAGAGAATTGTACCCAGTCTTGGTTACCAAAATCTATTAAATAGTGATTTGATTGAACCCATGATGTATTTCCATAGACTGTGCCTTCATAAACAAATACTGCTGCTGCCTTAAGCTCTGCTGCTGTATTTGCATCTTCAGTTCTAACTAATGTATAGTTACCATCTGCTTCGGTATATAGATAAATACCGTTTTCAGTTGAATCTACTTGGCCTTTAAGTAAGAGTCTGTAAACTCCACTATCATTTGCATCTAAAGCTGCATGTCCATCAATTACAAGAGTATTTGCTGTTCCAGTTAAAGCAACAGAAGTGTCAGCAAGTAAGTTTACCGCTGTCTTCCAGTCTAAACCAGATACTGCTGAATCTACGTAGAACTTAGTTGCTGCATCTTGTGGGTCTGTTGGTTCTGCAAGACCTGTAATCTTGTGATTAGATGCATCAAGATTTGCTCCAAGATCAATACCTGTTCCAAGTACCTTGTTTGTTAAAGTTTGTTGATCATCTTTTGTAACAACTGTTTCATCAATGCTTAATGTTAATGTTCCAGCTGAATCATCATACGATTTATTAAGACCAGTTCCATCAACAACTTGATCGGATACAATATCTTGTACACGCTCAGCATTTAATGTTACATTACCATTTGTTACTGTAAAATCTGTTGCATCAAACTTTGCAACACCTTTATTTGTATCAGAAGCATCTTCTGCAGATACTGTAATTGTATTTTCTGTTACTGCAACATCGATACCTTCTCCGCCAGATACTGTTAATCCTTCTGAAAGTAAAGAAATTGAAGTTGTGCCTGTATCTCCAGTGATATCAAGCTCTGTTGCTACATCTACTTCGCCAGCGGCAGTTAAACGACCTTGTGCGTCTACTGTAAATGTAGGAATTTTTGTTTGTGAGCCGTAGCTTCCAGCAGTTACTGCTGTATTATCTAAATCTAAAGTTGTTTCGTTTGTACTATCGTCAAATGTGACTGTTAGGCCAGTTCCGCCCTTTACGTATTGACCAATTGTGTCTGTGATAACTTCAACTGAACCAGACGTTGGAATCCACTCTGATCCATTCCAGAAGTACAGAGTTTTGTTACCAGATGCGTTATTATAATAAATCTGACCTTCGACTGGTGATGAAGGTGGTGTGCTTACATTTTGAATTCTCGCATTGAGTAATTCATTCTGTAAGAGATCAACTGCTACTACAAATTTTCTTGCCATTTTTCACTCCTTTTAGGACAGATACGCTGTCCCTGAAAATGGCTGAGCCATCGTCAGTGTTAAAGTATCATTACTATTATAGTCTATTCCTGTTTCTAATACGTCCCCAGCGCTGTTCTTAATAGTGACATTTGGCTTGAATCCAAGATTGTGTGTTATTAGAACTGAATACTGTCCATCTACTGGTCCAGTTACCTGAGCAATTGACCATGTCACTTCTTTAGAAAATTCTGCTGGAAGCTGCTGTAATGGGTAAGATGTAGCTCCAGCCCAAGTAATGTCAGAAGGTTTTGGACCATAAAACATAGTAGTAACCTTGTCATAGTAGAAGTCTCCCTCTACTCCAACATTGTTGGCTGGGGCACCATTCCCATTTAATATAGTTCTACCTCTTGGACCTTGCGGGCCAGGAGATGCAACTACAACTTTATTAACTTGTTCAGTTACAACAACATTTAGGTTGTTATTATTTACAGTCGGCATTATAGCGTTACCGATCTACTCAAGGTCAGGAACCCCTCAAGAATTTTTGTCTTATTTAAATTACTATCAGTTACCATAAGGTCATATGAAGATTTTGGAAAAAATAGCTTATTGGTTTGAGTTGGTGTCATTTTAACAGTTATCTTTCCATTTGGCTCATCTATAGTAATTCCGCCTGTTGGGGATGTTAGAGTAAAGGCCAATTTGCTACCGCCCTTTGTATCACGCACCTGCATTTTAGCAGTACAGTTTTCAAGGTCTATAGGTGTGCCATTATTATCTTTATACTCTATGGTAAATGTAAAAGTAGTATTTTGATCTACTTCCCAATTTTTTGTGCCAGCCATTTAATCTCCTAAAATAGGAAAACTCCTGTACTTATTTTAGCACAGGAGCAATCCTAACTACTTATTAAATTTTACTTCTTTGTAAAGCCAAAAGCTGGCTCGTTTGTATTTAGAGCCTTCAAAATAACAGGTAGCACTGCTGCTAGTCCGCCCTTAATTAGGTCTCCTGGGTCAGTGTTTCCAGTCATGTAAAGAGCAATGGTTGCACCTAGAAAGTGACGACCATAGCTTGACAATGCTGCGAGAATTTTCTCTTGCATAGTTACCTTTCCATCATTGTTTAGATCTTGTTTCATTAGATCCTCCTATTTCTGGGCACCGTGCCCAGGAATTTTGGGTATTACCCCAATTCTTATTATATACCTATTATGCGGAAATGTCTACAATCTCACAATTTCCATCTGATGTACATGCGAGGGTGGCGTTTGTAGATGTACCATCTTCTGTTTCGTAGAAAGATAAATCTTCCCAACGAATGCTCTTTGGCATTCTAGAAAGAAGTTCTTCATACTCTTCTTTAGAAACTTCTTGGTATGGAGCTTGCTTATATGTATGATCTGAATGTGGTAGGAATGAAATTCCAGATACCTCATCAAAATGCTTATAAACCCAAGCACCAACTTCCATCCACTCTTCTTCTTTTACTGACACAGTAATAGATGGTTTATGTTCACACCATGCACGTTGATATACTAACCAAGTATTTAGGTGATCAATAGCAGTAAGATCAGATCTTGTAATTGCTCCTTCTGGTGCCTTTACTGGAAATGAAAATACGTAAGTATCATTTGGCTTCATCACGTCATCTTCTACAGGAATTCCGACTTCCTTTAAGAATGTAGAGATTGGGTCACCCTTTGAGCCACGAACTGTACGGATGTAGTGTTGTGAATGCCATGGGTGCATTCCTGAAGAAACACCAACTAGCTGTGATACTGTTCCTGAAGGCTTAACACATGTAATTGCGGCAGATTCAGGAATTCCAATCTTAGCAGCCTCTTCAGAATTAATTGTTCTTGCATATTCACGAAGACCAATAAGCGTATTCTCTAACTTATCTAGTCCCTGTTTTCCTGAGAAAAACTTATGTCCAAATTGTCCTGTTAAAGAAACTCCAAGTAGACGTTCTTCTTCTGTATTATCCTTCCAAATTTTACGAAGGTATTTAAAATCTGTTAGCGTTGATTGCCAAGTCCCAAGAATTGTAGCAAGGCGTACTTTGTTTGAAACATTTTCAACTGAATCCTTTTCACGTAGTACGACTTCTGAAAGATTACAAAACTGATAAGGACGGAGAATAATTTCTGAACATGGGTTTGTTCCATAATGGATCTCAGGGTCTCTACGGCCATATTTAGCTGCCTGCGCCTGCGCTGCCGCAACATTATAGATTCCACGTTCCCCAGACTTTGAGTCATATAGATTTTTCCATTCTGCAATAAACTGCTCCATCTCTGGCTTGCGTGAATATGCAACAGAGTTATTTGACAATGCACGTTGTGGGTTATTCTCCCACCAGTTTCCAGATTTTGCTGCAGCCATCTCAATATCATTAATATTAGAAAGAGAGATCATTGCTGAACGACGAACACCGCCAACAACTACAACCTCACCAATCTTACACATAATATCATGTGCCTCAATTGGCTTTAACTGACGGCCTGCTGCATTCTTAAACTTTGCAATTGTAAAATCAAAAAGATTAATTAATGGCTGAGGGCCAGATGAACGACCTCCCATTGTCTTAAGACGTGCACCAGCTGGACGAACTTTACTTACATCAACTGCTGGAATGTGTCCTGTCCAAAGAAGTGCAAGTAGCTCACGGTATGCCTTTGCCCATCCCTGCTTAGAATCTTCTACGACAATAACTGTGTCTGACTTTTCAAAAGAATCTGGGACAGAAGGAAGCTTATTGACATACTTATATTCAACGGAGAATCCAACACCTGTTCCACACATCAAGATATACATTGTTTCATCAAATGATCTTGGATTATCTACTGGAACAAATGAGCAGTTGTATCCTGCAACATGGTCACGATCTAATGCTGCTCCTGCGGTCATAACTGATCGCATAGACGGCATAACGTTTCTATTAAAGACTGCTTCTTTTAGTTCTGCTACAAGCTTATCTTCTGGCTTGTAATTATGATTTTTTTCTAGGTGCCCTAGCATAAAATCAAAATATCTATCTACAGTCTCACCCCATGTTTCACGACGACCTTCTTCTGGAATCCATCTAGCATAACGAGATAGCGCAATGAAATTTTCATATGGGTTTGCAATAGTTTTTGACATTTATAATAACACCTTTTCTCCGCCTTGCGGGTTTATAATTTTGAGTTGAAATCCAATTCTACCAAACTTTAATCTAAAGGGGAAGAGGTTAGGAAAATTTTTCTTCTAAATGACTAAACGCATTCTTAGTCAACTTAATCCAATTATATTCTTCATGTATTTTAGTTGACTGAGCAAAATAATAACCAGACATGGCTTTAAAATTTAATGCAGCAAAAACCATTTGGTCTTCTAAATGTATTTTATCTGGTTTATAAAAAGATCCTATATGAGGGTCACCAACTGCTTTTGGTACGCCGTCAACTTCTGCATCTGTAAGCGTCGACTTAAGCTTTAGGGGCCCTAAATAATCTTTATAATGTGCCCAATCATAAGTTGATATAACTGGCATGCCTGTTGCTAAACCTTGAAGCGGTATAAAGCCAAACCCTTCTCCCCATGTAGGATAGACAAGAACATGGTGCTGATGATAAAGATCTACTAGCTGTTCTAATGAATACTCTTCTTTAATAATTTTAATATTACTATATACAGTATCTGGAGAAACTAATTCTTTTCTATTATTATATATTCTAACAGTAGAGGATCCATGACATTTTAAAGTTAATTGATATTCTGGATTATTGCCAAATAACTTAATAAAAGTATCTGTTACAAGTTGACCGTCTTTTCTTGGAGAAGGCTCTCCAACATGTAAAAACTTTAATGGCCTTCCTTCTTTAACAACTCTCTTATATGGCTTCCATATATCTTCAATACCATGTGGATAAACTTTAATTGGAACAGTAATCCCATTGTTTTTATATACATCTGCAACCCAATCTGATGTTGCCCATATCTCATTACAACTATTCATTCTTTCCCGCCACTCATCACGAATCTTAGTAGATTCCCATGGTGTATAACCAATCTGGTATTGATTTTTATGTAATTTATAATGATGAGGTTGTGTAAAATTTAATTGTAATTCAGCTTTAGGATTTGCAAAATCTACTTTATGTCCTAATTCCTGTAATGATTTAATTATATTTTGTCCAGCATAACCAAAGCCTACCGCTGGGTTTAGCCCTGCTCGTATTGTGTAATAGGATATATGCATAGTTTTTTCTGGTTGACTGGCTTGACACCTACTGTCAAGTAATGTTATGATTATAGTTCGTTATCTCTAAAGGAGGAAATGCCAATGGAGAATATCAAACAACGTTTGAGCGAAGTTGCTCATAACTGGACGTATATA
>JACCDW010565799.1_pt1 | contig 27577 bp, 30 predicted proteins | sample 7449781 | NCBI WGS metagenome assembly JACCDW01 (sample SAMN15323449, study PRJNA562643) | freshwater metagenome | isolation source: river surface water | place: USA:Blue River Watershed | collected 2017-08-18
GGTAAGAGAAGAAGTAAGAGAAGAGGAAGAGGTAAGAGAAGAAGTAAGAGAAGAGGAAGAGGTAAGAGAAGAAGTAAGAGAAGAGGAAGAGGTAAGAGAAGAAGTAAGAGAAGAGGAAGAGGTAAGAGAAGAGTTAGAGAATGAAAATGTGCTACCACCTCATCCTTTTCAACATATTTCTTATGAGTATCGCAGAAGTCAACATCCTCACTTTTCGATCTTTGACCACCAAATGTTGCAAATGATCAATAATCCTTATCAAAATGAAGGTGAACGTCGAAGTCGAATTCATAGTATTATGGGAATCAATCAACTCTCTTCACTCTTTCAAATGAATTTACCCGATATTGATAATATAATGGAAGATAATATATTTAATCGCCGCAACTCTTACCAAGTGCGATATCAATTTAATAGTACTCTTAACTCCATATTTCAAGATGAAGTAAATGATTTAATGCAACATATGAACTTGGGTACAAATATAGGCGAAGATATTAAGGTCACTTTGACCCAAGAAGAGTATGATGCCATTCAATTACTTGAGTATAAAGATGCCAAGAAGAATGAAATAGGTGTCGATTGTACTCAATGTATTATTTGTGGCGATGATTTTAAAGAGTGTGATCAAGTAAAGATTACACAATGTAAACATATGATTCACGATGATTGTCTAAAACCGTGGTTATTGAAAGAGAGTAAAAAGTGTCCTGTTTGTCGTCTTGAATTAGGATCCGGAAGAGCACATATTCGCGAAGAAGAAGGAGAAGAAGGAGAAGATGAATCCCTGGAGGGATAAATGGGAAAAGGAAAAAGAGGAAAAAGAGAAAAAATGAAAAGTTATTTTCCATTCTCCTTTGCTAAAGATTCGAATCGTAAAAAAGTTTCTTTTCTACGATTTTATTATTTACGATACTTTATTTCGAAAATGAGTTTATGCTCCTTTGACCAATGCAATAACGTACGAGTTCCAAACTCCGAATATTGCCATTGTAAACGACATTACCCATCACGTGAAGCATATAATGCTATCTATGAAAAGAATGTTGCTCAATTTATGAGTGATAGTATAGATATGGACGATTTTCGGGTTTTAAAGACGCACGAAGATGGTTCTTGTTTATACCACTCCCTTGTACTCTTTATGAAGAAACATAAGAGTGTGCCACGCATTGCTACCTTTTTTGAAGGTAAAGATGATACGATTGATGATGAGCTCTTATGTAGTCAACTTCAAGAGCTTTTACGTACGTGGTTATTGGACCATTTAGAGGAGAGTGTTCCCGATTTCGGAGATATCTCCGTTCGTGATATGATCCTCCTTTTCCATCAACCCGACATTGAAACTATTGAAGAGTATAGCCAATATTATGCAATTTATGCAGGAGATTCGGATTATATTCACGATGGCAAAAAGAAGGTGCGTATTCCCACTCGTTGGGGAAGTAGTGCTGAACTTTATGCGTTTAAGAAGATTTTTCGCGTAAATATTATTGTTTACAATAAGTTTAAGTTTGTCAAGCGCACTATGTGTGTTTCCCAATGCTCAGATCGAGAAACAAGTATTAGCGAACATATTTTCCGCTATCGCATTTACAATCAACTGATGGATGATGCAAATGATGCATATCCTCAGGTAAAACTCCTCTTTTTGGCAGGCAAAAACCATTATCATGCTCTGGAAGATTTATAGAATCACCGCGCAGTGGAAGATTTCAAGTAATTTATCAACTCTTTTGAATTTTGAATATATAATGTTTACGTATATAAAAAAAACAAAAAACAAAACAAAAATTCAAAAAAAATGATTTTTATAAAAACAAAATGAAGATATACAAAGATTTAATACAAAGATAGAGTATAAAAAGATTTCAAAATGGATTCCCAAATTGCGCTCTTCAATAACACAAATCAAATTGTGTGGTTTTATTCCAACGAATTTTCATTGGCTCATATGAATTACGTAAAGGACTTTCACTTTGATCAATATAATGATTTTACAAAAATTTTGATTGCACCTTATATCTATGTCGATGATCTAACCATCAATCGACTAAATATTAAGCGCTTTCAAATTTATTAACAATAAACGTAAGTTATTTTTTTATAGAATAAAAAAAATTTACCATTTTTATAATTACATCCTATTCTATTCTAGATAGAGTAATTATATTTATATATTTATATTTATATTTATATATTTAACTATTTTGTTTTCAACGATGAACAGTGAAACTATTACAACTGAAGAAGTTACAACCGTAGCTGAAGAAGTTACAACCATAACTGAAGAAGTTGCAACCGTAGCTAAACAAGTTATTGTAGCTCAAGAAGTTGCTACTGTAATTGAACAAACATTTCTTGAATTAGATAATGTAAAGAAGGCAAATGCTCAAGAGTCTGAACCAAATTACTGTTTAGTTCCTATTGAGTGCTGCAATATTAATATGAGGCCTAAGAGTTTCCATCACCAAAGTGTTGGAATTGCTTCTATGTTTTGCTGCTCTCCTGCTATTACATTATTATGTATGAGTCCTATGATTGGGGCACACTTTATTTATGCAATGATCGGTTTAGGATCAGTTGGAAGTGCGGGTTTATGCTATGCGTCAGACTTCAATGTCTGCCATTGCATTAGCCCTTGCTTCTTCTTGAATCTTATTCACGATAAGCGCTAAATCTTTTGTGATCTTCGATAGTGATCTTCGATAATATAATATCTATTCATACTTTATTTTTCTACAAAAACAAATAAAAAAAGTTACTTCGGTAACAAAAAAAAAAACTCATAATTTCATAAATACTATTTTATAAACAAAAATAAAAAAATGATTTTTCAAAATCAAATCAAAATCATTTGAAAAAGGAAAGATCATAGAAGGAAAAGTAAGAATGGTTCTTAGATTTGAATCCTTTCAAGCTCCTCCCAAACGAAAGTATGTTCGAAAAGCAAAGAGTGCTCAAATCAATATTATTGATTCACTTGATCAACAGATTCAAAAACAAGAAGAAGATCAATTAAATCTAGATATGAAACGACTTAAAATAAATGATGAGAAGAAGGTATCATTTGCTCCTTTACCTTCACCTTTAGTCATACCATCTACTATTAAAGTTCAACCCATTGCAACATATGAATTTATGAAACCTCTTCATATTTATCTTTATTTGATAGTTACTCAAATTAGTAAAAGTGTGCAAAAGTATGTATACTTTACCAATCTTTACAATCCAATGGGTCATATAACGCTTCCCACTTTTCAACCTTTTGCACCCATTGGAGTAAAGGAGTATGAAGAGAAGATGGTTACTCTTTCCGGAAATGTTACATTACATATTCGTACTTATCATCAAGAGAAGAGTGATCTTACTTGGGAAAAGTGTCAAGAGAATTTAGGCGCGAAAAAACGGAAAGTAGAAGATGAAAAGAGTGATTGGGATTATGACTTTTGCCAATTGAAATGTAAACTCAATGAGCAAGATGTATTAAAAGATATTAATAAATATGTATTTTTGTATGAAAATCAATACTTTTCTGTCGATTATCAATTAAAAATTCATTTTCCTACACAAGATGCGAAATTACTTCTTGATGAACTTCATTAAAAAGAAAGAAGCATATTTTACATTTTTATAATTTTACATTTTTATACTCTCTTTTTATAAAAAAGATGGAAAAAGTGATTTATATATATTTTGGATATAAAGGGATATAAAGGAAAAGTATAAGTAGAAGGCATATAAAAATGGAGTATGAATTACTATTAAATAATTTCATCACGAAGATGAAAGATGTGAAGGAATCAAATTATAAAAAGTATAATTATGTAGAACCACATTTTGAAAAGGTTCTTACAATTGGAGAGTTTAAAAGTAGTGTTGATTTTAAAAATTATAAAATGGATTTAAAAAAACAAGCAAAGTACGAGAAGACAAAGCCGGGAAATGCGCGAATTGTAGAGTATGAAGAAGATGAAGATTGTGTAAAAGTAAATATATTAAAAGATGATATTTTTGAATCAAGTGCAAATCCAACACCATCTATATTAAAACCAACGATTACACTTTCCGAAATGAGTGTGAAAGATTTAATGAAAGAAATCCGCCTCTTTTTAAAGAAGAAGAATATTTTACTAGCAAATGAAGATATGGAAGAGATTCAAAAAGCATTAGAAGATCCGCTCTTTGAACGAGAGAAGTATATTAAGTACTCAAAGAGTACAAAAATGTTATCCAAATTAGAATTTCTTAAAAAGATGAGTGAAGATTGTTATGAAATCGTTTTTGATCAAAAGAATAAAGAAGAGGATGAAAAAGAGAAGAAGTATGTCCGGAAATCATTCTTTAAGTAAAAGATCTTTTTACATTTTATTTACTTTATTTACTTTTACTTTTACTTTTACTTTTACTTTTTATTTTTTGCCTTTTTACTTTTCTTTTTCATAAATAATAAATAATTCTATTTTAGATAAAATATAATTATTAAATATAGAAGATATTATAAAAAAATGATGGAATATATGATACTTATTTTAGTAGCCATCGTACTACTTATATTAGGAAATAGAGAAAATATTCAAAATAGCTTATTACAGTATAAGAATAATAAAAGTTCATCCGAACTTTTAAGCGATATACACGCAAATGCAAATATTGTTCCACAAAAAAATATTCAAAGTATCACCAAAAGTAATAATGCTAATACCAATGCTATCGGAAATGGTGCAACTGGAGGTGTCGATGATTGCGATACTCCTCAATATTTAATTGGAAAAGATTGCACAAGTCCCAATTATTTAATGGAAGATGAAACAAACTTTGCTAAAAAACAATTATTAAATCTACTTCTTAAAATTAATAAAAAGCCCATTAAACTAAATTCCCCGTGCATCTACAAATTCTATAACCACGCTACTATGGATGATCTTATGCGCCGCACACTTGATGAAATTTCCACACACGTTGTCACCCTTATTAACAAAAATAGTGATTATGAATTCCAAAAGGCTAATTATGGTGATATTCAAGTATGGTGTGATGTCAAAGGAAATAAAGAGTACAAGTATGAACTCTTCTTATGGTCCTTAAAACATTACTTCCAACTTAAATTCTATGTACATGTCGTCAAATTCGTAAAGAAGAGCCAAATGAAGCCTTATTGTATCGAATCATCCCCTTACATCTTCCCCACCTATCATAACGGGTATCCTTGCAAAGATCAATTAATCCCCGCTCCCCACGAAGTGATCCCCACAGGAAATATTGTATTATCCACCAAGAGTGTCAAGCCCAATTCCGTAGAAAAGGCGGAATATATGTACTTAAATCACCTTGATATCGAAAATAGCACACTGGTAATTAATGCAAATGTTCAAAAAGATAAACAATTTATTATGGATGTTGGTGAAAATGGTGGTGTTATTGATAATAAATTAGAGTATACTCACTTAAAACCCGGTGCAAAAGCAAATCCCATTCAACCTTTTGCTCGAGAAGCAAATAAGTGGATTGAAACTCCGGATAAACCGGATTATATGGGACAATATCCTTGCAAAGTCCCACCGGAAATGTGGGATGAAGATGGTATTTATTATTATAGCAAAGCTCGTGGAAAAGAGATGAATGAGAAGAAGCGCAATTATGATGTATGTATAGGCGTCCGCTCTTCCACTGAACCTCTCCCATTACAACCTAACTTTTGGATTAACAATTATGCTGAAGCAGGTACGGGTATCAATTGTGGACCTAACTCGTGGTTATTCAACAATTATGAGGGAGCTATGGGCACTTTTGTGGGTGGTGGCAAAAAGTAGGAACCTAAGGTTCCTACTCTACCTCCTCGTTAGGGGAACCAAGGTTCCCCTAACAACCCCTCCTTTTTAAAAAAATGATTAAGGGGTTGGATATCTAACCGATCCGAATATCATTTTATTTAGTGTTGTATTGACACAAAAGAGTCGATGTAAAAGAATTCCTACAATAAGAAGTATTACAGATAGAGTGAGGAATGATATAAGTAATTTTTTTCGATAAAAGAGGAGTGCAATAAGAAAGGCAATGAAGAGTGTTCCCAAAAGATCATTTCGGGCAAATCCAAAGAGTCGAGCGCTATGAAATCCGCGACCTGGTACTCCAAGCACATCTCTATATTTACATAAACCAAAAGTCATATTTTTTATAATATTACTATATTATAAATCATTTTTTATAAATCATTTTTTATATTTTACATAAAAATAGAGTAATTAAGGATCAAGTTGATAGCGAGATACGTGATCACGTGGAGAAATGCCATTCCAATTTGCTTTATATTTGTATAAATCAAGCACTTCATAATATTCTGTAATACGTTTTGCCCCACCATAAATGGATTGAGGACGTGTCATTTGAAGACCTTTTACACTTCCCGTAAATGCAATATCATTCTCCATTTTAAATAAGAAATCTTCATCAGTAACGCAATCACACTTTAATTTATAAACTTCTTCATAAGGTGGATTATCACTTGATCGTTTTGAGAGTAAACGCGCTTTTGTAGCATCTTGAAGTAAGAAAGAGTGTTTATAAACTCCAAGATTCATCGAAGGAAAGAGAGTTAATGATTTGTTTGTGGTAAAAGATGGAACAAAAGTTCTTAATTTCTCCATAAATGTAGCTCCTAATACACAAGTATCATGTAAATAGAACCAAAAGGGTGGCATTTCAAAATCCGATGGAATCATCTTTGTTATCATATTTTCATTTTCAACAAGTGCAATTAATGAAGTGTAATCAACACTATTGTGTTTTACTTCAAGTTTACAATACTTTTCACAACGAGTAAACGCAATACGATCACTATTTCCAACAACTACAAGAATATCTTCTCGAGGAATGGTGGAAGGAAAAGATTCAATTAATTTTGGAAAGGTAATTTCAAAATTTTTGGTATTGGAATTAATTAAAAATTTAAGTTTATTTTCAAACATTTTTCAAAAAAGTCAATATTATACTTTCTTATACTTTATAAGAAGAATTCTATTTTATAAAAGATCCGCATCCGCATATACTTTAGATCATATAAAAAGATATATGTTTTTCATTCTCCAAAAGCTCAATCACTGTAAAGTGCGATTTCCACATACTTTCTAAAATATGATCTTCATAAGGTGCATATAAATCAATATACTCTTCATATTTAGGTGGTCGCAAAATAACCATATACTTTTCTTTTAAATATTTTCGTAATAGTAGATGATATTTATAAGAATATTTAATCTTCGCAAAGTTGGATGATTCATCCGTTATATTATATTCTAAAATATGATCTTGAATCGTTTGATCTTGTAATATACTTTGATTATTGGAAGATGTTAAAATATTTTCAACAATCGTATCATCTTCTAGAATAACTTTATGTTTCCCTTTATATTCAATTTCATTCACTCGTTTTTCAACATAATCTGAAGTATATACTTGATGTTGAATACTATCTTTAATATCATTGGTTAACGATAAATATTTTGTAAATGTAATTTGATCTTGATAAATTGAAAATAAGTATTGATAAGTATGTTTTATATTTGGAATAAATACTTGATAATAAGAAAATAAGGAGCCAATCTTTTGAGAATGTTGAATATCTGCAAAATATCTATCAATCAAGAGTTGTTTTTCCTTATATATTTTTGAAACAACTAACTCTGGTGGCTTATAAATTTCAAAAACGTCAATCTCTTTCGATCTTGTGATAAATGATTTTTCGGAAAATTTGGGAAAATAATGAGTTCCTTCACATAATATATACTTTTGATTATCATAATAGACTTCAATCTTTGCTTTACATACAATCTTCTTTTCATATAAATTTCCATCAAACGTTTGTATTACGATTGGAAGAAAAGAGTAATTAGGAATAACTTCCGAATGATATACAATATATCCATTTTTCTTATATGACATTTTATCAAAATATAAATATAAATAATAACTTTTTATATTTATATATATTATTTTATATAATATTCTTGTACGAATACTTGTATGAATACTTGTACGAATTCTTACAAATTCTTCAAATATATCTTTAATAACTTCCAGATATCATCTTTTTAATTGTTGCAATGGGAATAATCATTTGACTCTCTTTATTGATTGTACTTTGAATAATTTTTACTTGATTCAACTGCTCTTCAAACTCTTTTGCTAATTGAAGTACCCGTTTTACAACCTGATCATCATACTTCTTTTTACTTTTATTTTTACTATTTGTTGTTATCGATGAAACTTCTGATATTTCAGAAAGAGTTTCTAACTCTTCTTCACTTTGATCACTTTGACTCTCACTCTTACTCTTTGATTCCTCTTCCCCTTCCCCTTCTAAAAGATAGGTATAATCAAGAATGCGACCTTGAGGTCCATCTTTATATCCGTAAATTCGCAACTTTCCGTGATGAACTTCATTATGATGATTTTTACATAATACAACCAAATTATGTGATGCATCCTTAAAGAAATCATCCTTTTGGAATTCGTGTTGTTCTACAATATGATGTGTATCAAGTTGAGAGGTAATACCCGACTTCCCACAAATTGCACATTCGTGAAGGAAAACATTTTTATGATAATTGGATGTTTGTGGTGTTAAGATCATACGTTCAATCTCCAAAATTTCATCTCGTACACTCTTTGCATTCATCATAAACGCTTCATCTTCTAAAATAAATCGTGCAATATCCAACCCATAATTCGTACTTCCCATACCATCCATCAACTTTCGTCCATAAAGAATAGCATTACTCTTTGTATCAATCTCAATGCTCAAATGTTTAAATGAAATATTTTGTAAATTTCGTTTCATCAATAAATCATATAACTTATGAAAATGAGTTGCCAAAATAAAATTCACATTTTTTTCCGAAAATCGCTGAATTGCCGACGCTACGATCGATAGTGCCGATGTTTCCTCTGTTCCTTTACACACCTCATCTCCTAATACAATCGATCGATGATCTGAATATTTTAAAATCGATCGCAACTCATTCATTTCCACAACAAAAGAGGACATTCCTTTGAAAATATTATCATCTCCATTAATTCGTGTAAAGATCTTCGTAAAAGGATAATATGTAAATTCACGACTCGGAACATACATTCCCATTTGCGCCATGATAATATTAATCCCAATTGCCTTACTTAGCGATGATTTGCCCACTCCATTGACACCATAAAGAAGAAATCCTGTACATTTATTTCCAATATACACATCATTCGCAATATATGCTTTCGTATCTTCAATAATCTCAATAATTGGATGGCGAATTCCTTTTGCATCCAAAAAGGATTTTGACTCTTCGCGATTTGAAATACGTGGTCGTTGATATCCATACATGATTGCGCACTTCTTATGACTTTTAATCACATCAACCAATGCTACAAATTGAACAATCTTCTCCATTATTTCGGAATATTGTGTAACAAGAAGATCCAAGAATTGAATATATTTCTCTTTGACAATACTTTTGATCTTCTCACGATAAGATACAAGAAGCTCCGAATTTTGAGTAAATGCATCACTTGTAATACGCACATTATTTCCCACACCCTTTGTAATTGTATATTTGGAAGCCACTTCTTTAGATAACATTTCACTTCGACGTTTGGTGGTGCTCATAAAGTATCCATCGTTATTCTCCTCGACTTTAATTACACTTTCACATGATGAGTTATCTTTTTTGCGAATTTCAATATTGAGAAGAGCACACTCTTTATTCATCAGCGCTTCCGTCTCATAAATCTTCTTTTGCACTTCATCTAAATCAGTATAAGTATTGCTTTGAAAGAATGAGTTGGAAATATCATTTAAATTATACTTTCCCATTTCCCGTACATCCACATGCTTTTCAATAAAGTCCAAGTAACTCTTGAATTGCGCAATTTGATCTTCACTCAATCCATAATCATCACAATCTACATATTTAAAAAGCTCAAGAATATTTTGATAGGTATAGTAAAGAGATGAAAAGTCTTGAGGATGAAGCATTTTTAAATTCATCTTTCGATGGTAACGCTCCATATCCAAAATCGTACTTAATTGATTCTCCACACTCTTATAATCACTCATCTTCTCAATACGATCATAAGAAGCATTCAATTGATCAATATTGGTAATCGGATTAAGTAAATCAAACTTTAACTTTCGCTTACCCATTGGTGTAGATGTTTTTTGAATAATATCAAAGAGCGATTTATACTTTGAATGATTTCCTGACTGACTCCCATCTTTATGAAGATGAATCAAATTGAGTTGATAAGCTGCGTTATGATAAAGGATTAAATGTTTATGGTAATCATAAATTTGAGGAACTTTCATCTTTTCAATAATATTTGGATCGTGGTCATAGACCCATTGGATTCCAGAAACAAAGGAAACAACACTATCATAATACTTTTCTAAATGAATATACTCAATTCCCGAAAGGATTCCGTGATTTTTATAAATCTTCTCAAGAACAGAGTTCAAATAATGTACTTTGAGATATGTATCATTACTATCCATCAAATTATAATAGTTATGTATGATTCGCTCACTTGCACCTCCTCCACCACTTAATATATTTTGAATATACTCTTTGGAGATCGATGTAAGATGATGTGATGTAAAGAGAAGCTCTTTGGGATGAAAGTTCTCCACAAAACGATAAATATCTTCAAAGAGCGCACGTTTATCCGAATTGATATCTTGAATATGATATACATAAGAAGAGCCCGTAGAAACATCAATTGCACTCATTCCACAAGAATAAACTCCTCCTTTCGATTCACTCATAAAGATGGATACAAACATATTTCCGTCGTGTATGCCATAAATATCCTCAATATACGTTGCAGGACTATAAATGTGAGTAACTTCGCGCAATGGATCGGGTGCTGACGAAACGTGTTCAATGACAATCACCGTATATCCATTTTGGATCATTACGGGAACATATTTACGCAAATTGGCAATAGGAAAACCGGCCATAAGGGCATTTTTCCGATTATTTTCCAATACATTCTTATCACGACGTGAAAGAGTAATATTCATTAAATCAGCAACAATACGACTATTTCCAATCTTTTCCACGTCATTATCTACACCATAGAATTCAAAGAATCCTCCTACTTGCATGAGGACAAGGGTCTTCTCGCCATACTTCTTTTCGAATTCTTGTTGATAATCAAAGTAAATCTCAATTAATGATCTTGCGTAATATGTTTTTTCAATTTCACTCTCTTTTATATCATTAACAATATGAATGGTATAATCATTGATATTAAGTATGTCGATATATTTACGACATTTTTCAATAGGAAATGATATAAATGAATATGATTGGTTATTACTTTTATCTTTACTTTTTGTTTCAGGTAAACGCATGAACTTTGAAATTCCTTCAAGAGAAGAGAGTGAAAGAAGAGTGTACTTCTTTTTATCTTCTTCTTGAAAAAGAAAGTACTCTTTGGCACCCTTCTTTGTGTACTTTTGAAGAAATTGAATGTAAGAGTCCATCTTTTTATTCTTATATAAATAAGAAAAAATGCCTTTATATTCAGAAATATGTATAAAAAAAACATTTTTTTATAAACAAAAATAAAAAATATATATTTTAAATATAGAAGAAGAGAAGAGTAAAGATAAAGATAAATGTCGTATATACAAAATTCATATCAAGCTCCCGTTTTAAATGGCGGATATTATGATGTACCTATTCAAAATAGTTATAGTAACCCAAATATGATGGCTAATTCCTATCCATCCATAGCAGAGCATAATTTCAATAATATGATTCAAAATAATTATCCCAACGGCGGTTATACTGTCCAACCTTCCAATGTAGAATCCTTTATAGGAAGTCGCGAAAGTACCTTTAAATATATTGGAAATGCAGGATATCAATCCAATGCAATGAATCCTTATGCAATGTCAATTAGTCATAGTAATGATCAATTTCCTGCTCAAGTATATACCAATACGGGTGTTCAACTTCGGGTGGATCCTCGTATGAGCTCTTCCAAGATTGAAGATTCAGCTTATAAAGCAAAGACCCAAATGATGGGTGGTGGTTATGCTCAACAATTTATGCCAAATAATCCTTTCACAATGCCGCAAATGGGAATGAATTATAATAATCCTTCATCAGGGATGGGGATGTGGTCTTTTGAACCGCCTTATGCGGAACCTATTCCCACTTTTCCCGCCGTTCCTGCTCAAGTCTATGCTCCTGGATATAATATGATGAATGGAAATGGTATGGTGATGAATGGCCCAATGATGATGAATGGTCCAATGATGCAAGGTGGAGGAGGTCAAATGGTGCAAAGGCCATCGCCTGGTATTCGTATTCGTGATGATAGTGATTATAATGAAGACGAGAGTCCGAAAGTCAGAGTAAAAGGTGGTAAAAAGCGCGTGCTCAAGGATACCCAAAGTACACCTATTGATACGAAAGATAAGAGTACGTTAGGAAAGATTAATGCCTTTTTAACGGATAATAGTACGATTTATTGGTTGATTATTTTACTTGTTATTTTAGTGGTGGCTTTTGTGGTAAAAGCGGTATACGTCGATAAGTAAGAAGCCTTATGGCTTCTTACGAATTTTCCTTTTGACGAAGGACGAAGGAAAAAGGAAAACAAATGAAAGGAACCTCTTTGGGCTACGAAGTAGCTGGCCCTTCGGGCTCCTTTCGAACCTCCAGCTGTAAAGTGAGATTTATTTATCGAAGATTCATCTATCGAAGATTCATCTATCGGAGATTCATCTATCGGAGATTCATTTATCGGAGATTCATTTATCGGAGATTCATCTATCGGAGATTCATCTATCGGAGATTCATTTATCGGAGATTTATCTATCGGAGATTCATTTATCGGAGATTTATCTATCGAAGATTCATTTATCGGAGATTCATTTATCGGAGATTCATCTATCGGAGATTCATTTATCGGAGATTCATCTATCAAGGAAGATCATTTGAAAAGAGTCGTAATCCGTATTTTTTTATTACATATATATAGATTATGAAGATCCTATATATAAAATTAAGATGAGTTGCAATCGAAATCCGATTTATTACGTTTACCCCAATAAAGATGGTTCTTGTCGACCCGTTCAAATTAATTGTCCCACCGGATATACTGGTTATACCGGTTACACAGGACCCGCAGGTGACGTTATGTCAACCGGTGCTACAGGTTACACTGGTTATACTGGTTATACAGGTGCTATAGGCAGTACCGGTTATACAGGACCTACACAATGGTTAACAAATGATGATAATATATATTATAATTCTGGTAATGTTGGAATTGGCAATATAAATCCATTAACTCCTTTAAGTGTTTCAGGAAATGCTTATATTAGTGGAAATCTTCAAGTTGGAAGCAGTAGTATTTATCTTTTAGGAAATGAAAACCGTCTTGGAATTGGTAAAATCCCTGATTTATTATATGGTTTAGATATGTTAGGAAATATAAATATTTCCGGAAATATATATCAAAATGGTAATTTATTTAGTGCAATTAGTAATATATCCGAAGCACCTGATAAGTATGAACGTTTACTTTATACAAACTCGTATTATGCAAATGACAACAATCGTGATATTCAAGTAGCATTAGATGCTTCTGGTGCAGAACAAGGTATTGTAGTATATATTGGATCAGGAAGTTATGGTGGAAGTGATTTATTAATAACTGATCGTCAAAATATTGGTCTTATTGGACCCATTCCTGGAGGAACAACATTAACCGAATTACCAATTATGGCAATGTTACCTGGAAGTCGTGGTATTCAAATAAGTGGTGCTTCATCTACGCGTATTAAAATGACAGGATTACAAGTAAAAGGTATGACAACAATAAGTGGTACATTAGGTCGTCACTATTTTAGTAAAATGCTTTTTGAAGGAGGTTTTACGTTTAGTGGAAGTACATCCAACTTCATTATTTTTGAAGAGTGTGCATTTGGTACATCAATGACCATTCCCAATACCTTTGCCGGTATTATTTACTTTATAAGATGTGATTTAGGTAATGTAAACTTCTCAAATAGTGCTTTCTCAGCATTACAAGTACTTATTTATGATTGTACAAATTTATATAGTTTTTCAATGGGTAATATGACTCTCCTTTCACAAAATTATTTAGCATCTGGTTCATCACGTTTAGATACTCAAAATATATATTTTACTGGAAATCTTTATCAAAATAATGTTTTACAAAATGTTTCCACAATTCAAAGTAGCATTACCGTTTCAGCAACCACATCTGCTCCCACTTTAGGAACCCGAAGTATGGATCAAATGAATTACCGCACTCTTGGTGATAAACGTCACCTATGCTATCGTCTTGGGTGGGCCGCCGGTACAGCAGGAAGCGGTGATTATCTCTATACACTTCCATCAGGTTTATCATTTAACACAACATCTGGTTATAATCCCACTTATACAGGAACTATATGGTCACCTACTGTAGCTGCTATGGCACCATATTTTATTCCCATTTCGGGAGGTATTGTTCAATCAGCTAATTGGTCTACACATGGTTATGTAATACCTTACTCATCTACAACATTCCGATTGGCATTTACCAATAATAATACAAACTCTTTTGGAGTACATAGTTCATCATGGTTACCTTTTACATCAGAAGGTCAAATCAATATTGAATTTGATATTTGGGTTTAATGTTTTTTAATGTTTAATATTTGGGTTTTACTTTTTACTTTTTAATAAATAACTTATTTGTTAAAAAGTATAATAACAATACATAGAATTAAAAACCACGCTCTTGTAAGAGCTTCATAAACTCATCCTCTGTGTTCATAATATCACAATTCATATTCATAATCATATCTTGGCTATCCTCAATAATTCCCGGAACTTCATTACTTCCAATATTAATCATCGGAGCATTGGATCCAGCAACTATTTGATCACCAAGAATACGTGAATTTGCATACTCATTGATTAAATTATTGATAGGCATTTCCTTCTTTTTTACAATACCATGAATATCAAATTTTTTTACAACTTTTTTATAAATAAATGTTTGTGATTTACCATATTTCATACCATTTTGATACTCCATAGTAGATGAAATATTACCATTTGTACAAAATCTCTTTTCAATCCCGTGCTTCTTATCGTCTTGATATTCAACACTATATATAAGATTTCCATTTTCATCAAATTTCTTTTCAATCCCGTGTTTTTTACCATTTACATAAGGAGTTATCATACTGATTTTACTTCTCTCACTATCATGATAGCAAATATATTCACCTTCGATCACTCCATCTTTATAATTAATTATTTCATGATCATTCAGATCAAATAACTTTCCATCAAATAATATATTTCTATCTTTATCATACAAATAATTCTGACCAAATAACTTTCCATTATAAGGTGCTCCATCTTTATAAATTCCATTAAGTAATACACTTCCATCTTTCTCATACATAATATACTCTCCATCAAGTTTGTTATCTTTATAAGTAGCCTTTATTTGAATACGATTTCCAGGATAATAAGTTACCTTATTTTGCAACTTATTATTTTCATACCATTCAATAGAGGAAATATAAGTGCTTTTGGATTCTCGATCAATACTATAGTGTGTAGTTGAACCACTCTTCACACCACTTTTATAATTTACTTCTCGTACAATGTTATGAAAATCATCATAATATTTTTGAATACCGTCTAAAAGTCCATCTTCATAATTTTCAATACTTTGAAGAATTCCATATTTATTATACTTTTTGCACTCACCGTGCAATACTCCATTTTGATTGTAATTCTCTTCCAAACTTTTATTACCATCTTCATTGAAAGTTACATAAAAACCATATTTTATACCTTTACGATAATTACCAATACTATGCACTTGGGTACTTCTTTCATTATAATATATTTTTATATTCTCTCCATCCAATCCATCTTCCACATAATTGACTTCTCTTATTTCATCTTGAAGATATTCAAAGTCACAATGAATGACATTTTTACTATTGCATAAAACACAACTTCGTTTTAAAATTCCATTCGATCCAACAGCTTGACGAATGCAATCATTGCACCAAATTTCGTGATTATCGGATTTATGACATACACTATGAAGCTCAGCTTCATCGCAACTTTGATGACATTTACGACACTTTGGCATTTTATATTATCTAATTTAGATTATTAACATTTCCTTTATATTCATATAAACAAACATAAGTTTAAGATTTTATAAAAATATATTTTATAAAAATATAATTGAAGAAATAAAATAAAAAAATATTAAAATATGGAAAGTTCGAGCTTAGAGGAAATTCGTGCCTATCGAGAAGCGCATCATGAGAAACGCATTTGTGTTACTGCGTCGTGCTTTGATCTTCTTCACGCGGGTCATACCTTACTCTTAAAGGATGGAAAAGAGCGCGCGGATTTAATGGTCGCTTTCTTGCAAACGGACCCAACGGTGGATCGTCCGGAAAAGAATAAGCCGATCTTATCTTTTGAAGAGCGCAAAATCTTGGTGGAAGGATCGCGGTATGTAGATAAAATCTTTATTTACACGACCGAAAAGGAGTTATATGATGGACTTGCAGCGCTGAGTGCTGATTTACGCATTTTAGGCGATGATTATGTGGGAAAACAATTTACTGGATACGATTTACCCACACCAATTCACTTCCACGATCGTGCAATTCACGGATGGAGTACGACGAAGTTGCGAAAACGAATTTATTTAGCAGAGTTACGCAAATTTTTAGATCTTGAGAAGTAAAGTTACTTATTTTCTACTTCTTTTGGTAGGCTTCTTTTTTGTACTACCACTTTTACTACCACTTTTACTACTACTGTGATTATTCGTATTAGTGTTAGTGTGAGTACGTTTTTTAGAAGGTCTAGGAGTGGATGTTGGTTTTCGTGCACTGGGTTTTACAGGAGTAGGCGTAAAAGTTATAGAACTCATTTGTGTGTTTTCTTCCCAATTACGATATGTTTGATTACTTCTACTTTTTGAATAAGAAGAGTTTACCTTCACATAATTAATTGATTGATTCGATTGATTGGGATGACTTTTACCACGTTTAATAGGGGTTATTCCTACTCGTAAAGTTCGAAATGCGTTTGATATATTTGCTAATTCTTGATTTGAACCATAATTGGAAGCATTATTTGATGAATAACGGAATGATTTAGAAGAACTCATGATGTAGATAAATATATATTTTGTTTTTGTTTTTGTTTTTGATATTTTCTATTTACGAGAGAGAAAATAAAAGTGAAATCATACGAAAAATAAGAAAAGATATTATCTTACAATAGTATAAAAATGAAATCCGAATTAAAATCCATTTTTATTTTCCGTCGCGATTATCGACTTGATGACAATATTGGATTTATTGAATGTTGTAAAGCATCTGATAGTGTTCTTCCCATCTTTATCTTTACCCCTGAACAGTCCAAAAAGCGCGAAAACCCATACTTTTCCGACAACTCTTTCCAATTTTTAGTTGAATCCCTGGACGAATTAAACGCAACCCTTCCTTCCGGACTTCTTATCCTTCAAGAAGAGAATGTGAAAGCGCTGAAGGAGATCAAAAAAGTATACGATTTTAATGCCATTTATACTAATCGCGATTATACTCCATATGCTATTGATCGGGATGAAGCTATTCGCAAATATTGCGAAAGTGAAGAGATTGCATTTCATAATGAGTGCGAAGATTATTTATTAATGCCTATGAACACTTTTCTGAAAGCCGATGGAAAGCCATACACCAAATACACACCGTTTAAAAATAATGCCTATAAATTTGATATTCCTAAGCCAATCAAGTGCAGTAATGCATTGCTGAAAAAGTGTGTACCTACCAAACCACTTCAAAGTAAGGTAAAGTGCGCAGCATCCAAAGAAGATATTGAGAAGTTATATGAGAAGAATCCACAAATCATTTATCACGGAGGTCGCAGCGAAGGATTGAAACGACTTTCCGATATGAAAGATTTCAAAAAGTATGAAACCGAACGCAATATACTCTCCAAACCTACTACATTACTTTCCGCATATATTAACTTTGGTTGCATCTCTATTCGCGAATGTTTCTGGAAGATTGCGGAAACACTTGGACGGAAGTGTGGATTAAATGATCAACTTTTATGGCGCGAATTTTGGTACTATATTGGATTTCACTTTCCTCACGTCATCAATTATAAAGGAAAGAATAAGAATATGTGGCCCGAATATGATAGCATCAAGTGGAAGAATAATCAGCGCATCTTTGAAGCGTGGTGTGAAGGTAAGACGGGATTTCCTGCAGTAGATGCGGGAATGCGTGAGTTAAATGCAACGGGTTATATGCATAATCGGGCGCGATTAATAACATCGGGTATTCTTGTGAAGAATTTCGGAATTGATTGGCGTTGGGGTGAAACGTACTTTTCTCAAAAGTTGGTTGATATTAATGCTCCAGTAAATAATGGTAATTGGCAATGGTCGGCAAGTACGGGGGAAAATAAGGGCGAATATTACCGTATTATGAATCCTTGGACACAAAGCGAAAAGTTTGATAAAGAGGCAACATATATTAAGAAGTGGGTACCTGAATTAGCTGAAGTTCCTGCAAAAGAGATTCATCAATGGGATATACATTATCAAAAGTATGCGCATATTGATTATCCAAAACCGATTGTGGAATATGGTCCGGAAATGCGAAAAGAGATAATGGACATGTATAAATCAAAATGAACACGTTCATTTTGATTTCTATTCAGATAAATCTGATATAAATCAAGATAATATCAACTTTGTAGATTTTATCTTGATTTCTAACGTTGTTATAAATCAAAATGAACACGTTCATTTTGATTTCTATTCAGATAAATCTGATATAAATCAAGATAAAATCAACAAAGTTGATTTTATCTTGATTTCTAGTTTTACTATAAATCAAGATAAAATGAGTAACGTAAATAAAAATGTTTTATTTTATAAAATTTTGTAAAATAAAAAATTTACTAATTAAAAGAGTAGAATAGAAGAGAATAAATAATTGATTATCATATTCTATTTTGACTTACGATAAGATCATAATGGAATATACTACAATGAGCGTAAACATACGACCTGATTTTTTTTCTCCGATACGCACAAAGTATCACTCTTCTCCGCCACCTAGGCCAATGAAGATGAAACGTAGCAACGCAATGTCTCCTGCTTGCCAATACAACACCTATTGTTGTGTAGCACGCAGGATTAACTTTCCGAGAGCTAGAGTGGGTAGTGATGTGGATACTGAGGTAGATACTGAGGTAGATACTGATGATGAGAGTGAAGAGAAGCAAGTTCCTCAAAAGAAGAAAAAGCGAGTCCATTTTTCGGACAAGTTTGACATCTTTCTGATTGAACCTATTTCAAAGGCACACTAAACAATTTTTAACAATAATTGTTTTCTATTTTTATTTAACAAAAACTAAAAAAAGACAAAAAAAGAAAAAAAAGAAAAAAAAAGAAAAAGAAATCATAAATTATAAATTATAAATAAAAGTAAAATATTCATTATATCTTACTTTTGATAAATGTGTGCAATGATAAATTTCTTCTTATTTTCTGGATTTTCAAATAATTTTATCATATGATTGGCTGTATGATGGCGTCGATCTCCTTCATAAGGAATTTTTGAGATTTCATTCAATCTATTTACTATTTCGTCATCTTTTGTTTCAAGATAAACATAATAAATATATCGGGATCGTATATGTTTTACAAATTTCAAATGATCATTGATTTTAGAAATAACAATATGGATCTGTTCTTTATCTAAATTTATATCATTATATTCATTTACTTTAAGCATTGCATCATAATAATTTATATGTAATAAGTGATTTGCATCAAACATTTTTTATTTTTTTATTTTTTATTTTTTATTTTACTATTTTTAAGAGAGATATTAAAAAATATTTTTACTTTACATAATTTACAATTTTTATAACTTCTTCATATATTTCACGATCATTTTTAAAATCATATTTCATTTTCTTATGATCTTCATTCCATTTTTCAGTCTCTTTCCGAATTTTAGATAATTGAAAATATGGTTTAAGATATAACAATATACTTTTTATTTCACTCTTTTCATCTTTTAATAATCTTTCAAATATCTTCTCTTTATAACGCGGTATATCAAATAATTCATCAATGGAACGGAAGAATTTACGTTTTAAAACAACTTCGATAGGTAAATCAATATAAAATTTATAAGTTGGATTTGTTTGGTAATAATGATTTTTATAATGATACATACCTACATTTAAACCTGTTAAAATAAGTGGTTTTGTCTTATTTTGTTTTTGAATAAAATTATCAATATATTCTTGATATTCACGTTTATCAAATTTATTTACATATTTATACTTTTTAACCTTACGAAATTCGTGAAATAATTCATCCAAATCTTTGACAATCACTCGATTACCTAACTTTTTCTTTAATAATACTCCTAATGTTGTTTTACCAGACCCACTTGGACCACTTATATGAATAATCATTTTGAATAATATTTTATCTACTATTTTATAAAAGTATATTTTATAAAAAATAAGATATGTTTTTTGAAAATCAAAAATCAAAAAAATAATTCTTTTATTATTTTATTATTCTATAATAGTATATTTAAATGAGGAGTAAAAGTGCTTTTCTAATATTTCCTATTCATTTATTTCAAAATATTGATTTACTGAAAGATTATAATGAACTCTATTTAATTGAAGAACCACGATACTTTACCAATTATCGTTTTCATAAATTAAAGTTAGCATATCATCGTGCATCTATGAAGTACTACGAAAGTTACCTAAAGAAGCTAAAAGTAACAAAAATTCATTATATTGATTTTTGTCAAGTTACCAAAGATTTTTATAAAAAAATAGTTAATCAATATGAAAACATATGCGCTTATGATCCATATGATCACGCTTTAGAAAAAATTCTATCTTCCCATAATATTCAAATACAACAAGGATTCAATTTTGCAATTACTCGAGATGAGTGCTTTCAAAATATTGATCTTTATTATAGCACCAAAAGCAAACGATTTAACTTTATGAACTTTTACAAAATGATGCGAAAGCGCCACAATATTTTAATGACCAAAAGTGGCACTCCTGAAGGTGGAAAGTGGTCATTTGATGAGGAGAATCGAAAGCCCTATCCATCCTCCGGTGGACCAGCAATTCCGGATTTACCCACAAGTAAAAGTTCCAAAAACCCATATATTCAAGAAGCGATTGCTTATGTAGAGAAGCACTTTGCCAAGAATTACGGCTCTTTAGAACATTTTATATACCCGATTACTCACGAAGAGTCGCAAAAGTGGTGTGACGACTTTTGCAAACGCCGATTTAAACACTTTGGTACTTATCAAGATGCTATACTTGATAATCAAGATGCTATTTTAGCATCAAATAAAGAAGATAAAGAAGATGAAAAGAGCGCATTCTTATTTCATAGTGTACTATCTCCAATGATGAATATTGGTTTAATTACCGATCTTGAAGTACTTGCCATTGTGAAAAAGTACAAAAAGCGCGTACCTTTAAGCGCTTATGAAGGATTTATTCGTCAAGTGATTGGTTGGCGGAATTATATTTATGCCATTTATGCCACAAAATATGGTAATCCAAATATGGATATCCTTCATTATTACAAAATGATATCGAAGATGAACTTTTTAAAACATAAAGCGCGTTTACCTTATGAAGCTTTTTGGGAAGGTAATACCAATATAAAGCCAGTAGATGACGCAATTCATACAATTGTGAAGTACGGTTATGCTCATCATATTCAGCGATTAATGGTCCTCGGTAACTTTATGTTATTACTTAAAATTGATCCAAATGATGTTTTTAAAATATTTATGGAGTGGACGGTTGATGCTTATGAGTGGGTAATGACGGGAAATGTGTATGGTATGACTCAACACGCAGACGGTGGCATTATCATGACCCGCCCATACTTCTCTTCCAGTAATTATTTACGAAGTATGAGTAATTATAAGTGTAGCAATGGTAACAATAATTGGTGTAAAGTATGGGATGCACTTTATGGACAATTTATTGAGAAGCATCGTGCTTATTTAAAGCGTGGATATGCAACATCGCGGATGGTTACTTTTTATGAGCGCAAAAGTGCAAAAGAGAAGAGTGAACATAAGAAGATTGCAGCAAAGTATGAAAAGTCATTGGTTTAATGTTACAAGCAAAAGATGCGATCTATGGACTTTTTGGCAAATACTTTTTGTTCTAATATATTGATCTCTTTTTGAAATATATCAAAATCGATGGTAAACGCGGCATCTTTGATAAAATTCCGATGATATTCGCGATCTTTGATCTCAAAGTAATACTTTATACCATTATATTTGATATAAAAGCGATTGGAATAAAAGTATTGAAAATAGAGCATTTTATACACCATTGATCATTTATATTGATACAACATAGATAATTTATCAACCCTTCAGGGTTAGATAAATTATCATTTATGTATCAAAAATAAACGATCTTATGGTTACTCTGACCCTAAAATTTACAATGGACATCCATTGTAAATCTAAAGGGTGTAAAAGAGTTCATCGATCATCCAATAAATAGGTAAATGAATATTTCGAAATGCTTCGTGAGATGTAAGCAGAATAATATTGGCATCATCTTCATAATATTTTTCTTGCATTTGAATAATATTTTTGCGGTTTCATGAAGCATGATCATCATATAAATAATTACCGTGAATGACGTAAGGGGCTTCTTTCAAAGCAATTGCATCTTCAAGCTTGAACTTTTGAGTAAGAAATTGATTTACGTTCATACTTTTTTATGAAAGTGAAAAAATGATTTTTTATAAAATATCTTTCGAATTATACTTCTATATATATAAAAATATTATATTCTTTATATTCTTTATATTCTTTCTATTCTTTTTATTCAACGATGACAAAATCTACTTGCAATATTTGTTTGGAAGAGTGTAATTATGTATCTTCGTGTAAACACGATTTCTGCACACAATGTTTCCAAGATTGGGAGCATCAGTGCAACGAACAGTGTCGAGATCTCATTTGTCCTATATGTCAAGTGATTCTTAAGCCTTATGAAGGTAGAAGAAATGAAGATGAATATGAAACATATGAATATGAAACATATGAATACACTTTTAACCCCAATCATCTTTTTAATGAAAATATACTAGGTACATATTCTATTTTTGATGATATTCATTATGATGATAATGATGATCAAAATATTATACATAATGGTATATTACAAGAATATTATGATGAAGAGAAGAGTAAAATCGCCTTTGAGGTGCCTATTGTAAATGGAAAGTGGCACGGAAGTGCGTTTACTTACTATAGCAATGGCTCTATTTTACGAATACAAGAGTTTTGTGATGGTAAAAAGATCGGATTCTATAAAGAGTTCGATGAAAATGGCAAATTACATCATTTAGAATATAATCTAGATAATGGACGTCACGGCTTTAGTAAGTACTTTCAAGGAGCACTATGTGGAACATCTTATTATATCGATGATGAAAAGTATATCCATAGTGATCTATTTGTCAAACTCCTTCGAGAAATACTCTATTTCCCGGTTTTTCAAGAATTAATCTCTAAAAGAAAGAAGATTGATTCATTGATTCATTGATTCAATCCATTGGATTCAATCAAAAAGTATTATTTTATAAAATTTTTAAGTAGAATAGGTACGTAAATAAATCATTTAATTATCGTAACCATCATGACCATCATAACAGCATTCAATAAACTCGTCATCATCGTAATCATCTTCGTGGTAATAAGCATTTACTTCATCATCCATTAAATACTTTGTATAGTATTGAAATTCAATGATATTGAAGAGTTCTTGATCACTCAAACCTTTATCTTTGTAAACGGCCATTACTTTTACGAAAATATCGTAAAGATTGCGCGCATCTTCATCGTTTTTGATAAATGCAAACATTTGATTTTGATTGAACTTAATTCGATAGAATATTTCTTCTTCTATAGAAGATAGATACTTTTATTCTAAAATAATCATTTTTTTATAAAAAAAGAAAATGGATATACGTATATACTTTTATTCTATTTTTTGAATCCAATTTTCAAGGATCTTATAATTTTCCGGATCTTCTTTTTTACAAATCTCCACTTGAAATTTTTCGGTTTTAATACCTCCACTACCTACAATAAATGCACCATGTGCACCATTAAAACAGTCAATTATATATTTATGTTCTTTTACTTGAATATATTGAATATATTTTGTATTTAGAATAAGATGACGAAATTTAAGAAAGTGTGAACGCATTTTTATAAATTTATAATAATTCTCTTATTATAAATAATCTCCTTTCTAAGATAAAAAGAATTAAAAATCTTTTTTTTATACTTTTATATAAAATAAATTATTTATTTACGAGTTGAACGCTTCTTCTTAACAGACTTCTTGGTGGACTTCTTGGGAGCAGCCGCAGTGGTACCTTTGGTTTTGGCGTACTCCTTTTTGGCGATCTTCATCACTTCTTTGAGGGATTTGTCGGGATTCTCCTTCTTAAGGCGAAGAAGGAGGACCATCCAGGCGTTAAGGGGGCGCTTCTTTTTGGCACCACCTTGAAGGAGTTGAGAGGTTTCGAGTGCGGAACAAGTGGATTCACAGCCCATTTTTGATTTATTTGGATGAATTGGTTACTTTCTACTTTTAGGAAAGATATTAATTTCTACCTTCTTCAAAAATAATTTTCGAATCGAAAAGTAGAAGAAGAGAAAAAGATGAATAATACAGTTTCACAAAAATCGCGTTCAAATGTGAACAATTGTACAAGTCAACAATCAATTGGTTGTAAAAATGCATCTCTTTTAAATAATTCAGGATCAAATGTTGGCAAATGTGCAGGAACACCTGAATTAAAGGAACTCATTAAATTCTATTTAATGAAAGATGGGTGTGGTGGTTGGCTTCAAAAACCTAAAAGTATGACACTCAATAAAGAGTATGTACAGTTTGATAAAACAGGAGGAATGCTATTATCTAATCAAGATATTAAATTTAATACTCCTAAATTAAACGCAATATTAGAGCTTGTTGCTAAGAAAACACCCTTTGTGTCAGGTGAACAACTTAAACTCATTCACACATATGTTACAACAAGTCGTATTATGGAACAAATGCCAAATAATTATAATTATGTTATATCAAATATTGAATCAAATCCGTATCTTTTTTATGATACAATATTAAGAATTTTATTAGCTACATCAATTATAACAAAAATAAAGGATACTCCTCAAATGAGAATATTAAATGAATTCTATGGTAAATTTGATCATAATATTCATTATGTATTTATGGGCGGATTTAAGTATAAAATTGACTTAATTAATTTGGATATGCCTCATTTAGATTTATTCTTTAAACTTTATAATCATATATGTTCAGAGTATTATCATGAATTAAATATTCAAGTTCCAACAAATATGATTATTTATTTACGTGGAGAAGATCGTTATCCCCTTGAAAGTATGGATAATCTTTTATTCTATTTAAAAAAGAAGGGATATATTACTTTAAATAAAGTTCAAAATCAAAATGGTGGTGCTAAAAAGAAGCGCACCAAGAGTACTCTTTCTACCAAAACCGTTGAACAACTTCGCAAGTTAATGAAGAAACACGGTAAGAAGTGTTCCAAAGATGGTAAGAAGTTTACCAAAGATCAAATGATCCGCACTCTTCGACGTTGCTAAACGTTAACTTTATAGCTTACTTCGCAATAGGAAGAAGAGAATTAAGATGGTTAAAAGGAGTAAAAGAAGGAAAATGAGTGCTGTTAAAAGAATATAAGGATAAAGACGATCGAAGATAAAGGAGAAGGAAGGTTCAATGATATATGTTTTAATCTTCTTTTGTGTATCCTCTTTTTTTACTTCATTAATAAATAATTCAATCGACTCTTGAATTAATGACTTTTTAATCTTATCACTCATTCATAAAATATAGAAATCGTATATACTTCTTATTGTAAGATGCTATAAATTATACTCTATATAAACTTACTCTTTCGTGTATTTTTGGCATTTTTTTACTATCAAGAAGATAGTAAAAAGAAGGATTTATAGGAATGAAGTTAGAAAAGTCCCAATTATCCTATATTCAAGAGGATGATCACTTATATCGCGTTTTGCACCATGGTGAATTATTCTCTTTTACAACACCCGTAATGGGGATTCCTTTTGGAATTGATCAAGAGTATGGAAAGATAATGTGTCGTCTTGAGTATCCTGAAGAAAAGAAGATGAATACACAATATATTCACTTAAAGAAGATTATTGAGAAGATTGAGAAGTATGTATGTGAGAAGTTTGATGTCAAGGAAGATGAGTTAAAGAGTGTGATACGAAAGAAGGAAGGATTACCAGATTTAATTGAATGCCGAATTAAAGAGATTAAGAATAATGTCATTACAAAAGTGACGTATGAAAATAAGAGTCAAAATTATTTAAAGGGATTGTTTGACATACCAGAAAAGTCCTTTGGAATTGCAAAGTTAGAGTGGTTTGGCGTTTTTGATTATCGGGATGCAGATGAAAGTGGAACACGAAGACATAAAGTAGGGATTTTATTATATATAAGTAAGTTAACAATCAAAGAGTAAGAATAAGGAACATAAGGAACCTTAACACGTTACCGCTATAAAGAACAGATTCTTATAAAGAAGAAGTAAAAAGAGATTGCGTTTTGCAGAATATAATTTTATAGAAAAATAGATTAGAAGGATTTTAAGAAGAAGCAAGAATGAATTTAAACTTTCAATTTGTTTTAGAAGATAAGTATATTTATGTATCAGATGAAAAGGGTGAAAAGTATAAGATTACATCTCCTTATTTAAAAGTATTAAAAGCAAAACACGAATTTAAAAATAAAAATTACTTAATCGTTCAATTAGATCAAGATTTAGATATTGATGAAAAAGTTGAAAATTTCATTAAACATATTCGCAATTTAGATGAGTATAGTAAGGAAATATTAATGAATAACTCAAAAAATTGGTATGGAAAGAAGTGGGATATTTATACATTGGACTCAATGACCCGTTATCCAATTGATGAGCAGAAGGGACTCTTTTATATGAAAATTATTATTGACAAGGAAGATAAAGGATTGAATCAACAGATCCAAACCTTAGAGAAACTTGTTGAGAAAAATCGTGAAGTATATATTTCGATTGATACATATTTCAAAGGATTACGTTGGAGTCGGGAAGTATTTACAGAAGAGTGGTATTTAAGTGATTTTACAGTATTGGAAGAAGAACGTGATTTATTAGGAGAATTAATAGAATCAATCAATTCAAAAAAGAGCCAAGAAGACGATGAATCAAGAAGAAAAGAGGAGTTAAGAAGAGAAGAAGAGTTAAGAATGGAAGAAGAGTTAAGAAGGGAAGAAGAGTTAAGAAGGGAAGAAGAGTTAAGAAGGGAAGAAGAGTTAAGACGGGA
>JACCDW010012470.1_pt1 | contig 27560 bp, 38 predicted proteins | sample 7449781 | NCBI WGS metagenome assembly JACCDW01 (sample SAMN15323449, study PRJNA562643) | freshwater metagenome | isolation source: river surface water | place: USA:Blue River Watershed | collected 2017-08-18
CGTTTACCAGGAGCACCAGCACAAGCAAGGAGACTGCCCATACTACAAGCTTGCCCCATAACGATTGTGGAAACATCAGGCCGAATGAACTGCATTGTATCGTAAATAGCCATACCAGCAGTAACCATTCCGCCGGGACTGTTGATAAAAAACGAAATATCTTCATTGCCTTGACTTTCTAAAAATAACAACTGTGCAACAATAAGACTTGCACTATGTTCATTTACATCTGTATCTAACATTACAATACGATCTTTAAGCAAACGACTATAGATATCATAACTACGTTCGCCTCTTGCTTCCTGCTCAACAACCATTGGTACTAAATGCGGCATATTACTCCCCAAAATATTCTAATACTACTTTCATTGCTTGTGAAAATCTTATATAATCGGCTAAATCAATTTTTTGATGATCTAGCAGATCATCTAGACTCTTTAGTTTTTCTATAAATTCGTCACAAGTCTCTTTGTGATCTTTAATGACGGCGAGAACCAGTTTATCTGCTTGCTCACCGTCTAAATTTAAAACATAATCGTTCATCGTTCCATTTCCTTAAATGCCTCTGGAGCACGGTGAGCTGCTAACTCGCGCTGACGTTGTGCATCTTTATACTTACGAAGAATATTAGCATCGCCGGTAGGTAGTGCTACTAGCACATAAACACGGTATCGACTTCCTTCTCCAACGATTTTGTGTTCACGAACTTCAACACCAGTTAAGTCAATAGATTTACAATTTGTCTTAATGGCTTGTTCACTAAGTTCTGTTGACGAGTGTTCGGAATCAGTACGATAAATTTTTGTTTGTTGTGTAGCAGTTCCGCCGGCCATCATACAAATTTTACCATAAGCAGTGGCTTTAGCCTTAGCTTCGGCCATCATCCAATCGCCACTAACTGCAGTTCCAGTTTCATAAACAGCATTAGTGCTATCTGGAAGTTTAAACATCCACTTTGGTGCTTTATCGATACTACGCTCGACATACTTTTCTTGACGTTCTTGTTCTGCTTCTGCACGTTTTTGATAAGGATCAGTAGTGCCACAAGCTGTCAAAGCAGCAACAAAAGGAGCCAGTAAAAAAATCTTCTTCATTATTTTCCACCCATTTTATCACGTGACCATTCGGCCACACCAGTAATATCCTTACCTGCACCTGCAATAGTTGAGCAAGCAGTAAGGGACAAAAGTGCTACAACAATAAACAATTTTTTCATTTTGCCAGTTCCTTCGATTCAGTTTTAACCTTGTTAACACCATTGTCAAGCATACGTGCAACACCAGTAAAACCAACAGTGGCTATAACAATACCAAAAATAGTACCAATAATAAATGTTTTCATAAAGACCTCTGTGTGTTTAAAACAAGTACATTATACAACCACTAAAGTCAAAAGTCAAGTTACCATTTATCAACAACTATCCATTCTTGGTGATCTGTTTGGCATATAACGCCGTGTGTGACTCTGAATATTCGATCTTTTTCGTATTTTTCTCGAAATAATCTACAATTCGAATTTCGATATTTGAAGTTTTGTCCTTGGTTCAAACGACCTAGTTCATTATCCATTACTAGATCTCCAATTTTAACTGGTCGAAACTGAACAGGATTACCTTCATTACATACTGTAATACTTTCTGTTTGAAACATACCGCCCATTTGAGAAAGTAGAATTTTGCGACCTTCGTCAACTGCTTTGGCACACAGAACATTTTCCTCTTCAGATCCTTTATATGTATATTCCACATCGTGCCAATTACCATCCACTTTAAGATTATATTTGACTTTACATTGATTAGTAGAAATAGTTTTTACTACGTTAGCAGGAGGACTAACTTGTTTTTGACTGACATTTTGGCTAGCTGATTTAACTGAGCAATTAGCCCACGCCACGGTTGATAGTAAAATTAGAATCAATGGACTGTATTTCATTCTACACCACATTTCCAAGTGTACCACCAAATAGTAGCTTTCAGGCGGCTGTTATATGCTCGATCTGCTTCATTTAGACTGTCCGGATCTTGTGCAAAATTTTTAATACGTTGAATGTATCTTAATTCTGCTAGTTGTCCTTTTGCTTTAGAGCAATGACTAGGATAGTTGACCAGTTCTTCATAAGAAAGGATTCTCGAATGGCTGTCGCACCCTACTAGTAACAAACTAACAAGAATTAAGATTTTTTTCATTTATTCTCAAGTTCAGAAATACGATTCTTTAATTGTATATTCTCTTGTTCTATTTTGTCAATATGAATAGCAATCTGCGTCATAAGCTCGGATATGTTAGCAGAAGTTTGTTTTAGTACATCACTAACTTTCATTGTTTGTTCGGTTTGTTGTTCCATTATTAAATCTCCACATATTTTAGTTTAAAGTTATCGGCACGTGACTCATATCCGTCGTAACCTCGAGGATTACAAACAATGCGAGTAGTACCAATCATATAATCAAAGTCCTCATGCGTGTGTCCATGAGTCCAAAGTTTAATTTGTCGGCGATCCAAAATAAAGTCATCGAGGTTAGTACTATAAGCACCGTTCACAAGAACTTCATTTTTATATCTTGGATGAGTAGATGCCTTACTCGGAGCATGGTGGCCCACTACTACAGTTGGTAAATCGGGGTGTAATGCTAGTGTTTCATCTAATTTGCGCCTAAATTCGTAATGATCTTCTACCGAATCTTCGGGTCTAAAACTAGCTACTCTTTCTTTAAATGCGAAAGCATCTGAGTTTTCGCTAGTTGGATCTTGAACCTTAAATGAAACACTTTTATTAGAATTTAATACACCCCTGTAGTCATTCATCATATAAGCAATTTGGCGTAATGTTTGAGGATCTTCGTTGTTCATATCAGTCCACAGTGTGCCACCAAAGAATAATACGCCATTAATGATTCGCCATTCTTTATCTAAGAACTGAACATTAGAAAATTCGCCAACTAATGTTTGTATAATATTGGCTGTCTTAGCAAAGTCTCCATGATAGTGTTCATGATTGCCCATAATAAGAATAACATGTGGAAAGCGTTCACTGCAACGTTTTAAAAAATCATAGTAACGTTTTCCTCTTTCTAACATACTAGGAGTTGCTACCATTATTTGTTCATCTACGTAGTTAAAGTTTTTGCAGTCTTCAGCTACAAATATATCTCCACCAAGTATTAGAACATCGGCGTTTTCGTCATTGTGTAGATCTAGATCGCCAAACTCTAAATGTACATCACTTGTAATTGCTATTTTCATTGTGCTACCTTTACATAATTTAATCTTGTTTCGACTTTGTCAGTTCGAAAACTTTTTTGTATGGCCTTGATTTTTCCTTTAACTAGTACTGCAGGCCCTTCTTTAACTTCTTTATTACTCATCCAAGATGCAATTTTATTATCTATAATTGCAAGAACATTGTATGCATCGTAGTTCTCGGATTTTTTTACATCTAAAATTTCTACATCAAGGTCAACTAGAGTTTGATCAATAATACCTAGTTGTGCATCTTCTGCTTGGTCTAGAAGTTTTTTAATGTTAGATTTTTTAATATCTCTTTTATATACATGCGGCAAACACGCCACGTACCCAAATTGATTCTGTGCTACTTCTTCGCGATTAAGAATACTAAAGACATTAGTTAAAAAATCGTTTTCGCCTGTGACAGCAGTAAAAATGGCCTTCTTATACCATTTACGGATCTGTTCGGCAAGGTCTTTGTCTTCTAAATTAGTTGAAATTAAAGGAATCGACCCAATACCGTTAATACTTTGATAACGATTGATACCAACAGCAATCAACATCAGATCTTTGTTTGGGAATATCGGTCCAGTCGGGTTAGTTGGGTTTATCAGCGACAGGTCGTCTTTTATGTATCGATTATCATAAAATCGATAAGCTGCACACGCCAGTTCTAAAACGATTTGTGTAGAAAACTTTTTAGAGTCCATTTCTAATCCAAAGAATTTAACTGTTTGTATTATAACGGCTAATACAAAAATTGTCAACCAGATTACAAACGATAGGTTACTCTTCCCTTAGTTAAATCGTAGACACTTATTTCTACTTTGACAGAATCACCTAGAATGATTCGAATTTTGTTTTGCTTGAGCTTACCGCCCATATAGCATGTGATCGGAGTCGGCATTTCGTTAATTTTTACTCTGTACATATTACCGGGTAAAACTTCTTCTACTGTACCTACTACTTCTAATATATCGTCTTTACTCATCCTTACTTAGGAGTATAGCGCCATCTTCAATTTTTACTGTCAATGTATCTCCTTCCTTCCATCCTGTTTGATTTAAAATTTCCAAAGGAATATTCATAATAACATTATCTGGATCTCCAGGAATATCGTGAAATATTTCTTCAGCGTTGTATGTGTATTTCATGGTTTATTTATCATCCTCTGGATAAGGCATATTAATCCAACCTAATCGTTTTAAGTCTTCTTTAATTTCTTCTGTTACAATACCTTCACTCACAAATCCGGTTCTTTCCGCATATTGTTCCAGAGTCTCTTCGGTTTCAAAACTTCCTGCAAGTCCGCCCATTCCAGAACAGTACCAGTCTATATAATCACCTTCTTGTCGCATGTTTGCAACTATACCACCTGAATATCTCCAACTGCAATGCCAATATTCTTCCTTAAGAATTGGCCACATGGCATTTTTACACCACTGCATATTGCACATTGCAGCATACAAGTTTTGTGCATAAGAATCACTGTTGCGAACTTTTTCTAAAATCCAATCGCAAGTACGTAAGTCGTACTCTAAATTATTCTTTTGCCACTCAGGGTCTTGTTCTTTAGCATCTTGTATTTCATTCCAATTAGAATAAAATTCGTCCAAAACTTTTGAAGTTTTAGAGTGAAATGTACCTCTATCTGGACTTTTACTTATTTTTTTCAATGAAATGATCCTGCAAAACAATGTCGTATTTCATGTCCAATTTCGTGCATACTTGTTTTTTTAGAAAAGTATATATCACAGGTACTACCTAAAGGTCCATGATTCCAAAATGTACATGCATCTACACTGACACCGAAGCCTCCCAGGCCTCGTTTGCGACTTTCTTTTTCACAAGTTTGCCAAACATCATCGACAGTGTGTATATTGACTTTTGCACTATTAGTTAGTCGTTTAGAAAAGTCAAATTTAAGATCTCCGTCTCTCCATGCCTGTGCATAGCACTGTGAACTAAAAAATGTAAGCATTACAAAAAGTGCAATCTTGCGCATTGTGTGTACCTATATGTGTAGTTAAAAATGGTGTAGACGGTAGGATTCGAACCTACAAAAGCACCACTATGGGTTAGCTCTATCCCTCCTTAGCCTAAGCTAAGGAGGAGGTATACCATATTCCACTCACGTCTACGGATAAAGTATATATTCAATTGTAAATAAAGTCAATGAACTTTACTAATATACCATTTCAAAATATTGTCCGTTTTGGACAAAAAACTATGCTAGAACGCCCACTTTTCTCTGTTAGTTGGATTTTGGGAAGATTCTGTAATTATAATTGTAGTTACTGCTGGCCATACGCACGTTCTGATAGTGCGGATCATCTGGATTTAAATGTTTATAAAAATGCAATAGACGAAATTAAAAAACAAGCAAGAAGCAATGGGTTTAAGGAATTTCACTGGAGTTTTAGTGGAGGTGAACCCACTGCTTACAAACATCTTCATGAACTTGTGAAACATTTAGAAGACGGGGTTACACCTTATCAAAGTTTACATATGACTACTAATTTAAGTCCTGGTTCTAAATGGTGGAAACGTTGGTGTGAAATAACCGAACTATTCCAAAAAAGAAGTATAACTGCAAGTTACCATTCTGAGTTTGCTAAAGAACAAGAATTTGGAGATAAGTGTTTGCAATTAATATATGAAAGTGTTTTTGTAACAGTCAATCAAGTAATGGTACCTGATAAGTTTTTTGAATTATATGAACGAATGAGTAGGTTACACGATCGTGGCATTAACGTTACATTAAAACCTCAAAGCGATCCAACAGCAAGTTTTGTAGTCGACGGTTACTCAGACGAAATGATTAAATTAATGAGGGAAGGTTTCCCTCAAAAAGTAAATGAAGGAAACCTATACCAAATATCCTTATATGATCAGGATAGTAATGAGTATTTGTTTGATCAAGCAGAAAGATTTAATGCATTTGGATTTAATAAATTTAAAGATTGGATTTGTAATTCCGGATATCAAAGTGTTATTATAAGGGGCGACGAAGTCAAACGTAGTTATAGTTGCTACGATCAACCCCTGGGAACTATAGAAGAATTTGAACTGTTTAAAGAAGCCACTAGATGTATTAGTCCATCTTGTGTTAGTTCAGCTGATAGTAAGATACCAAAATGGAAAAAATTATAAAGATACAAAACAAAAAATCTGATACATTAGACTTGGAATATGTATTAGGCAATGTTTGTAATTATAAATGCCATTATTGTTTCCCAGGAAGTAATGAGGGTAATTACAGATGGCCGGACGTAAATTTAGTCACAAATAATATAAAGAAGTTATGTAGATATTATTCTTCTTATAAAAGTAAATTTCACTTGAAGTTGGTTGGCGGAGAGCCTACACTTTGGCCGGAACTAATTACACTTGTAAAAGAATTAAAAAATAATTTTGATATAAAAATAAGTCTCAGTACTAATGCTAGTAGAACATTGCGGTATTGGGACGAAATAGCAGATTACTTTGATGATATTATGATTAGTGTGCATCATCAATATGCAGACTTGGATCATATTATTCATGTAGCCAATTTAATTTACGAAAAAAATACTTCTGTGTTAGCTGTTAATGTATTAATGGATCCTACACAATGGTCAGAGTGTGTTCGTATTGTAGATTACTTATACCAAAATAGTAAACATTGGTTGTTGGCTACAATGCCCGTTACATTCGATGGTGTTACAAAGTATACAGCTGAACAGAATGATTTTTTAAAAACTAAAAATAAACGGATGCCACCCGACGATTGGGTTAAGAAATTGATCGAAAAAGGAAAATTAACCACAATTAACCATAATAAAATAATAGCTACTTTTAATAATAGTGAAGAAATAGAAGTAGATGGTAGATATATAGTTATAAACAAGTTAAATAATTTTTATGGGTTTTCTTGCAACTTAGGTGTAGACAGAATTTTTATTAATAAAGAAGGTTTGTTAACTGGCGGTTGCGGGCAACAAATATTTGACAATAAGTTAAACATCAACGATCAAAACTTTCAATTTGAACTAGCTAACATTAAACCAAAGGCTGTGATATGCAAGCAGTTAATATGCTCTTGCATCCCTGACATTTTAATAACAAAATGCAAATAGATTTAGAACATATTCTTTATTGGATGGACGCTATTCGTAATAGCGAAAATCCTAAACGAACTTTAGAAAGTTTTTGGAAGGGACAAGTGCATAGTAAAGAGTGGCTTATTATGAGATTGGCTAACTATATAGATCAATCAGTTTCTATTGACATCTTTGGAGGTTGGAACGGTGTACTTGCTAGTATGTTGTTTCAATCGGGGGTTCCTATTAAAACAATTCGTAGTATTGATATTGATCCGGTATGCGAAGAAATCGCTAACACAATGAACAAAAAAGAACATATAGAAGGACGTTTTCGAGCATTAACTAGTGATATGTGCGTAGTAAAAAGCGATGCAGATATTGCTATTAACACAAGCTGTGAACATATTACACAAGAACAGTACGATGAATGGTTAACGTGTTTACCACAAAATAGTTTAATCGTATTACAAAGTAATAATTTTAAAATCGATGAACATATCAGGATTGCAGATAGTTTAGAAGAGTTTGTTGAACAAAGTCAATTAAATGTAATCGATAAAGGTACTTTACGCCTTTCTCTCGGATATGACAGATATATGATTATAGGAAAAAAATAATGAAACCGATTGCAGTATTAAACGACACATTTAAGAATTATCTTTATGTTAACTTTATCTCAAGTACAGTATGTAACTATAAGTGCCATTATTGCTTTCCAGGTTGCAACGACGGAAAAAATAGGTGGCCAAGTGACTTAGAATTGTTTAAGAAAAATTTAAGTTATATGCTTACTGTATATAAAGAAAAATTAGGAAAAACAAAAATTAGATTAAACATTGCAGGTGGCGAACCTACATTGTGGCCGCAGTTGGGAGAATTTGCAGAGTATTTCTACAAACAACATGGATGCAAACTAACTCTTGCCACAAATGGTTCAAGGACAATGAGATTTTGGAAAGAGTACGCAAAGTACTTTGACGATATTTGTGTTGCTGCACATCACGAATCCTGTGACTTAACTCATATTAAAGAAGTGCTCGATTACATCTATAATAACACAGATGTGTTAATTAATTGCTTAGTTCTGATGGATACTAAAGATTGGGCGAAATGCGAAAGCATTGTAAAAGAATTGCAGAATCATCCAACTCCTTGGTTATTAAAAGTTAGACCCATTAAAATGGACGGTAAAATAATCGATTACACAGAAGAACAAAAACTATATATTAAAGATAAAATGAAAAAGATGCCACCAAATGAGTGGATCCAAAAAATGAAAGATTTAAAAAAATTGGATACTGAAGAAGATACAGTCGGTATGCAAGTATTAATGGATAATGGCGAATTAATCGACGGCGATACCAACATGATGTTTAGAAATAATTGGTATCAGTTTACGGGTTGGGAATGTAACATTGGAGTGGATCGTTTTCAAATCAACGCCGACGGTAATATCGTAGGTTCATGCGATGCAAGAAATTTATATAACTTGTCACAGACTCTTAATATCTATAATGAAAACTTCATTGAAGAATTCGACAAGATTACTATTGCACCTGTAAAGTGCAGACAATTTTCTTGTTTGTGCTCGGCCGAAGTTAAAATGCCTAAACGTAAAAATGTATAATTTAACAGAAATAAGAACAGTCCATTTAGAAGTTACTAATAAGTGCCAAGCTAGTTGTCCGATGTGTGCAAGAAACATATCTAGCGGAATAGCAAATCCTTGGTTAAAAGAAACAGAAATTACGTTTGAACAATTTAAAAAATGGTTCAGTCTAGACTTTATTAGGCAATTAAAGCGTGTTTACATGTGCGGAAATTTGGGGGATGCAATAGTTGCCAAAGATACTTTAAAAATATATGAATATCTAAGAGAAGTTAATCCTGACATTATTTTATCATTACACACGAATGGAAGTGCTAGATCAAAAGAATGGTGGATTACATTGGCTAATTTAAAAGTAGATGTAACTTTTGGAATAGATGGTTTGGAAGACACACATCACTTATATAGAGTAGGAACTGATTTTAAAAAAATTATAGAAAATGCATCTGCATTTATTAACGCCGGTGGAGACGCAAAATGGCATATGTTAGTATTTGACCACAATAAACATCAAATAGATGAATGTAGGCAAATGAGTAAGGAATTGAGATTTACAGAATTTGCGGTGAAAGATACAGTAAGATTTAAAGATCCTTGGATTAATGTTTTATCAAAAGAAGGAAAAACTTTACACAGAATATATCCTTCGGAAAAAAGTAAAAAATTTAAATCTGTGCTCACTGAACAAAAATCGAAGATCGATAGCATCGATGAAAAAACAATCGATCCTATTAATTGTAAAGTAAAAGAAGAAAAATCTTTATACATAGGAGCAACAGGAGATGTTTCTCCTTGTTGTTGGTTAGATTTTGATGCTAAAGAGCCTCATAATCCTAGCAATGTTGATTTTAAAGATAGAGGATTTGTGACTTTAAATTTACATGAACATACATTAGAAGAAATTTTTAACACAAATTTTTTTAACAATATTCAAAACACATGGAATGATTCTCCTTTAAGAGAATGTAGAAGACAGTGCAGCAAAATTGACAGACTAAACATACAGTATACATATGATAAATCAAAAGAACAATAATAATAGTTTAAAAGGTTATCAAGAAAAAATTGAAAGTATAACTAAGAGTTCTACATTCTGTGTACTCCCGTGGATACACGTTGCTACAAGGCCGAATGGAGATGCAAGATTGTGTTGCGGTAGCAATGCCAGTCAAGCCACTAAAGGTATTTTAGATGCTGGACTTGTAAAAAAAGAAAATGGAGAACCTGCAAATTTTGGAAAAGAGTCATTAATGAGTGCATTTAATAACAAGTATATGCGCGATGTTAGACTGACAATGTTAGATAATAAAATTCCATCAAGTTGTAGTAAATGTTTTGAAGAAGAAGCATCCGGTATTATGAGTAAACGCACATGGGAAACTATTTACTGGGATCAAAATGGAGTAGATTTAGAACAGCTTGTGCAAGATACAAATCAAGAAGGATTTGTACCAAATGTCATACAGTATCTTGATCTACGTTTAGGACATACATGTAATTTAAAATGTGTAATGTGTACTCCCCATGATAGTAGCAGATGGGTACAAGATAACAAAAAGATAATTCAAATAAGTAAAAGTCCTTTAATATTAAAAGAATTAAATTGGAATGCCGAAGATTTTGATAATACATGGTACGAAAGACCTGAACTATGGGAAGAAATTTTTCAACAAATACCAAACATAAAACAATTATATTTTGCCGGCGGCGAACCTTTAATGATAAAAGAGCACACAAAATTCTTAGAGGAAATAGTTCGTAGAGGTTATGCAAGTAATATCACAGTTAGATATAATAGTAATGGGATATTTGTTGATGATTATATTATTAATTTATGGTCAAAGTTTAAAGAAGTAAGATTTGCATTTAGTATCGATGCATTAAATGAAAGAAACACCTACATAAGGTATCCGTCTGATTGGAATAAAATTGTTGAAAACTTACACAAGTTAGATAATACTCCAGATAATATAAAAATTGGAATAGCATGTGCAGTTCAAATTTTTAATGTACAACATATAATAGATTTTACTAAATGGAAAATAAAGCAAAATTTTAAAAAAATTAATAAGTTTATGACCGATAAACATATTAGTGGAGGCGGGTTATTGAACATGCATATGTTATACATACCTACATATCTTAGTGCAAGAATATTACCCAGATATTTAAAAGAAAAGCTCAGACAGGACTTCATGGAATTCAAGCAATGGTTATATGAAAACTATACACAAGATGATAGCTTCTGGCATGAAAATCCTAACGGGTGGAAAAGGTGGGAAGGTATATTAAATTTTGTAGAAGCCGAGGATCATAGTCACCTGATACCAGACTTTTTAGAGTATACACAAAATTTAGATAAAATTAGAAATACTAATTATAAAGAAATTTTTCCAGAGTTAAGTGAATTATGACACAAGAAGAAATTGAACGCGGTTTGTTATGGAACAGCTTGTGCAATATGGGAGACACAATTAAGTTAAAATTTAATTTTAACGGAACTGATGTATTAAAGAAAATAGAAAAGTTTAATGACAACTGGTGCCCTTACAATGTAAAAAAAGATAAAGTTAATAATCGATGGGGATTGCCTTTGACAAGTCACACTGGCGATGTGTTAGACAACTATCATTTAAATAGTTTCGGATACATGCAAAAGTACCACGATGTTGAGATGCGAGAGGATAACTTTAATACTCCTACTGAAGTCTACAAAGAGTTGCCTGAAATATCGGATATAGTAGAAGTATTTTCTCCCAATATAGGAAGGGTACATTTTTTAAGAGTCGATCAAGGAGGATTTTTTCCACCTCATAGAGATTTTCCAGGTCCTGCACCTGAGTATTTTAGAATGTTAGCGGTGTTCGGAAAATGTAAACCAGAGAACTATGTCCATTTATTGGATGGAAAAACTTTTTATCCCGAATCTGGGTTTTTATATTTTGTTAATTTTCAATTAGATCATAGTGTATTCAGTTTTAGTGATGGTTTACATGCACTAATTTTGACTGTTAAATTGACCAAGCGCACACACGATTTAATTATTAAAAATGCAGTCTCAGAATGATAACATATAAAGATCCTAATAGAGAAAACTGGTTTTTAGTAAGCTGGACGTTAAGTAATAAGTGCAATTATAAATGTACATACTGCCCTGATAATGTACATAATGGCACCACTGGACATCCAAAGTGGCCTACTGTAGAGAAATTTATTAAAAATTTTTCAATGTCTGATAAAGAAATATGTTATCGAATATCAGGAGGCGAGCCGACTTATTGGAAACACTTTATTGATATGGGTCGTATTATTAAGGAACAAGGGCACACATTTAGTTTTCTAACCAACGGAAGTCAAAGTGTAGATTATTTTAGAACAATCAACGAATTCACAGACGGCATGATTCTCAGTTATCATCAGGAGTATGCTAATCTACCCCATCTAATTAATGTGATAAATTCGATGTCCTGTCCAGTTGCAGTTAATCTAATGCTACTACCAGAAAAGTTCGACGATCTAGTAGATGTAGCAAAAACACTTTACGATAATACACATTGTGCAGTGTGGCCTAAATTAATACTAGATAAAACTAATTCGGAGTTTATTACGAACCAAGTTTATAGTTATTCAGATGAACAAAAAAGTTTAATAGATAATTGGCCGTATTTTAGAAAACTAGACGATGCTAAATTGCACAGAGGCGAAATTTTGTTGGATGGTGTCGAAATTACCGCTAACGATTTAATACTTAAAGATTTAAATCATCACAAAGATTGGATGTGTTACGGTGGATTAGATATGATTAACATTGACATGTGGGGAAACATGTATCGCAGTGATTGTCAAAATGGTGGACCACTAGGTAATATTGAAAAATACAAACTACCTACTATTCCTATTGTTTGCGAACGGGTTACTTGTAGCTGTCTGAGTGATATCTACTTAAGAAAAGTAAGAAGCTAACTCGGGGCACACGCTTAAGATATCGGTGTTTCTTAATTCATCTAAAGACTTGGTATATTTTACAAACACATCTACATATTTTTGCATATTAGGATCGTGTTTAAATCTTGTATCTTTTAATACGTCATCGCTTAATAATGTAGGATTTAAATATTCAGGAGTTGCAACTACGTTTGTAAAATAAATCTCATGATTAGGAAATTCTTTATAAACTTCATCTAAATGACATACATTGTATGCCAAGACTGTTCCAGCAAGTATTGTTCTATCAAATTTGTCAAATCTGTGAATATTATCTTTAAATTCTTCATACGAGTATTGTTTGCCTCCTCGTATATAATCGTATAACTTTCCTACGGCCTCGATACTTATATGCCATTTAGTTTTAAACTGCAACGCCAATTCTTCAAATTCCTCATTAATTATAGTACCGTTTGTGCTTATGTCTAATTCAATCTGTTTGTTTAAATTTAAATTAATTAATTTTCTTAAAAGTTTAATATTGTCTGGCTCCATATATGGTTCGCCACCTTTTATATTCACATGACTGAGATTTCTAAAATATTCTGGATAATCAAACAGTTTGTCTATAATATCTTCTTTTACTACCCTGTAACCAAAGTCAGGATGATTTATTGGTCTTCTAAATTCTTCTGATATCCCTTGTAGTTTATAATCTTCCTTTACCCACGCAGTGCTATTAACTCCGCTACACATTACACATTTTAAATTACAAAGATTAGATATGTTAACTTCTAAAAATCTGATATCAATTTCTTCTGTTCTAGGAACATCTTTTAATACTTGGTCAAAAAAGATTCGTCGACTATGCCCAATAATATTCTCTTTACTCTTGCATTGAACACACTCGCTTGGCAAAATATTATTTTTAATAGCTTCTTGAGTTCGTACTAGTCCTGCATGTTTGAAGATTTCAGGAAGTGTGCTGGTGTGAAGATTTCCGTGTCTTCCGACATACACACAATCAGGCACTACATCTCCGTTGAATCTAATGCTCAACGCCTTCCAGGGAGCTAAACATTTCATATTTTAATAATCTCTATATTAAATGATTCGTCGATGATGTATAAAAAGTGATCTTCTGTTTCAATATTGTATGCTATGATATGTATTTTATCTTTGTGTAAAACAGCACGACCAAACATTAAGTTATTAAATTGTTTTCGATTTATTATGTTTCCGTCAGCGTCTATGACTAATACAGGGCAAGACGGAGTTCCTGCAGGAAAGAACCATGCACAGTTATTAAATTCTATTCCTGCACGATATCTATATTTTCCTCCTGTATTGATTCCAATATCAATGGCTCTACTTTCTTTTGTAATAGTATTAAACAAAATTCCCCAATTACTGTTAGTTGCATGTGCATCGCCGTACGGAAGTCCAATGACAACACCGTTAACTAAAGTCATACAATTAAATTTTTTAGCATAGTCTATTACATTTAATCTATGTAACTTCATCTCCTGAGAAACAGTATCGAATTCTACTACATCGAGTAAACCTGGCTGCTCTCCATAAGGTAGACTGTAAAGTGTATTGTTTGAAACTACTAAGTCTGTAAATTTTCGTGTAATGGAAGGTTCTACCGGAACTGTGTAAGTTTCTATTTTGTTGCCGTCGAAAGAAACTAGTTGATTATAACCAGGCTCGTCCCCACGTGGCATTGAATAAAATTTGCCGTTACAATACACAGTTCCCATATGGGCTTTGGTAACTGAATGAGAGAATGGAATTAAATTAACTTTGTCGTTTTTGATATGAATACAATATTGTGTATTTTCATAACCTAGAGGAAAGCTAAAGCCTTCTACATTATTAGATGCCCCACTATAAAACTGGCCTTTTCCTAAGCTTTGAACAGAATGATATATAGGTGTTTCGTTTTTAAGTTGAAGTATAGTGCTATATTCGTCGTAAATTCCGTAAGGAACAAACCAACTGGAATTATTTACAGTTAGCACACAATTTATTTTACTAGTACCTGAAGGAAGTTCAGTGTCTATATAACTGACTTTTCCATCATACTTCATAATTTTATTATAATCTTCGCATCTCTTAGTGGCAAATGGTGGACTAATTAAATACCCATCATGAATGTGTAAAATTAAATGTTTAATGTTAGCTTCGTGATACCAATCTTGAAATAATTTATATGTCATTTAAATCAATAGTTTTAATTACTTTTTCTTCAATAGTGTCAAATACTAAAACTGTTTGAAATGTTTTACTTTGACCATAAGGCATAGCAAATATCTTATCGTTTATAATTACTGAGCAGTTATATTTTTCAATAGTTGTGTTATCTACAAAATATTCTGCTACATTGATAGTATAGAAGCTGTCGTCTGCTGGGTTAACAACTAGTATCTCTGTAAGATCTCCTTGTTGCTTCCATAAATCTAATGGTTCGCAAACACATCCTCCCCGGGGAATATAGTATAACTTTCCTTGAGAATTTTCGCAACCGGCAAAATACTTTTTACTTTCTTTACTTAAATTTAAATCAATAGTTTTCCAGCTGTCATCTTTACTGTCTATAACTAACATCTGGCTCCAATCTTCATCGTGGCCGGCTGGAGGAAAATATATCTTTCCGTTAGTGGCAACTGTATGACTAAAATATTTACGAGAGGTGTTTTTTAAATTTGTTCGAATATCTTTCCAAATACCATCGGAAAACATAAGCATCACATCAAACTCACTGTTCCTTCCGTATGGAGGTGCGTATAGTTTATTATTAGCTGTAGCCATTGTGGTATATTTTCCATGCATTTTTTCTAACTTGTCATAATCTTTCCAACAATCACTCATATCGAGCAAGTTATATTCTAATGTGTCGCAGTCGACTTCGATAATGTAAGGAAAGTAATTACCCGACCATCTTTCTCCTCTAGGAACAGCGTATATCTTATTATCGAGTAATTGACTAGTATGCCATTTTTTACTGTCGTTAATTTTGCACACTACTTCTTTAAGAGACAATTCGTTAGTCTCAACATCAAAAGAGGCTATGTAATCATACTCGTATTCTTGACCATACGGTAAACTTATAACTTTATTATTGTATAAGTGTTGCTTAATGTACTTACCCTTGCCGTGTACAGGCATATTTACATATGTCACTGAATCGTTAGTTGTATCTACAATTAATATGCGAGATTCATTAAATGGAAAAAAGATTATTTTATTTTTGTATACTGTACCATATATGTATTTTTCTTTGCTACTGTCAACTTCCAGTGGTATTTTCTTAATTTCATAGGTCACCGGATTAATTTTAATCATATAGTCTAAGCTTTCTGTCAGTCCATATGGAGGACAATATATCATGCCGTTAGCTACAGTAGCATAACTAAACGCTTGTGGAGTCATTTATTACCTCTAAGAATCTATCACCAAATGCAGACATCATATCGTTTTTGAGTTTTTTCATCACATCGTCAACGGGATAAATTCCTATATTATCCCAATCTATCATTGTAATTGTATCACCATCTATAATCATGTTGCTTAGTGTCCAATCTCCGTGAAAGAATGGCTTAGTTTCTTCTATATTCTTTAAACAGAAGTTATAGATACGTGTTATAAATTCATTTGTATGGGGGAAAGTACTGGCCATTTTACCTTGGACAATTTTCATGTCTATATAAACACCGGTATAGTCTTGCCCTGATCTTAAGATTAAATCAGGTGCAAATTGCTGAACAATATAAACATGTTGTTGTAACCAATCAAGTTTTTTATCATGCCAATATTTACGAATGAAGTCATTGCTTTTATAAACACTTCTTTTTTTGAAAAGATTTTCTTTTATCAGTTCCACGATGATTTATATTTAACAGACTATTTAGTAGTAATAAATATGGTATGGACACAATTATCAAAGACTATGACCCAAAAAATCACGGAATAACTTTGGATTTTTTGTACAACACCAACGACTGGTATCTTATTGAATTGAATTATAATTTGGATATAGACAAACTCACTAGTTGGTACAGAGAAGTTTCGGAAAAGTTTGAGTACTTAAGATACAACTTTAACAAGATGCCAGAGAAACTCAATTTAGAAAGAAGTAAAGAAATGGTTGAACAGGGATACTGCGGTTATTATTGTGGCCCTATTGAAGGACTGACCTTTGCATGGCCTACTGAAAGAGACGAACCTCTTCCTCCTCCTGTACAAGCTAACTTAGAAATGTTTCCTGAAGTTAATTATAAAACTTTTTATAACGACGCAAAGATAATGAATAAGTTTCGATTTGGATATTTAAATGAGATGCTAAGTGTTCTAGGTGAAGACAGTTTCAGGCAAATGATTATAACTACCCATTATCCAGGTATGTATATTCGACAACATACAGATAGTAAACTATTGAAATTACATATTCCAGTAGAAACTAATGAAAATGCATTTTTTCATTTTGGTCCTAATAAAGAATACAAGTACCACATGAAGTTAGGAAAAATTTATATATTAAACACAGGCTATTGGCACGGAACAACAAACGAATCCGAATCTAAACGTTCTCATATTATTACTCGAGTTGCTCCAGAACACATTTTAAATATCATAGAACTTACGAATGAGCAGAGTAATCAGCAACTATAATCCTAAAGATATAACTGAAGAATTTATTAATGGTAATGATTGGGATTATATCATACTTAATAAAACTATTAATTTTAAAGGAATGAATAGATGGTGGAACGAAGTATCTACACGACTTAGTTATTTAAAATTTAATCTCACTGAACAAATCGATTTAATTAAAGATCCTACAGAGAAAGACGGCGAAGAAGGTTATATCACAAACGCCAGACAGGATCGATTTCATCCTAACAAACAAGCAGACCATAGATTAATTTCAACATACACATTAGACTGGCCCATTCAACGAGATATTCCTTTGCCCCCTCTTTGGGCAGCAAATGTAAAAAAGTTTCCTGAACTGTCTAAATGGTTAGATGATTCTAGCAATATTATTCTCGATTATGACCATCTAACAGATTTTGTTATACAAGAACAATATCTCTTTGGAGAATTTTTAAATTTGTATAACGACTGGGGTAAAAAGTTTTTACACAATCTGAGAATACAAGTACACGAACCTACAATGTTTTTACCTGTTCATGTAGATGGAATGAAGACTAGACTACATATTCCGTTAACTAATGACAACAGTAGCTTTTTCTGGGGAGAGTATTGGAATAGAGAATACAAATTAAAAGCCGGTCACATTTATTTGATCAACTCTCATATTCCACATTCAACAACAAATTTCTGTCCAAACGTCAGGGCCAATTTGATTTCTAATATAAAAGACAAACACATACTAGACTTACTTTCACTATGAAGAGATACATAGAACAACACGAACCAGTTGACCTAGGGTTTAAGATACTGCCCTGGTTTAAGGTCGACATTGAAAAATTACGTGAGTGGTATGCAGACTTAGAAAAAAATTATAGTAGTTACAAGTTTATTATGAAGGATCATGAGCATGTTTGGATTGAACCTATATCTGATCCAGAAGGAGTAACAGGACATAATATACCCGACAATACTGGTTATTATACATTGTGTTGGGGAACAGATGCAGAAGGTCCGTTGCCTTTTGAACAAGGGCAAGCGAAAGAAGAGTATAGAGATAAATTTGATAATAACGAATTAAATCCTAGAAAAATTTTTAAAGGATACGGATTAGAGATAGTTAAATCTCTTCCTATTCGAAGTAAAAAGTGGTTGGTTACCGATCAACCTCCAGGATTTAAATTAATAACACACCAAGACAGTCCTGGTAAAATACGTATACACATTCCAATTCACGTAGATAATACAAGCAATTGGATTATTGACGGTGAGGAAATGTTTATGGAACCAGGTTGGGCGTATCTTGTAAACACTACATTGCCACATAGTGTTGAGAATAAAGGTATAAGAAATCGAATACACTTGTATGGAAAAGTTTGGACTGACGAAGTAAAATGCCTATTACAATCTACAAATATTCTCGACCAGAACTAGAAAAATCTGGTTTCAACGATGAAAATATCCTTCATTTAAAAAATAATTATTTTATTTGTGTTAATGCAACAGGTAACATACACAGTGTTCCTTATTTTAAAAAAGAACACAATAATGTTTTAAACATACAATTTGACGATACCGATGTTGATCAGTACAAATCATGTCCTTCTGTTACTCATGGCGAAGAAGATATAGTTTATCTTGCTAAGGCGTGTACCGAAGAACTAGCACTAGAAGTAAAACGTTTTATAGATAAGATCCCGAGCAATGCTGTTGTGCATGTTATTTGCACTAAAGGAAAATCAAGAAGTACAGCTATATCAAATTTTATTTCGGAATACAGAAATAATGAATCTAAGATATATGAAGATTACAACATATTTGTTTATAATTTATTGATGAAGGTTAAAGATGATTGATTTTAAAGTAAAAACATTAGACAACATTATTTTTAATCATGCCGAGCTGATTGATTATTATAATGTTGTTGTAGAAAAATATCAACATTTAAAATGGACTGTCACAGAAGATATTGATACAAAAACGCATAATGTAAAAAATATGTATAGTTGGGCTATACAATCTAACTTAAAAGATGCTTATAAACCGTGTCCTCCTTATCATATTAAAAATGACGACGAAGTTATCGAACGTAATACATTTGATGTTGAAACCGAATTAAATTTTGGATTTGCTAAGAAGATTCTAGATACCTTTTCTAATATCAGACAAACTGTAATTGCTGCTCATCCGCCTGGAACTTCGATTGATCTTCACACTGACAATGACGAATTTGTAAAAGTGCATATTCCAATATTAACTAACAAAGAAAGTTATTTTTGTTTCGAAGATGAAAAAATTCATCTAGAAGTCGGTAAAGCATACTTAATTAATACTACTTTGCCTCATGGAACAATTAACAACGGTGATACTGATAGGATTCATTTTATTTTTAAAATTCCTACTTCTTCGATAAATGAAATTATAAACGGTGAATATATATTAGACACTTATTTGTTTGATTTTGATATGATAGAATTGTCTAATATAAAATTTGATTTTTCTGAATTACAAGATTACTATCAAAGAGTAGAACAAGACTATAGTCATTTAAAGTGGGTTTTAGCACCAAAAAATCCATCGCACAATCCTAGACATTATCCTAAGGAATATAGTAGTGCAGTAGGAATCTTTAATTATGCTATACAAACTAATTTAAAAAATTCAAATAAATCAGCACCTAGTTTTAATGTTAAGTGGATTCCAAAAGAAGAAAAATTAATGTATTTTACTAAAAAGACTGAACTGGTGTTTGGATTTGCCGAGAAGATTTTAAATACATTTGAAAAAGTTGAAGAATTGGTTATTACTGGACACCCACCAGGATCTGGTATAAGTCCGCACATTGATAATCAAATTAATTTTAGAGTACATTTTCCAATAATAACAAATGATGAATCTTATTTTGGTTTTGACAATAAAAGATTCGTTCTAGAAAAAGGTAAAGCTTACTTACTAAACACTAGTCGAACACACTGGACTTCTAATCAAGGAAGCACCAACAGAGTTCATTTATTTTTCAAAGTACCTGTTGGACACATTAAAAAACTTTTAAATCAGAATTATGATTTATCAATCAATGCATCAGTATTGTATCAAAATTCGGAATAGTTGGCGGATCTTGTAACGCTAATTTTCGATTTTTCATATATAACGGAACATTAACTTCCCAAATATTTTGTCTTGTGTTATATAAAATTATATCTTCTTTTACTAAAGAACAATAACCTTTCTTTACTAGCTTCGGCATCACAATCTTGTTAAGTTTAGAACTTTTTCCTGCAGACGGATTATCAATGTTAGTGCTGATGTAAAATTTTGCATTAGGATCAAACTGTTGTACAAACTCAATTTGAGCGTATAAAAGATATCCTAGATGAATGATGCTTTCAAAAAGATTCAACGACCAAATTGGTGTATAACCAGGAAGCTGTGCGCCTCTGAATAAACATCTATATGCATTCTCTCCCATCTCTGGAAACTTATGCACACCGGCTACACTGAATATTTTTTCATCATCAACTGCTACAAAATATTGACCATAAGGCCAGGACATTTTGTCTAACTTCATGTTATGAAAGTCTTTGTTGTTTTCGTAACCTAACTCAGCGCATTTGTTACAAAATATCTGTAACTGCGGATGGTCTGATTCTTTTAGGGCACGAACTTTATACTGTTTTCCAAGTCTTCCCTGTAGCAACAAGACCTTTTCTTCTAATAAATTTTCCTGTATTGACATCGAATATATCTTTTGTTCTTAATCCATTAACTATTAATTCACCGTCTGTATCAAATTCAATCTTAAATCCCTTGCATGGATTTTTGATATCCAAGAACTCCGAGTTATCAGCTTTAAAAACAGGTGGTGGCATTTCTGTCATACCGTACCAGTGACCTACCGTTTGTACACCTTTACTACGTAATAAATCAATTAATTCTTGACTCACTGGCTGACTTCCAATCATTAAGTACCGTACACAACTCATATCTAATTCTTTCCATCCATGTGTATTTTCTAGTATTTCAAAATGCCTAGGAATCATAACTAGATATGTTGGTCTAACTTCCTCAAACATCTTGAGGAACCTGTACGGGTCCCATGACATTGTATGCAATGTTGCTCCAGCTTTTTTTGCTAGATGTGTACTTGCAACATGACTTGCAATTGTATTTCCAGGAATCATATCCAATACAATATCGTTTTTAGTTAATCCAGTAATCTTTAAATTTTCTTCTAAATGAAATTCTATATTTTCCCAAGTGTGATGAACTTGCTTGGGTTCTTGTGTACTGCCCGAAGTATAGATTGTTAATCCGCCCATATCATAGTCTTTCTAATATATTTTCAGCTGCTTCGTTATGAAGCCCAACGCCTGGATGATTAAAATAGTAATCTCCCGATTCACCAACATGTACATCTCGACTATATGTATAATTGAGATCTTCTTTTTTAGCATCTATGTCAATCAAGGGTATGTTGTTTTCAAATGCAAAACTGTCCTTCCAAAAAGATATATCTACATATTTTATGCCTAATCTTTTACAAGTAGTCATAACCATATTGCGATTCACTGTGCTTTCCATTAAAAATGTATCAGTATCCTTTAGTAATTTAAAAGCTTTATACTGGACATCATATGACTTAGCTAAATGTTTTCCGCAGTAGTATAACATTTTGTTATCTGACATAAAACTATATGCTCTTAACGGCGCCCAATCAAACACTACAACTTTAGGAAGGGGTAAATCTTTCTTTAAGAAATTAAAAAAATTTATTGTTTGTAGTTTGTTACTAAATGAAGTTCCGGAGGAGTTAATGAATCCTGTATTTAATTTTTTACTAAGTTTATAAGGTAAAGAATCTTCTAAATTTATACCGACCCCCATTCCAAAACTAGTTCCAGAAAAATAAAGGTAATCATTTTGTATTACGTCAGAGATTTCATTATCCATACGCAATCCGTCATTGTTTATTCGATATTCGACTGTAGTAGTTCTGTACATCCAGTCATCGGGAAGAGTTTCGAGATTAGAATTATATAATTCTAGATTATCTGTTCCTAAAAACTTCTGAGTTGAATTTTGAATCATTACAGGATTCGAATACGGCCATCTATCAGCAGGATAGTCAACTATAACATCCATTAAAAAACTCCCTAAATTATAGCAGTATTTAACTTCTATAATTTAGGGAGTTTAAATTAATGAGTTGGTATTAACCTAGGACAACCCAGGCACTGCCATTGTAGCCTTTAAATTGATTTGTGTCGGTGTCTAACACAATCATTCCTGCTTCTGCCGGAGCAGGCAATGATCCTGTAGCATAACCTCCAACTTTCATGAAGCCTACTACACGCATACCGCCGGTATCAACACGCACACGTTCTGTAGCATTTGTCGAAATACAAAGAATCCCATCTCCTGGATGGAACAATCCTGTATCAACTCCGCCGTCTGTTGTAAATGCAATACTTGGGTTAGCTGCTGTGCCATCGCTTACACTTACTCTCGGAACAGAAAGTAAACCGTCTTTATCAAATTCAAGTTTAGCAGCAATTGATTGATTCGGACCATTAGAAACAAGTACGCGAAGTTTACCTCTTGGGAATGTACTGATTCCATCGCTGGCTTCATCAAAAATTGATTGAATTACAACTAGGTCAGGATAGGATGCATTTCCACCCGGGACTATTACACGACTTTGAAATCGTATCTGACCAATATAATCTCCTATATTAACAAGCTCCGGTGCAGAAGCTGTTCCTCGTAATGCTTTAAATTGGAATATTGGTCCATCAATTTCATCCACTAGACTAGTAAGTCTCAATCCCTGTATGTTATTACCTACACCTACATCAAGGCTAGGTGAATCTGTTTCGATTTCATTACCAAGTATTGTAACCGTACCATTAACTCCGGTAGACTGAAGATTTCCATTAATATCTATATTACCTGTTCCTGTAATATCACTACTGTTTAAATCTAAATCTCCTCCTAGAGATGGGTCTGTATCGGTTGCCACTAAAAAAGCCGATATATCTAAGCTAGCATCTAATGCGTGACTTATAGGGTCATAAGTAAATGAAACCCCCGTTTGTGTTCCGTTTGATAACAATTCTGCGAATGCATCTTGTGCTTGTTGATTTGAGAAATACTTGTTTGTTCCGCCTTGCGGAAGTTGATCGGTATTGAGAGCTCCAAGGTTTACAGACAATCTACCGCCGTTAGTTGAATTGTAAGAATAAGAAAGTCCTGTTCCTGCATAGCTAGCAATAGGATCTACACTTCCGGTTCCATTTCCAATCCAAAGTTGTTGCTTATCCGTTACCCATACTGGTTCTGCTAAGTCAAAAACTCTAGTAGCTCGTTCAGCGTTTGTACCTCTTCTTAAACGTAAAGACATAAATTTTCTCCAATTCTTACTGTGTATTTATCGATTCTGTAGAATTAGAAAAGTCAAAAAAATAGGGCCCTAAGGCCCTATTTTAAACTACTATACTTCATGCTAGATTTATATCGTAGCGTGGATTCATAACAGTTTTAAGCATGATGCCTTCTGGAGTGAAGTCATCCATTTCAGCTGCAAGAATTGCTTTAACAATGCTTGGGCTAAAACCGCTTACTAGTGCTGCACCTTTCTTGTTAGCTTGAACAGGAACGTTATCACTAGCGTTCAAATTCCAAAAAACAATCTGTGGCACAATATAACCTGCATCTGAGAATTTACGTTCAATCATCTTCATTGCAGTGTCGTCGTAACGTGTGCATTGGTCAAATTGCATGTCACTTAGAATTAGCAGCATAGCTGGCATTTCTTCTTGAGGAACATTGCCTTCAACTGCTGTTTGCAGGATTTTATCCATAGCAGCGTGAAGGTTAGTATTCATTTCCCAATCACTTTGTACCATTTGTTGGTACTTTTGTACAACGTTGCCTTTCAGGTGCATCAGTTTTGGCTTAGAACTGAAAGTCAGGAATGTATCCTTAAACTTACCTTTGTTCTTGTCAGCCAAATACAAACCAAGACTAACTGCAACATCTAAACAGGTTACATTGCTCTTTGAGCGATGACCGCCTGCAGAACAAGTCATAGAACCACTTACATCAACTAGTGGCAGGATGCTAGCATCGCCTACATAGTTAGGTAGTGCTTCCCACTGTGCCACAATGTGATCCAGCTCAGTCTTGCTATATGCACTTGATGAATAACGCATTCCCTTCAGAACATCATAAGGGAACACTGCACTGGCATTAACTTTAACATCCTTATCACCTGCAACCAATTTGTTTACATATTCTGCAAACTTAACAGTGTTACGGTTAAATGCTTTCTTGTAACGTGCTGCTGCTACAGAAGGCACATGGCTGAAGTTAATGTTGTCCCAGTCTTGGGCGCACATCTGTGTTTCAACAACTTTGGTAAGAGAAACAAGACTCTTACGATATTGCTTTGGAGTCATTCCAAAGAACTCACGAATCTCGCGAGCAACTTGTCCTTTACGAGGAGTCCATTTTGCAGCCAAACCATCGCCCTGGCGAAGTGCATCGCCTAGCATAGTGTAGGCCTGTGTCTTCAGTTCAGAAGTTTGGAAAACAAAAATGTCATCCCAACGACCTAGTTCAGGCACCTTGGCCAACATAGCCTTAGCTGCTTCTGTGTCAGTTTTTTCCAAGTGAACAAGAATGTCACGGAAGATCTGACGCTCACCTGCACCTCCACGAGCATCACGTGACCAAAGAGCAATACGCAGTGCAAGCTCTCGGTTTTCAACGTATGCTGCGCTGAACGCGGGCACAATATTCTTACCACGACTAGCGCCAATGTTGTAGAACAAGTCTACTGTAGACTTGGCAGTGGATTTACGAGCCTTCATACCGTTAGTGGTACGAGCTGATTGATTTACTACTGCATTAACAAATGTGTTCATGTGTGTTTCCTTTCAGGTTACATTTTTTAATTTGCTGTTAATAACCTTATTAACAGGATGATCGGAACGAGTTTTTATTTTCTGCTTGACTCCATCCCCAGTGTATTGGTTCAGTTCCCCAAGCCTATCTATATGATCTCTGCCATAGAAGCAACAGTTGTCTTTCCAACGTCATCAGTTCCATTAGCGTCTAAGCCTAGGACTTAGATAGATATTTCTAGCCTTCCGGGCCGCTGTCTACTGCATTGATTGGCTTCAAGTATATTTTCTGCTGCAATCATCCTAAAACTTAACAGGATAGTTTTCTACTTTTTGTTTTGAGTGAGAACTCGAAACTCACCTTGCTTGTTTTTTTCGGAGGTTGTACGTCCGAAATACGCAAGCTCTCCTTTGTCATAGAGTTGCTGTACCTATCCTAAAAACTTACTATACTTCTATTATAAATTGATCATATTCAAAAGTCAATTTATTTTGATAAAACAGGATGGAGTTTTTGCGTGGTTTGATTAGAAGTCAAATGCATTAAATTTGCTGTTACCATCCTCTAACTTGGAGCAACGGGTCAGATTCGAACTGACGGTTTTAGAGTTTTGCAGACTCTTGCATTGGGCCTCTCTGCCACCGTTGCATATTTGGTAGGAAGTGACGGGATCGAACCGCCGACATTCTGAATGTAAATCAGACGCTCTCCCAGCTGAGCTAACTTCCCAATTACTTTATCTTACGTAAATATTCCTTACCAACTTTTCCGTTTTGTACATCTAACAACGATGTTACGTTTGGGAATTGATGTTCAGGTCTTTCACTACCTAAAAACTTCTTTTTTATTTCTCTCGATCTTGCTGCAGCCATTAACACCATATTGAATCGATTTCCGCCTGCAGCTTCGACACATTGTTCAATGTCTACTTCTGGACCTCTACTGTTGTGAAGTTTCTTCATTTTTATTATACCTTCATTTAATTTTATTATCAAACTATTTTGGTGCCTCCGGCGGGAGTCGAACCCACATTGGCCAATTATCTGTTGCACACGGGATATAAATCCGCTGTTTTACCATTAAACTACAGAGGCATTATTTGGTTGCGGGAAGCAGGAGTCGAACCTGATGTCTTTGGCTTATGAGACCAACGAGTAAACCGTTTCTCTCTCCCGCAATTGATCTATTTAAATTTTGGACCTGTAGCCCAAAATACTATACTCTTTCTAACACCACTTCTTATTGGTGTTACTCTGTGTAAAATATATGACGGAAAAGCAATAACTCTTCCTTTTGGTTGTTCTACTATAGATGTTTTTTTTGGATTTTGATACATAAATTCAAATTGTCCACCTGTATAATCTGTAGGATCGGAAAGTATAACACTAAACGATAGTTTTCTGGGCATTCTTAAATCATTTGTAACTTGTTCCCCAAACACCATATCTGGATGATAGTCGTAGTGATGACCTGGTTCATCATAAACAGTATATTGAAAACGTTCAAACCCCCAAAGATCGAACTGATAAAAATGATCATTTACAGCATTTGCAGCATGAACTAACATATCAAATAGCCATTCGTTGTCCGGTGACGGTTTGTGAAATCCTGTTTTAGAAATTCTTACAGATTCATCTAAACTGTTTCCGCCACCTATTACACCTTTACCGACATCTTTACTATCGCAGTAAGAAATCATTTGTTTGATTTCTTCATCTGAGAACATATTATCTGCTACAACATACGGGAATGTAACAAAATTTTCTACTGGTATTGGAGATGTTAGTGCTTGCAATTATGCAACTCTTTCGATAACATGCCAACCAAATTGTGTTTGCACTGGTTGAGATACAGATCCGGCTGGAATATTAAATGCAGCGTCTTCGAAAGGTTTAACCATCTGGCCTCTTCCAAACATTCCAAGATCTCCTCCTGCGTTTTTGCTAGGGCATGAAGAATGTTGTCTTGCTAATTGTGCAAAGTCTGCACCTTCGTCTAATTGCTGTTTAATATCTAATGCTGCTTCTTGGCTTGGCACTAAGATATGTCTTGCGTGTACTCTATCCATAATTTCCTCAAAATAAATTGGTCCGAGTTGAGAGATTCGAACTCCCGACCCTCTGGTCCCAAACCAGATGCGCTACCAGACTGCGCTAA
>JACCDW010470011.1_pt1 | contig 27555 bp, 18 predicted proteins | sample 7449781 | NCBI WGS metagenome assembly JACCDW01 (sample SAMN15323449, study PRJNA562643) | freshwater metagenome | isolation source: river surface water | place: USA:Blue River Watershed | collected 2017-08-18
ACCGTGGTTCCAACGGCTCTTTCCTTTGTTCAGCAAACCAGTCGACCCGAGGGCATGGCCAACGATGTTTTGGGCCGAAGCTTTAAGCTTTCGTTCGCGAACTTCTTGCGACCAGGTCTTTCCTTGGGATTTGGGATCAACCACCAAAATGACCGGATGGACGAACAAACTTATGATCAGACCAACCTGCAAATTGGCTTTCTTTGGGCTCCCAATCGCGAGCTGGGTGCGGCGGTGGCCTTTGAAAATGTGGTTCCGCCTTCACTCAACACCCCGGAAGGATTGAGATTGCAGCAGAAATCAGCCCTGGGATTTAGCTACAACTATAAGAAATTCGTACGCTTTAAGGGAGATGTCATCACCACCGCCAACAATTCTTTTGAGAAGCCGATTCTAGGGGCGGGGATGGAAAGCTATATGAACCGTTGGATGATTTTGCGTTGGGGTCTTCAGCGGGACAACTTGCAGGATGCGAATCTTTACACGGCTGGACTGGGTTTTATTGGTCCTAAATTCGGTTTGCACTACGCTTACCAAAATAGTCCGCAAAACGAGAGTTTAACCCGGCACTCGGTTGACTTGGCCGTACCGATTTGGTAGCTCTGCTCCCTTCTGGAGGTCCTAATGGCATCAAAAACTCGTGCAACTGAACTGAAGCGTATTCGTCGTGACAAGAACATGGGCAAGAAGCGCAAATCCGCTTCCCGCACTCAAGGTTCAACTAAGTCTCCTAAAGCTCTGTTCAAAGACTAATTGAAATTTGTTTTTTGACGGTCAGCCTTAGCCGTTTGGGCTTTGGCTGACTTGTGCTCTTCTTCGAAGAGTTGTGGGCATGACCTGAGGCTCACCGTTCAAATCCCATTTAAATGGAATTTCAACCCAACCTTCCTGACCTGGATAAAAGCGCCATTGCTTGATGGCCTTCAGTGTTTTCGCATCCAATTCCCGATGTCCTGAACTTTGCAGCATTTTGAAGTCAATCAAACGGCCATCTTTGGAAACATAAGCCACAAAAGCCCCTTCGCCTTGCAAGCCGCGACGACGCTCTTCCACGGCGTAGAGAGGTTGTTTGTTGCCAGGCATCTGCTTCAAGTCACCCAAAGCGCGAACTCCCTGTCCGCCATTGCCAGCTCCTGCACCTGAATTGTTGGTGATCGCTTCGGCTTTGGCTTTTTCAGCTAAGCGTGCTTCTTCGGCTTGGCGAAGGCCTTCGGCGATTCGAGCCTGCTCCGCTTCTCGAGCGGCTTGCGCTTCTTTGGCCAAGCGTTCGGCCGCCGCAGCGGCCAAAGCAGCTTTTTCCGCTTCTTGGCGGCGAGCTCTTTCCTCGGCCATGCGAGCAGCTTGCTCTTCTTCTTGTTGTTTTCGCAAAGCTGCCAACTGAGCTTCTTTTTCCTGCATCAGTTGCTCAGCCGCTTGATCCATTTCTGACTGTGCTGCTGCAATTGCAGACGAGGCTTCTTCGGAGGATTCATCGCTTTGAAGAACGTCGGCAAGATCTTCGTCTTTCAACTCCGCAGCCACTTCCTGCGAAGATCCAGATTCTTCAGATTCAGGGGTGGACAAGTCAGCGTCCAGCACTGGAAGAGCGGCTTCGACAGGAGCGGCTTCCGTCACAGCCGCTTTGGGAGCAACCACGGGCGCTTCAGAAATGGCGGGTTTTCCAAGAGCCACTTCCGGAGTTGATGCTACAGGAGCAGAAGGGGCGGCCGGTGCGGCTTCGGGTGAACCAGCTTCAAGAACGAGAATTTGAGTGCTGGCATTTTTCTCTTCAGGAGGTGTGTTTTGAGCTTTGTAAGCCATGACACCGGCAGCGAGTGCCACATGGGTCAAAACTGAAACAATCAAGAAACCCGAGGTTCGTGATTTAGATAATGTTTCCATAAATTCCTCACTTCAAAAATTAAGACTCGCAGTTTAATTCTTTGATCTTCTTTTCAATGATTGGCATGCGCTTCACATCTGAGCTCACAGGCTCGAGCAACATATCGACACCCGACAATTGATTGTTGGGAGAGTTAGGAACCAGCTCGTTAATGCCCATGCAACGCTCTTTCAAGTCGTAAGAAACTTCCGGCTCGCGAAGCAAAGGCTTCAACATCTGACAGAAGTATTTCATCGTGTTCCATGCTTCCATCATCGAGCGGAAATTGTTGCGCATGGCAACCATTCCGTTGCAAGCCCGCTCATGCGAATTGCTTCGCCCAGAGGCCGTGGCCACATTTTTTGAATCCAAGTAAACAGGATTCAGGATTGAGAGATTCAAGCGAACTTCTTTGTATTGCTTGATATAAGCTTCGTCCGACTGACCTTTTTTCTGTGGATGCCAATACTTAAACAGATCCCACAGTTCGAATTCGAAAGAAGTAGACTCCATCGCCAAAGGCTTTCTGAAAATCAGAACCTGCTTCTCGTAATAGTTCATCAAATCCATCACGGGATTGCGATATTGATCAATTCCTGGAACATAGAAGTACTTGGCATTTCCGAACCAAGCCTTGAGAACCTTGGATTGATTGAGAAGAGCTTCCGTTCTGGCAATCGACATCTGCATTTTCTCGAAAAGATTGTTGGTGTCCATGTCTTCCAAGAGATTTTGGAAACTTCTCAAGTAACTGAGGCTGTAAGAGGCTTGGAAGAAATTTTTGTTTTCAGCCATGCGCAACTTTTTGAAGTCCATGACGACTTGGAAAGTGCGACGGTTGAAAGCGTCGACATACGAATACAAAGACTTGGTGGCGCGAGCGCACTCATCTTGAGACAGGTTCTCCGTTTCAACCAGAACTTTGTACTTGGAGATCAAGTCGACAAACATATCATCTTGAATTGATTTTTCACTTCCAGCAATTCGAGTGACGGTTTGATGAACTGTCATCACCGAGTTGGCCAAATTGAGGACTTGTGATTTGCGTTCGCAAATTTCAGCTGAAGTGAATTTGCCAACGATTTCCTTCTCATCTTGGAGGTAGAGATAGTTCTGATTTTGTTGGTCGACGGCATTGATCCACTCGGATTCAGAAGCCTCAACTGGCATTTTGTCGACTTCGGACTTCACATTGGCAGATTGAATTGCGACCAATCGAGAAAGTTTCTGCTTTTCCTGAGCCGGATTGTGTTTGAGACCACGAAGCATCTTCATTTTGTCGTAAGTCTTCACCAATTGGCAGGTGTTGATCAGTATGGCGTTTCGGTTTTCGACTTTGTTGATGTCCACTCGCTTTTGAGCGACTTCCGCATATTGAGTCACAGCTGAGCTGACCATGGAAGCGCTCATCACGGCGGGTGCGAGCTCTTGCAGGCCTGGAATCTTCGTCACAGCTTGAATCAATAATGGAGACACGTCTTCAACCAATTCAGCCACGCCGAACACAACACGTTCAGCAGAAGAATAGTGGTTTTTGCAACTGGCCGAAGAGCTGACACTCAAAGGGTTCTTTTCAATCAAAGCATTGAGTTCTTTGATGGACCCCACGACATTTTGAACGGCATCTTTTGCCAAAGTTTTATTGCGAGCTGTGATTTCGTAAGCTTGTTCGCTGGTCACGCTGCCTGTGGCCATTTGCGCGAGATTCTCAACATATTGATTGGCCAACTGAGCGCGAATGGTTCCCACTCCGCCATTGATGTTTTCCAAAAGTTTGTTCAAGTGCTTTTGATTTTCTTTGGTTGCCAGGTTGGTTGTCGCGCAAGCATCACTCACGCCGAAAGTGTCTTGCAGGCTCTTCTTTAAAGAAGCCATGGATTCATTGACCTGATCAAAATCTGAGATTTGCAAGGCTTCGCAACGGAACTCATCTGGAGTGCTGGCGACTGAGATGTCGACGGGTTTGATGTCATCAGAGGCAATGTCCTTGGGTGACTGTTGGGCCCACACCAAAACAGGTGTCAAAGTCAGAATCAAAAGTGCTTGAAGCAAAAGCTTGTTGGAAACAGCTGTTTTCATTTTTTCACCTGTTCTTTCGAAATTTTCCCGATTTGCACCAGCTGGCCGCTGATTGTTTTGAGGGAAAGAGAACCTTTTCCGACGATTTCTTTTTGCACGGCCAAGTTCAAGGCCGGACCTTCAAGCACCAAAGTCGAAGAGTTTTTTCCTTTAGTGGTGATTTGATTGGCGCCCAGAAGTGTGAGTTTATTGGCGTAAATGGAGATGAAGCCAATGCCAGAAGCGGGAAGCATTTCATAATCGACATCTGACAAAATGATCAAATCAGCGATGATGCTGACATAAGATTGGGGCCACTGAATTCTTCCACAGAGAAGAACAACACGCGCTTTCAATTCAAGAGTGTCAGCAACTTCTTCGGCAGCAAGGGGAGCTTCGCTCAATCCTGCGGGGAGACTTTTCAATAAAGGAGAACTGGAGCCGCAGCCAATTTGAACAAAGTCCATGCGTTTGCCAATCGAATCCAAATGAGAAAAATCAACAGAAGTGGATTTCATAGCCGTTCGGCTTGAAGACAACTGAGAGTGCATTTGCAATTTGTCATTGGATTCGGTCAGAGCCACACCAGCAAGAGAAATGGAGCCTGAGCGATCAGCATTGTTGTCGGCGATCGCAGCCAATTCAGAAACGGCGTTGACAGGAGCTTGTATTTTGTGGGATTTGCCTGTTGCCGATTTCTGAGTTCCTGCATCGAATCCGGGAACTGAGCAAGCTGCAGCCAGGAAACTGGAGAGAACTAAAATGGTTTGAAGGGCCTTTTTCATAAACATTCCTCTTTGAACTGAGGAATATGTCAGGTCTTAAAAAATCCCTCTACAAAATCCATTTTTGGCTCGAAAAATGGGAATTTCCAAGCCCCCAAAACATGGCAAAAATACCGGACTGTCTAAACCCTCGACACTTTTATCGTGCCAAGAGGCGCTTAGTTCATGGCCACAAGGCCGGGAGGAACTTCGCCATGGGCAATGGCCTGGGAGAGCTTGAAGTGCTCTGAGTGACCAATCCAATGCTTGCCTTCTTCCCAAGCCACCGGGTCAGGATGAGGAATATTGTCCTTTTTCATCTTGAGGATTTTTTGATGAGTGGCTTCCATGTCGGACTTCTTGAGAGTCCCGTCGCTTAAAGCTTTCACCACCAGATCAAGAGCTCGGGCCGGAGATTCCGCTTCATTGCAATACAGAATCAGGTCATTGCCTGCTTGCAAAGCGCGAACCGGAATTTTGTCACGATCGTAGTGGATCGAAAGTGCCTTCATGTCGAGATCATCGGTGATGATCAAGCCACGATAGCGAAGATCTTCGCGAATGATTTTCTTCAAGAAGATCTCGGACAAAGTCACAGGCCATTCGGGATCAATGCGATTGAAGCGGATGTGCGCCGTCATTGTCATTTCCAAGCGAGACTTGAAAGATTTTTTGAAGGGAACCAGCTCGACTTTGTTCAAGCGATCCAAATCCGAAACTTCCACTGGCAAATCATCATGAGAGTCGACGATGGTGTCGCCGTGTCCAGGGAAGTGTTTGGCGCAGGGAATGATCTCGGCTTTCATATAACCGCGAATCAGTGCAGAGGCGTGCTTCGCCACCATCTCGGGATCGGTGCTGACGGCTCTGTCGCCAATCACTGTGTTCTTCGGGTTGGTGAAAACATCCACACAGGGAGCAAAGTCCAAGTTGATACCGACGGCTTTGAGTTCCTGTCCCATGGCTTTGGCAAAATGAAAGGAAACTGTGGGAGAGTCCAAATCGCCGAGCAGTTTCAAAGGAGGCCACTCGGTAAAGGGAGCTTTCAAACGAGCAATGCGCCCACCTTCCATGTCGATAGCGATATAGAGCGGAGCTTTGTCCGCCATCTGGTGGCGAAGACTTTGAATCTCGACACACAGATCACGCAGTTGTTTGGGATCGGCAATGTTGCGATTGAAAAGAACAACGCCGCTAATATTGTTCTGAACGATAAACTTTTTTTCTGAGTCAGTGAGAGTCAATCCCGAAACGCCGATCAGCAAATGCTGCCCGGCCAGTTGATGTGGAGTCATCAATTTCCCCCTTGGGGTTGCGGCGAGCCTTTGATGTGAATTCCTTTTCCACCGGGAACTCCTTGCTGCTTGCCGGGAACGGGTGCCGGAGTCGGCGCCGTCGCAGGCGCGGCCGGTGCGGATTGCGCTCGCTTCGAGAGTTCGTTCACTTGGCCGGTTGGAATGTTGCCAAAAAGAGCTTTCAAAGTCGTGGCCGGCACTGGGAAAGTGGCAGTGGCATCCGAAGGTTTGGCCACCAATTCTGTAGCGATTCCTTGCACTGGCGACTTGGTGGAGAGAATTTCTCCGCGCTCTGTGACCATGCTGATAAACTTGGTGCCTTTGAATTCATTGAGAATGCGCAGGGCCTTGATGCCGTTGTAGTCTTCTTGGTTTTTCACGAAGGCAATGCCGTTGTAAACTGCGGCGTCTTCTTCGGCGATGGCTTGAAATTCATATTTGGTGTCTGCTTTCAAACCTTGCGGACTTCTCAACATCACATAGGCCAAGAAAGAAGAAAGGAAACTTCCTTTGGGCATCTCTTTGCCGATTTTTTCGTTCTTTTGGCCATCTTTGACAGAGGCGAGAATCTTGCCTTTTTCAAATTTGGCATCGATGACTTTCACTTGGTTCCCCACCAAAGTGGTGTACTGATAAGAAAGCGGCTTCAAGTCTTCAGTCGAAACAGCTTTGAGAGACTCGGTCAAATTGCCGCCGAACTCATTTGTTTTCAGAAAAGTCGTGGCGACAAATTGCTTTTTCTTGTTGTCGAATTCGTAGCGAGCAATCGCGTACCCGATATGCACTCCACCTGAGAGGATTTTCGAGTATCCTTCGAACAGAACTTCGGCTCGCACCGAGTGACCGATGAGCGCAATGGAAATGCCAATCAGAACTGAAAGTGCCATAAAAATTCGATTCAAGACCATGGTCGGGAGTCCTTTCCGCAAGAGTCTCTCCGATTTTCAACTTGGCTCTCTCGAGAGTCAAAGTTTTTGGGGTCGAGAAATGAAGGGCCCTGATAGTCAAAATCCTTTGAAAGAGTGAAAATAAAAATGTGAAAAAATGCGGTCTTCACCATCTGAAAAATGAAAATGGGCAAGTGGCCTTATTTGTGGCACTCATTTTCCAAGTTCTCTTTGTTTTCTTCGCGATGATCGTGAATGTCGGACTGCTTGTGCATCATAAGATCAATCTGCAAAACTCGGTGGATTTGGCGGCTTATTACGGCGCCATGAAGCAGGCCGAGATGCTCAATGCGATTTCGCATGTGAATTATCAAATGCGGCAGTCATGGAAGCTCTTGGCCTTTCGTTATCAGCAATTGGGAACGGCGGGAACGGCGGATACCGAACGCATTAATCAATTGCGGCCTCCGTACTCGAAGCTCACCAAATCGATTTTGTCTTCGAGTGACGAACCGATGAGGTACGAGCCGTATTTCTGTTTGCCTTATCAACCGGTGGATTTGGTTCAGCCTGATGTGAATTCGGAGAGTTATTGCAAAGAGCCCGAATCCTTTTCAGTGCCCTTGCCAGGGATTGCGCAAGTGGTGAATCCATCCATTGGGGCTGCGATGCAGTTTATTGATTTCCAGTTTCAAATCAATCAAGTCGCCACAGCGACTTCGAATTTGGCCAAAAAATACTGCGCCTATGCGACTTCGATGAATTGGATTCAGTTGGGAAAATTCATTTGGGCTTACAAAATGGATATTCGCAATCGCAAGAAATTGCTCTTGGGGCTGGCCAACGAATTGAGCAAAGAAGATCCCCGAGATATCGATGGTCAGTCTATTCGTGAAGGTGTTTATCAGACCTTGATTCGCAATCTCAGCTATCCGAACCGGGAAGAGCTGGAGAAAAGATTTAAGAATGGGGTTGGCAGTGGCAACGCCGAAGTCGATTTCAAATTTATCAATTCGTTTTCCGAGGGCAGTTGCGGGGGAGGATCTCCGACGGCGCCTCCTGGCTGGTTGAAAGAGATTCTCATTTACCCGATCTATGCTCTTTTTGACTCGACCTGCGCTTCGAATTCTCAAGTGGTTAATTTCGTTCCTTCTTATATCAACACCGGACCTCTCAGTGTTTCGAAGAGCATGATTCCCGAGCTTCTGGCTCAGGCCAATCAGCTGTTGAATGTGATCACCGACGCTCCGGCCGCCAGCACAGAACAGCAGTTGATGCGATCGTCTTTGGGTTTTGAGAAAGACCCATGGTGTGTGGGTTATGTCGGAGTCTCGGCCAAGACCACTCCGAAAATTCCATTTTCACCGGCAGGAAGTGTGACTTTGAAAGCGACCGCTTTTGCGAAACCTTTTGGCGGACGAGTCGGACCCTGGTACGGCACGCGTTGGGATCGAAGTGCCTCGCAATCAAATGATGCCACCAGAACGGATGCTTTGGTTCCAGTTCGAGTGCAAATGAACCAAGCGGTCTCGATTGTCAGTGATTCTCAGAAAGATGAACTGCGTAAACAGAAACGCTTATTTCCAAATTACTCGCGCTATTTGGGAGATTCGATTGGTCTGTTGTCGGAGCTCACCACGGGGCAGTTTTATCAGGCCATCCATACCAAATTTCCGCGAATTCATCTGAATTGGTACAATCATATTTTCAGTCAGAATATGGATTCGAAAGCGGACAATGGCGACATTTTGTCCTGGGATCCGAATTCAGGTCCCAAGCAGCCGATGCGAGATTTGGAAATTGCGGCGATTGCGCCCGATCAGTTCGATGTTTCGACTTATTCGATTGATCCGGATTTTTACAACAATTACGTCAAACGCATTCAAAAAGGTTACGAGAATCAATTTCAATTTCTGGTGCGCGGAGATTTGGGTCAGCGAGCGGCGGGGAGTGAAGAGGAAAAAAGGTTCAGCGTTCGCAATCAAATCAACTCGGCCCACAATCCCAGCAAGAACATGATCGATGTCAAAGGCCAACTGACATACTATCTCTCGGAATTCGGTCAGTTGCTCACATCTTGGCAGCAAGTCAGCCCCGATCAGTACAATGAAATCGACAAAACTCGCTTCGGAAAATGTCTCGATCCCGTGGGTCAGGATGAAGACGAAAAATTCCACACGAGCGGCTCTTGCAAAAATGGCGGTCGCACAGGTTATTCGGTGAAATTAGTGGATGCGCGGTTTCTGAAGAACGCTTCTCCGAATCCCGGCAGTTACAAGCTGGGCGGCGAGGACACTTCGGGCAATTTGAAAAACAGCCCACCCGATAACTTTTAGTGCCTAAATTTTGGATAGTCGCCCAATCTTCAGAGGGGGACTGTCGAAAGTTCGACGGCAGAGCCTTCGCTAATTTTGAATTCGAGTTCATTTCAGTCTCAAAATGAGATTCACAAAATTCCCCAAGAGTTACCTCAAGATACCTCGACTATTGTCCGATAAGTTGAGCATGAGGGGAAATATGAAGTTCACCACTGCGATCATCTCGACGCTCGTTTTGATTTTGAGTTTTGTGCAGCCATCAAGTGCATATCAGAGCATCACGGGCGGAAGCACTGCGCCGACTTATACAACCTCTGAAGTTAAGACCGGTTCAAAATATGCATCAATGACTTTGGGAGATTTGACTTCACCTCCTGGTGATCAACTTCAGGCAGCGTTGCAGAAGTCGATCATTGATTGCAATGAAGGTTCTAAAAATGCCGATATCTGGTGTGGTCCCAGCAATCCAAAAATTCAAGATGCGATGGCCGGCGTTGGAATTGTCTTAAATGGAATTAGTGCGATGAAATCAATGAACGATGCCTGCACGGAATACGGTAAGGCCATGAAAATCGCTCAAGTTGGCTTGACTGCTTACAACGTGACTTGCACCTCTTTCAAATACATGTGCGAGTCGACTTGCAAAAGAACGCAACAAGAGATTGATCGCGCCGTTGAAACTTTGAAAATTGACAAAGCCGCCTATGAGTCAGCTGCTGCCATAGCAAAAAGCACTGGGAATTGGCAGGGTATAGAGCATAACGAACGTATGGCGACTGCCGTTGGCGTTGACATTGGTGTCCTCCAAAAATCTCGAATTGAGGGCGGAGCTGTCCTGAATGTTTGTGAGAGGTACTCTTTGAATCTCGCTGCAGCCGGAGCGGGACTGTTGAACGTGGTTCGCCAAGCCTCAGTCTCTCAGTCTTGCGAAAAAGCGACCAAAGCTTCAGGAGCTGGAGTGGCGGTGGATTGCACGAAGCCAGAAAATGATAAAGCTCCGGATTGCATGTGCATGCGAGCTCCGAATACTCCGGGATGTGCGGGCTATACTGGTAATGATGCCATGGCCGCTTATCCAGGTGGTGGTGCGGGTGCTACGCCAAATTCTGATAATCTTCCTCCGCCTATGATGGGACTGGATGGAAAACCTTCGCCTTCTGGTGGTGGTTCCATGGGCGGCGGTGGCGGCAGTGGAATGGGCTCGATGGGTGGTGGCTCGGGAAGCCTTGGTGGTGATGGCGGTGCTGGTGCCGGTGCGAAATCTGCTGATGGCAAAAGAGAGAAGGGACTGAATCCAAATATTCTCTCTGGCTATGATGGTGGTGGCGGAGGTGGTGCTGGTGGATTCCGTGGCGGATCCGCTCCGGGTTCATCTGCTTACAATGCTTACTTGCCAGGTGGAGCTAAAGATCCCAATCGAGGAATTGCTTCGAAAACCTATGGCAATGGTGAAATCACTGGAGCGGGCTCAAAATCCAATTGGGAAAAAGTTCGTGAGCGCTACTTGGACAGCAAACCGACTTTGATGGGTCCCTAAGGGGGAATTGTGATTTTAAGAAATAACTTTTCTATTCTTTTGGCCGTCTGTTTGTCATTAGCTTCGCCCGCTTATTCAGCTCGCGGGGTCAGTGATAGTTCCAGTGCGGCGGCGCCAACTCCTGAGACTTATGTGGATCCCATCAGTGGTTCGACTACCACAACTCAGTACACTTACAAAGGGCCGACGATCAAACAAGCAGCTCAATCTTCAGCGAGTAACAATAATCTCGGAATGATTTTGGGAATCGCGGGAACTGCAGCGGCAGGAAAATGTGCAGCTTCGACTTGCGGAAATCCCGGATCTGGATGGACTTGCGCGATGTGCATTTCTGGAATGGTGGCAGGGATCGCAGTGACCTATCAAATGGTGCAAGCGCGAAATAAATCTTACAACACGGTTGCAGCAGTCAACACGGATGCTGGATTAAAAGATCCGAATGGCAATCCTTTGGCGGACAAAGAAGCGGCAAGTGCGGTGTTAGAAAAGAATGATGAATGGCAGCAGGCCATGGCAGCAAAAAAGAAGTTGGAAAAAGCCGGATGGAAATTTGATGTGAAAAAAGGAATCGCCAAAGGCCCCAAGGGAGAAGTGATCAGTGGATCACTTGCCAGTTCGGCTGACTCAATGAGAACTGCGGGAGCACCGGATTCGGCTATCAAAGATTACACTTCGACAATGCAATCGGCTTTGCAAAAAGCAGCGGAAAAGGCGAAAGGTGCGGACAACGATATGTTCGGTGGTGACTTGGGTGGAGGCGGATCCGGAGCTCCAGTCGTGGCGGCAGCTGCAGATGGCAGTCAGGGATTCTCGATGCCGGGTCAACCGCGCTTGGGAATCAATCGCGATCCTGCACAAGTGGCAGGAATGAAGAAAGACTACAAAGGAAATCCCATCGGAGTGGCTGGCGATTCTTTGTTCGATATGATCGATCGTCGCTATCAATTGCACCGGGAAAATGGTTCGTTCTTAGCTCCTTAAAAGGACGAGCCTTTGGTCCAGAGCCTTTGTTGAGTATCAATCAAGCCTCGGGCATTCTAATCACATATGAAAATGTCTCTGCTCTCTCGCAAGAAAGAACTTCGCATCGTTGGCATCATGAACGGCACCAGTTTGGATGGAGTCGATTATGTGCTTTGCAAAATCAAAAAAGGAAAGAAAGTCGAAATTTCTTTTCTCGGGCAGCACTCATTTTCATTTCCCGATAAAATTCGCCAACAATTGATTCGCGCTGCCAATCACCAAATGAATGTGGCCGAAGTTTCTGAACTTCATCATGAACTGGGCAGACTTTATCGCCAACAGATGACCGAAATTGTGTTCAAAAAGAAGTGGAAATTCGATGCCATCGGACTGCACGGGCAAACGATTTATCACGCGCCACCTGCGGCCACATGCCAAATTGGTGAGCCCTCGTATTTGTCCGCCAAGTTTGAAGTGCCTGTGATCTCCGATTTTCGAGTGGCCGATTTGGCTGTGGGCGGACAGGGAGCTCCCATCGCTTCTCTTTTTCACCGAGTTGCCTTTCAATCCAAATTCCCAAAGCAGGTGATCAGCGTTCACAATCTGGGTGGCATCAGCAATTTGAGCTTCATCAATAAAAGTGGCGATGTCGAAAGAGCTTTCGACACAGGCCCTGCGAATATGCTGATGGATTTGTTTATTTCCAAGCAGACAAAAGGGAAAACCAAATTCGACAAAAACGGCAAAATGGCCTCCATGGGAATTCCAGATGAGAAACTGGTCGACCAGCTTCTCAAAGAAAATTCTTTCTTTCGCGCCAAGCCCCCCAAAAGCTGTGGCCGCGAACAATTTGGAGAAGCCTACTTAAAATCGCTGGCTCCTCGCATGAGTATGCTGAAGCCCGAAGATCAAATAGCGACTTTGGCCGAACTGACTGCCAGATCGATCGCCAATGCTTACGAGAAATTTTGTCCATCGAAAGTCAAAGCTGTTATTTTGTGCGGAGGTGGCGCTTTGAATGGGTATTTGAAAAAAAGAATTCAATACCACATTCCTGATTCCAATATCTTGACCACAGAAGACTTCGGCTGGCCCGTGAGCTCCATCGAAGGAGCTGCCTTCGCTTTGTTGGCGGCTTACCGAATTTGGGAAATGCCCGCGAATCTTCCGAAAACGACCGGAGCTCGCAAAGCTGTTCTTCTCGGAAAAATTGCGGAAGCGTTCTAAAGACCTTCTTTGATCTTGCGAACGAGCTCTTTCAATTCTGGCAAGCGCTCCCAATCATTCTCAATCATGTATTGGTCTTGAGAATACAAACAAACTGTCTGGCGCAAATGCTCATGCCAAAAAGGTCGCTGGGATCTTTCATTTTGGAGAGCATTCAAACAAGCTTCCGTGGCTTTCATAAAATCCACGGGATTTCCAGTTTCAAACCATTCAGCTTGAACTTGGAAAGCATGCACGTCTTCGCCGGCCGCCATTGCCGCAGTCAAAGTTTCATACAAAATATTTTCTTCGACGATCTGAGGCTTGAAATAAGAAAAAATCTTATCCGAGAGAATCATCACTCCAACAAAATGCTGCCCGCGGGGTGCATGCGGACCCGGCGCTTTTTTGGAAAAGCACTGAACCTGAGTGCCTTCATTGAGCCAAGCGCCGCCAAACTTTTCTCCGACTTCGGGATGATCCATGGTCATGAGGGTGGCAATGCCTTTGTGGCGTTTGTGAAAGGCCATCATGTCATTGAGGATTTTGACTTCGTGGGGAAGAATCACTTCGTCGGCATTGACGACAAAGAAATCCCCACCGCCCTGAAGAAACTTTTTGGCATTGTGAATTCCGCCACCGCTGCCAAGCAACTGGCCGACTTCGGGCGAGAAGTGCAAGGACTTCCACTGCGGGGTGATTTTCTTAAAAAGCAGTTCAATGTTCTGAGGCAAGTGGTAAGTGTTCACCACCAATTTGTCGATTTTCAAAGTGTCCAAAAGCGACAAAGAGTAACAAGCCAAGGGCACGCTGAAAAATGGAATAGCCGGTTTTGGTTTTTCCAAAGTGTAAGGGCGGAGCCGTGTGCCTTCGCCTGCAGCGAGCATCATGACATTCATAGCTGTTCGTACTTGCGCTCCAGAGCGCCGGAATCAATCAAGACATCCGCAAACACTTTGTACTCGGGGAAAAGCGACAAGCTCTTCAGCACCTTTTTCAAAGTGTGAGAAATGTATTTCAAATAGCGAGTGTCATTGCGGAGATTGTAAAAGCTCGAAAAGCTTCCGCAGGCCTTGAAGCATCTCTGAATCGTTTGCAGTTCGTAAATGTCATCAAAGTGCCCGCGCGAAAAGTCCTTGGGCAGATAAGGCTTGGCCTTTGCGAGATAGTCTTCCAAAAGCAAATGCGCCATTTGATCGTTCAAATTGACGTAAGAGTCGCGCAAGAGACTGACAAGATCGTACTGAATCGGGCCCAGTCGCGCATCTTGGAAATCAATGACGCGCATATCATCAAACTTGATCATCAAATTGCGCGAGTGATAGTCGCGGTGAGCGATGTACTTGGGCTCTTCGTGCAAGCGCTCACAAATATCGGTAAAAGCTTTTGAAAGCTCGGCACTGATCTTGTCATTGAATTGGAATTTGCAAACCCCAACCAACAAATTGTCGCGGCCATAGTTCATTTCCCACAGGAACTTTTCGACATCGAACTGAATTTTGAAAGCCGTGCAGTCCGATTTGTCAGCCGTGGCTTTAAAGTGAATTTTAACAATTTCGTCGATGGCCTGTTTGTAAAAGGGAAGAGAGCCTTCTTGATTTTGGCTTTCCCAGAACTTTCTCTCCAAAGTCAAATCGCCCAAATCTTCGAGCAGCACCAGTCCCAATGCCGGGTCCATGCCAACGACAGTGGGAACATTCACTTGGTTTTTAGCAAAATGATTGAGAACTGACAAAAACGGGTAGTTGTCTGGATCAAAGGGTTCCCATCGCATGAGAACCCAAGATTGATTTTGATGAACCACGCGGTAATAGCGTCGGTTGGAAGCATCTCCGGCCAATTGATAGACCTTGAAATCTTCCGTTTGCAGATTCTTCTCTAGAAATTTCTGAAAAAACTCATCAACTGTAGCTTGCATGCCACTTGATGGTCTCAGAACTCCAACATGATTTCAAGCGACTCTTGCAAGAGCTTGGGATCTCGCGGAAGTCTTTCGATTTCCAAGCGATTGATCTTCATAATTTTGGCTAGACCCTCATGAAGCATGTTCTGAGATTCCAGACTCTCAATTGTCGAAGTACAGCCCACCAGGAAAAGTGGTTCTTCCGATGGATTGGCATTGAAAGCCGCTTCATGAACAATTTTTTGATGTTCGGGGCTCAATTGCAGAATGTCTTCGATCAACAGAGTCAAAGAACCCAAAGATTTGAGATCCTCGACCGACTGAATCTGGCTTTGAATGTCAGAAAATCTCAAGAAGGCCCAGCGCTGGGAAACTTCATGGATATTTTGAGCCAGACGGGGAATGAGATTTGGGATCTCAGCCTCCAGGCAGATCAAATTGTTGGCGGAGCGATTGGCGACTTTTTCGGTATCAACTTTGAATGGCTCAAAAATCGAAACCACGTCCTTTGTGATTTCGGTCTTTGAGTTGTGGGTCGCCTGTGCAACATACCAGTTGAACATTTCAGGTTCGAGAAAAAGGCGAACCAACTGACTGAGGGTCTCTTGATCAGTCTCCCCGAGATCCGCACCTTTTTCCACAATCGCAGTCGCCAAGTACTGATGATTGACCTGAATTGGAATGTGCAGATCACCCCGGAATGGTAAGTAGCCATCTTCTTCAATATTGAGAGAAGACACTTCTTGCATGAAGCTTACGCGCAGACCCTTCCCATAACGGGTATGCACGATATTCTTTAATTTCCCCATAGCAGCTGAATCCAAAATATCCCTAACCATTGATTACCCCAATTCCTAACGAGACCATGTCGATGGCTATAGGCAAGTCACGTGCCGAGTTTTGTCGCCGTGGCGGCAGCCTAAATTGCAGTTGAAGGGACTTCTGAATTTTTCGAGATGTCATGAAAGCGGCGATAAAGCAAATAATTCATTTTCAGCGAAGGATCGAGTTGTCTCTGCTGATGGATTTTGTCGGCTTCACGGAGAGGAAGTTTGTAAAAAGGAACTGTCAAGACCGTGGACAGAGAAGGGGCAGGGGAACCAAAAACAAAAGCCCTCTTGTTCAGAGGGCTTTTGAAGAAATTCAAATTTCAATTGCGTTCGGATTAACGAGCGATTTTACGCTTGTCCAGTCCGTACTTTTCAACTTTCATGATCAGGCCGGCGCGGGAAATTCCCAACTCTTTTGCCAGTTTGGATTTGTTCCAACCTGTGCGACGAAGACCTTCGCGGATCATGTCTCTTTCCAGATCCTCCAAAGCATCTTTGAGTTTTCCCTGCAAACGAGCTCCCTGCACTTTTGACTTCTCAGAAGTCTCAAGAATTTTAGGAGACAGCATTTCAGGCAAGATCTTGGTTTCATCGCCAGCCAAAACCACGAGACGTTCCATTTCATTCTGGAGTTCTCGCACGTTACCTGGCCATGGATAGTCGTACAGTTTTTCAAGAGCGCGCTTGGTCAGCATGCGCTTCAGGCCCGATTGCTCACCGGACTTTTGCAAGAAGAACTCGGCCAAGAGCGGAATGTCTTCTTTTCTTTCGCGAAGGGGTGGAACTCGGAGATTGATAACATTCAAGCGATAGTACAAGTCTTCTCGGAATGTGCCTTGTTCAACCATCTCTTTGAGATTTCGGTTGGTCGCCGCGATGATTCGCACATCGACCTTGCGAACTTCAGTGGCACCTACTGGAATGAATGTGCCTTCTTGAAGAACACGGAGAAGTTTAACTTGCATGGTGGGAGAAGTGTCCCCGATTTCGTCGAGGAAGAAAGTTCCCTTGTCGGCCATTTCGAAAAGACCTTTTTTGTCTTTCAAAGCGCCCGTGAATGATCCACGCATATGACCAAAGAGCTCGGATTCAAGGAGGTTGTCATTGAATGCCGAACAGTTCTGGATCACGAAAGGCTTGTCTTTGCGGCTTGAATTGTAGTGAATGGCTTTGGCAATCAATTCCTTACCAGTTCCGTTCTCACCTTGAATGAGAACAGTGGACTCGGCACCTTTGATTTTGTCGAGAAGCGCATACAGAGACTGCATGGGCTTCGATTTACCGATCATGTTGTCGTATTTGTAGCGAGAACCCAGTTCTTTGTTCAATTCTTTGATGCGGTCTTCGCGACGAGTGATTTCCAAATGCAAAGTCACTACTTCTTGAGCAACGAGGTCGCAAATTTCACAAAAGTGAGTGCGCTCGCCATCATCCAAGTGTTTGAACCTCTGCAGTGATTTTTCGATCAAATCACCAGAAGCGCCGTAAGCTGCCAGACGATCACGAACTTCCTGCAATCGCTGAGAAAAATTTGCATCGCGGAAGAATCCCATCGCGATCACAGTTCCCATGAAATCATTTTCAATCATGATCGGGAAAACGCCGACGTCAAATCCGGCCAGGTCCCACTTTTTCATGATGTATTTGTTGTCAGAAAGGCGAAGTTCATCGATGGTCTTGGTGACCAATTCAGCAATGCCTTGCTGAGTGGAATCTTTTGATACCAAATATCCAACAGAAGGGTTGGCCCAAGCTGCTTTCTGTCCATCAAAGCCTTTGATCTGGCCGCGCTCGTCGGTGAAGATCACATCGACATTCCACCATGAGCTCAGAATGTGTCTCAGTCTTTTAATGACATGAATATGTTCAAACTCGTCCCAATTAATCATACAAAACTCCGTGTTTGTTGACGTAAATTCAAAAGTGTCATTTTTCTTTTCGTCAAAAACTTGGACAAGCTTAATGTGTCTATCGATAAATTAGACGAATCTCGTGTCTCAAAAAGTTTCACTCGCAGAATTGGAAATACAATTTCAACACTTAGTCTGTCTCAGGCTGAGACTGAAAAATGAAAAAAGCCCTGTTTTGAGCAGGGCTTTGTCACAGGCTTGGTCAGATTGCGGAGAAATTTTTTAAGGTTGTCCGTGAGGAGCTGGAGCTGAACAATTGATCTGAGATTCCAAAATGTAATCTTCGACAATCACTGGATTGGCGAGATCGCCGCTGTTCGTTTCGCCCATTTTATAAACTTCAGCCACGACCTGAGTCAGAGTCTTTTTGTCAGCCGCTGTTGAAACCACCAAACTGTGCAAATAAGGTGTTCCCGTGTAGCCATTGTGCCAGTTGAATTTGAGCAAAGGAGTGGTGGATTTGTTGTTCACCAGAACTTCGTCCGTGTACTCAAGGACTTGGTTCACCCAATTGAAATTACAGTATTGAATCAGTTTTTGATTTTGCGAGAGAGCTGAGACGAAAGCTTTTTTGTAGTCCTCAATGCGTTCTTCTGGGACCTTGGAATAACCATTTGGTGGATTGGCTTGAGCCAGCAGAGCCATCATTACAATCGAACCCACAGTCAGAATCAGTTTCATCGAATACCCCCCTTCGACTCTTCTAGTTCAACTCCAAAAGGTAGGCCATTCCTTTTCACAACCCACTGCGCAAAAAGCAGGCAGATTATCATTTCTCAAATTATAACAGGGACTTCTGTGCGGCTGACCCTTGGTCCTGTTCAGCTGACGGGGAAGCAAATGTTCCCCAGATTAGAGCTTTTGCAGATCATGCAGGGCTCGATACTCGCCCATTTTTTCGAGCAAACTTTGATGAGTGCCGACTTCGATGATCTGACCAGCTTTCATCACGATGATTTTGTCGGCTTTGGCAATGGTCGAAAGGCGATGGGCGATGACCAAAGCCGTTTTGCCGGTCATCAACTGATCCAGGCCCTTCTGCACTTCGACCTCACTCTGTGAATCCAAAGCACTGGTGGCCTCGTCCAAAATTAAAATTGGAGCGTCTTTGAAAATAGCGCGGGCAATGCTGACCCGTTGTTTTTCTCCGCCCGAAAGCAGATTGCCGCGATCGCCGACTCGGTTTTGGTAACCTTCCGGAGTGCGATTGATAAACTCGTGCGCATTGGCGCTTTTGGCTGCAGAGACCACGCCTTCAGGAGACTTTTTGAAATCGCCAGCCCAAATATTTCTCTCCAAAGTGTCGCTGAAAAGAAAAACATCCTGAGTGACGAGGCCAATATTGGCCCGCAGTTCCTTGAGGTCGATTTCTCGAATCGGAGTCTCATCAATCAGGATTTCGCCTTGAGTGGGATCAAAAAATCTTTCGAGCAAGTTCACGATGGTCGATTTGCCGGAGCCACTGGCGCCAACGAAAGCCACCACTTCGCCGCGATTCACAGTCAGATTCACGGATTTCAAAATCTGATCTTTTCCGTAAGAGAAAGAAACGTTTTGATAAGTGATTTTCTTCCAATCCTTCGGGAAAGGCTTCAGCGACTCGCCCTGTGGAACTTCATTGGGATCTTCGAGCAAAGAGAAAGCCCTTTGCGCTGCCACATTTGTTTCATGCAAGCGCACATAGCTTTCTTGGATCTTTTTAACCGGAGCTCCGAGATTCACCATCGAGGTGATGTAAGCTGCGAGCACTCCGACAGTGGCTTCGCCACCTGTGATTTTCAATCCAATATAAGTCAAAAGACCGAGCACCAAAGTCGCTGCGATGAACTCGGTGACAGGTCCTGCCATTTCAACTTGCTGATGGATTTTCTTTCGAGAGAAAAGAAATTCCTGGGACTCGCGCAAAAAGCGATTGGACATCGAATCTTCCAAGTTGAAGGACTGAATGATTCGCACTCCGTCCAAGCTCTCTTTGATTGTGGACGTCAGCTTTTCCAGATCCTCTTGGCCTTTGACCGAATACTTTTTGATCGTTTTGGAAATCGTTCGGTGGAACAGAATAATAATCGGCAAAGTGATAAAGATCGTCGCTGTCAGTTTCCAGTCGAGATAAAACAAATATCCCAGAAGACCAATCATGACGATTGGCTCGCGGAAAAAATCGGCAAACATGCGAAGACCATTTTGGATCACGGTGATGTCATTGAGAACTCGAGAGATCAGACCGCCGGAACCTGCCGAAAAGTTGTTGTGAAAGGTCAGGTTCAAATTCATGAACTTGCGCTGCATACGATGGCGAAGTCCGATGGCCACTTTCTCAGCTGTCATATTCATCAGGAAAATATGGAAGTAGCGAGAGATGCTGATCACCAAGTAAAGAGCCAGCGCCAACAGCACGGTTCTCAGCAATTCATCGCGGCCGTTGAAAGTCAGGGACTCAAAGATGGGCTTGAGCAAAGTGATGACTTTGACTTGGGCCGTGGCCGTGATCAAACCCAGGAGCGCGATATAAATGAGAGTCCTTGAGTGAGGTTTCAGCTCACGCAGGATTTTCTTGGTTTCCGGTGCCATCATAATTTCATGCTATCAATATAACGCTTTAAGTACTGACCTGTGAGACTTTTCTTGTTTTTCATGATTTCTTCGGGCGATCCCTGAGCCACCACTTTGCCCCCTTTGGCTCCTGCTTCAGGCCCGAGATCTATGACATAGTCCGCGCCGCGAATCACGTCCTGATTGTGTTCAACGACGATGACGCTGCCTCCCGCATCGATCAGCTTGTTGAGGACCTTCATCAGGAGCTCAATTTCTTTGAAATGCAGACCGGTCGTGGGTTCATCCAAGATGTACAAAGTGTCTTTTTGCTGAATTTGCGACAGTTCTTTGGCGATTTTCAGACGTTGGGATTCGCCCCCACTGAGAGTGCCGGCCGGCTGACCCAGTTGCAAGTAATCCAGACCGACTTCTTTGAGGACGCTCAAGGGCTTGCGGATGTTCGGGTGAGCGACGAAGAAATTCATCGCCTCTGCCACAGTCATGTTCAGGATTTCGGAGACGTTTTTGCCTTTGTACTGAATTTCCAAAATTTCATTGCGATATTTTTTGCCGTCGCAGACATCACAAGGAATCACGACATTGTCCATGAACATCATATCGATTTCTTCGAAGCCCGTGCCTTTGCACGAAGGGCAGCGACCACCATCGACATTCAAAGAGAAAGTTCCGGGCGTGTAGCCGCGGACTTTGGATTCAGGAACAGCAGCCATCAAATTTCGAATGGCATCAAAAGCCTTCAAATAAGTGATCGGCGAGCTGCGCGCCGATTTTCCGATCGGCGATTGATCGATGAGCAAAATATTTTTCAAATGCTCCACTCCGCTCAACTTTTGATAGTCTTGAACGGGGAGATACTCGATATCCAACAGACGAGCCAGAGCGGGATACAAGGTCTTCGTTACCAAGGTGGATTTGCCAGATCCACTCACACCCGTAATGGCTACCAATCGATGCAGGGGAATGGTGACATCGACAGATTTGAGATTGTGACCGCTGGCTCCTTGCAGCTCCAATTTGTAGCGATAAGTTTCAATGTCCACAGGACGCACAGCTCGCAGGGGAGCCCAGTTTTTTTGCGGCTTCAGGAACTGTGCCGTGTTGGATTTGTCATAAGAGTAAAAATTCTTCGTGGTGCCAGCGTAAACCACAGTTCCACCGAGATATCCACTGCCAGGCCCCATTTCGATCACATTTTCGCTGTTCTTGATCACATCGTGATCGTGCTCGACGACCACCAAAGTGTTTCCAAGCTCTTTGAGATCTTTGAGGATGGAAATCAAGCGATCATTGTCGCGAGGGTGCAGTCCAACAGTCGGCTCATCCAAAACATAGAGAGCTTGTGAAAGTCCCATTCCCAACTGATTGGCCAGCATCAAGCGCTGATACTCGCCGCCGGAAAGAGTGCGAGTTTCGCGATTCAAAGTCAGATAGTGCACTCCCACTCGCATCAGAAATTCTAAGCGCGAACGGATTTGTTTGAAGACTTCGTCGGCCACTTCCAATTGCATCGGCGTGAGTTGCAATTTCTTGAAAGCCTCGCAGAGGTCTTCGATGGTCATTTGCGAAAAGTCCTGAATGTTTTTCCCTTGAATGAAAACATTCAGAGCTTCACTGCGCAGTCGAGAGCCTTTGCAATCCGGGCAAAGGAAAGGAGAGCGGTAGCGGGAGATGAAAACGCGAACGTGCATTTTGTATTTCAACTCTTCGAGATATTCGAACAGGCCGCGAACTCCGAAGAAATCATCAGTTCCATCCCAGAGCATTTTTCGATGCTCAGCTGGCAAATCCTTCCACGGAGTGTGCAAATCAATTTTGGCTTTTTTGGCGTAAGCAAAGAGCTGCTTTTTGTCTTCCGCGGCGCTCGGCATGGTGAAAGGGTTGAGTGCTCCTTGCGCCAAAGTCAGATTTGGATTTGGCACCACTTTCTTTTCGTCGATGTCGAGAATATTTCCGAAGCCTTTGCAGGTCTGACAAGCTCCCATCGGACTGTTGAAACTGAACAGACGCGAAGTCACTGGCGGCGGAGTGTATCCGCAAATCGGGCAGGAATTTTCCTCACTCAATTGCAGTTTCTTGCCGTCGACTGTGATGACAGTGCAGCGGCGAGTGATCAATCCGGAATTGTACTTCACGGAAGCATCGTAGGCCTGAGTCAAAGAGTCGGCCAAGCGACCACGTTCTTCGGCGGAGAAAGCCATGCGGTCAATCACCAGATAGAAAGTGTCTTTGGGGAGTCCTTTTTTGATTCCTTGCGGAGTTCCGATTTCGACAATTTCACCGACGGTTTCCGCAGTGACGATCGAATGCTCAATCGCGGCTGAAGATGTTTTTTCAGAAGTTTTCTTGCTGGCTTTCTTAGGGGCTGCGGATTTTTTAGCTTTCGGCTCGTCGGCTTTTTTGGGCGGAAGATAGATTCGCAGATAGCCATCTTGCAAAAGCAGCGCGTGCAGTTTTTTTCCTTCGGCCACTCGGCTTTCTGCGCCGATTTCGACCAGAATGTAACCGCGAGCTCCAGAGAAATTCTGCACCACTCGGTCAGCGGCTTCCGTCACACTTTGCTTTTCGGTCTTTACATGGTGAGTGGGGCAGTAAGCTTCTCCGACTTTCTCGAAGAGCAAGCGCATGTAATCAATCAGCTCTGTGGTCGTACCGACGGTGGAGCGAGAACTTTTCACCGAGTTTTTTTGTTCAATTGAAATCGCCGGGGGAATGTTGTTCACGCCTTCGATGTCCGGCTTCGGGGCTTTGTTCAAAAACTGGCGAGCGTAATTGGACATGCTTTCGATGAAGCGGCGCTGACCTTCGGCGAACAGGGTTTCAAATGCGAGAGAAGATTTTCCAGAGCCGCTGGGTCCGCAAACCACAGTGAAAGATCCCAGTGGGATTTTCACTTCGACGTTTTTCAGATTGTTCTGCTTGATGCCCCAGATATGAATGTCTTTCACAAGCCAGTCCTTACTTCGAAGATCGACTGTGGATCTTCGAAGCAAGGGGCCTGTGTTTATTCGGCGAGATCTTGCTTGTAGAAGTCAGAGTCTTCTTCTTTTTTGTTGCGAGACGAGCTGGGCTCTGTGCCCTCGAGAAATGCCTGACGAATAATCTCTTTTGAAGAGCTGCTCGCCAGTTGGCCCGTTTCGCTGTCAATATTGGCGAAAACTATACCGTTTGGCACTGGGAAAGTCATCTGTGGCAAGTCTTCATGGGCGGCTTTCATGTAATCCACCCAAATTGGCAGCGCTGATCGGCCTCCGACCTCACCTTTGCCAAGACTCTTCTCCTGATCGAAGCCAACCCACACGCCAGTCGCAATCTGCTGTGTATAGCCAATGAACCATGCGTCAAAATAGCCGTTGGTGGTTCCGGTTTTGCCAGCCACTTCGCGACCGAGAGCTCGGGCTTTTCCGCCAGTTCCATTGCGGTCTTCGACGACTCCTTTGAGAAGGGAAGTGATCAAATACGCGGTGGTGGGCTTGATCAATTGCTCTTCGCTTTCAAAGAACAGATTGGGTTCAATTTTCTTTTTCTGTTTTTCAGCATTGGCCGTGTCGGGATTGGCCTTGTCTCCTTCGGGAGATTCGACTTTCAAGCTTTCCAAATAAGCCAAGCGTCTTTCCTCGAATTGCTGTTGGATGGGTTGCATTTCATCCTCAAAGTGAGAGTCCAAAGAAACTTGGTCGAGAATTTTATGTCCTTTGGCATCTTCCACTCGGTGAATGATGATCGGGCTCGTGCGTTTTCCCAAGCGGCCGAACTGCGAGAAGGCTTTGGTCATTTCATACAAAGTCACTGAGCTGGAGCCCAAAGCCAAAGTGAAATCAGGATTCAAGGGAGAAAAAATTCCCAAGCGCTTGGCGTACTGCATGGACCAATCGACTCCGATATCTTCGATGATTTTCACAGTCGGTACGTTCAGAGACTTCACCAAAGCATTTCGGAAAATGATATCTCCGCCAAAGCTTTTCGAGTGATTGGTGGGCTTCCAAACTTTGGTGTCTTCTTGGCCTTCGAGATCTTCTTTCGACTCTTCGTAAACAATGGGCGCATCCATGATCGGAGTCGAAGGAGTGTATCCTTTGTCGAGAGCAGATGCGTAGACGATCGATTTGAAGGAAGAGCCTGTTTGGCGCGCGGCTTGGATGGCGCGGTTGAAAGGAGATCTTTCGAACGAGTATCCACCGGCCATGGCCAAAATATCCTGAGTCTCTTGATCGACCGAGAAGAGGGCGGCTTCGGCCGCTGGCTCTTGATCCAATTCGACGGCAACGTGATTGCTGAAATCAGGAAGTGTCAAAGTGCTCGCATTTTTCTTTTGCACAGAGACGATTTTTTGCAGGCGGGGCGAAGTGAATTTACTGTCGACAATTTTCACTTGGATGATGTCGCCCATTTTCAAAGCTTGAGAGGGCTTTTTGATGGTGTCGAGATCATAGCGCTTGTTGGGATCAGGCTTGCGGGCCCACTGCATGGTTTCGATATCGATGATGCCCTCGACTTCGGCCACTTTCACGTAGACCAGACCCAGCGAGTCGTCGACTTTGGAAACGATGCCTTCGGTGTAAGTCCCGGGCTTCAGATAGAAGGGGAGCCCTTTTTTGCGAAGGTCGTAATTGATGTCCAAGGGACCGATGTCGATGAATTTTCCATCAGGCTGGATGATTCTTTCCGGAGTAACATCGGCAATCAATTTGTTGCGAGTTTTGAGAAGGAATTCGCCGACTTCTTTCGGATCGGTGGTGTTTCTTTTTGTTCCGCGGAATCCCTGTCGCTTATCGAGAGACTTCAATCCCTGAACGAGAGACTCTTGCGCTGCTGTTTGTTTGTCGAGATCGAGGCTCGTGTAGACGCGGATACCCTGATCCAGCACTGCGTCCTCTCCGATTTTCCGGACCAGCAACTGCCGCAGAGTTTCGAGGAAGAACGGCGCGTGTTGCTGGTAGGTTTCGCGCAAAAAAACTTTGACGGGCACCTTGGCTGCCGTTTGCGCCATTTCTTTCGTGATGAAGCCGACATCAGCCATGCGATTGAGAACGTAAACTTGTCGTTCTTTGGCGCGCGACGGATTGGTCACTGGCGAGTAAGCCGAAGGCGCTTTGGGGAGTCCCGCGAGAATGGCAATCTCTTCCAGTTTCAAATCCTTCACAGGTTTGCGGAAATAAGTTTCGGCGGCCATGCTGATTCCGTAGGCGCCCTGACCGAAATAAATCTGATTCAAGTAGAGATAGAGAATGTCTTCTTTGGAAAGATGTTTTTCCATTTCGATGGCGAGCAAAACGTCTTTCAATTTACGAGTGATGGTTCGCTCATTGGAAAGCATCAAAGTTTTGGCCACCTGCTGAGTGATCGTCGATCCCCCTTGCACTGTTTGTCCTGCACGAATATTGGCCAATTGCGCACGAATGATGGCGAGATAGTTGATGCCTTTGTGTTTAAAGAAAGAGTCATCTTCGGCAGCCAGGAAGGCATTGACGACATCTTTGGGAATGTTTTTGTACTCGATCAGTTGGCGGCGTTCGCGAAAGAACTCGCCAATATTTTTTCCGTTGCGATCGTAGACTTTGGTGACCAGCAGGGGTTTGTAGTCATCGAGTGTGATCATTTGTGGCAAGGTTGATTTGACGTAGGAGAAAGTCGAATAGCCCACGACTGTGACAATGACCACGAGAGAGATCATCGCGATGATCAAATTTTTCATCCAAGACTTCATATGTTTACCGGGCACCTTTCATTCAAGAAAACCGACGCTTCATTGTAAGGAAGATTCTCTTGCGTGAGTAGACTCGTGAAGCGAAGGTCTGCACCTAGGTCCAGTCGAGCCCGACTGTACCTTGCCGATCTGGATTTCGTTTATGTCTCATTTTGAGATACCATTCAATGAAGACGGCCAGGGGACCTCAAAAGACAATCAGAGCCGTTGTTTCCATAGAGCTCGAGGTCCGAAATTTGCTCTGTTAGACTGTTGTCATTGGGGGACAATATGAGAAGACTTTTGGTGTACAAACTTTCTGCACTTGTCGTATTGCTTGTTTTCACTTCGAACGCGCTGGGGAATCAGACGGGGACTCCGAATCCTCCCGGACCCAGCAAGGCAGATACTTGTGCGAGGCTTGCCAGTGAAAGAAATAATGCCAGAGCTGCAATTACTGCTTATTGCAAAGAGCAAAGCGAGGGTAGCGAGGCCTGCCTCAATGAAATCAAGAATTGTGAAGTTTTAAAAAGTGAAGAAGTTGCCTTTGATGAAGTGATGGTCACATCGGTTTATCAAGGAATGGGAATGGCGCTCCCTGATATTACGACAGGACAAACAAGCAAATGTTCAAAGTATTCCTCTGACAAGTTGGAATCAACTATTGAAAGAGCTCGCAGTCAACTTGGAACTACGAAAAGAGATCATAAAGATTCGATCGAAAAAAATCAGAGAGATGAGGAAACGTATTCTGAGAAGTCTGCTCGATTGCAAGAAGAATTCATACGAGATCAAGAGGAAAAGGCTAAGGCCGAGATAGCTTCTAAAGAATCGGCGCGCGACCGTCAGTCTGCTTTTGATAAGCAAAAACAGGAATACGAGGCTCAATTGCGTCAATTGGACCAAGATATTTTTAAACTCCAGCAGCAACTTTCCCTGATGGTGGCTCAGCGGGGATCTGAAATTAATGGATACAAGGCAGCCATCCTCAAATGCCGAAAGGACATTCGTGAGTACGCTAAAAGTCTTTCTTCGTCTTCAAACACCGTTTCTAGTTTAAATCGCGCCGGCAAACGTTCTGGAGACAGAAATGCTGAGATCAAAACGCTTTGGGATGCCTGCACAGATCAGGCATTGCGGAACAGAATTTCGGAAGCCGATAAATATAAGGTTGCTGTTGAAACGATCAATATGGAAATTCAATCGAAGTCTGCAGAAATTTCCGCAATTCGCACCAGTCTTCAAAAAGTGACTCAGATGTTCAATCAAGCGGCACAGGATCAGGCTTTGGCTGATCAGAAAGCCGAAGAAGCTTTCATGAAAAAACAGGCTCAGAAGCTCCAACAAGTCCAGGCTCTTGACCAACAAATGATGGCAAAAAGAATGTCGAATCAAAAAGCAATTCTTGCTGCCCAAATGGAAGTCAATGAATCGAGCAATTTTTTGAAGGATTTAAAGAGTCAGACACCTGCAGGAGATAAATCTAGAGAAGAGATTGTGAAGGAAATAGCTAGAGCTAAATCTTCAGAAGATACATATGTAGAAATTTGTCCTGAATTCATTACCAAAGCCGACTCAAATCAGCAAAATGGTTCGAAAAAAATGTCCTCACCCTCACCAGTAAAGACTCCTGCAGCACGCTAGTCACCTTTGTGAAAACCCCGCATCAACCCGCACCAAGAAATTGATGCGGGTTTTTGTTTGTGCTAAAACTGTCTGGCATGCAGAAGGGTTACAACTCGGACATTCAAGTTAAAGGGCAAAGCTACCACGTTCAGACCGAG
>JACCDW011254073.1_pt1 | contig 27546 bp, 22 predicted proteins | sample 7449781 | NCBI WGS metagenome assembly JACCDW01 (sample SAMN15323449, study PRJNA562643) | freshwater metagenome | isolation source: river surface water | place: USA:Blue River Watershed | collected 2017-08-18
AATTACTTTCAAAGCTGCTCTGCGATTGACTGCCTCGGTAGCTGGATAATTTTTGGCTAAATAGTCTAAAATTACAGGCTCGGCATCGCCCAATTGCCACAGTTTTTGTTTTTGCTGCATCCATCTGATTTTTTCGAGCCAACCCGCACGGTCGGTGTGAAACTGCGTAATGAGTTTACTCGAATGGCAGCCTGTGCAATGAGCCGTCACCATGTCGAGTCCTTTATCTACAATTAAGCCCGTTGCTTTGTCAATTTTAACGGTCGAGTCGGCTTTTGTTCCTACGAAAGACCTTTTACTGCTCAAATTTTCTTGCTTAAAGCCCGCACTAATTATAACTACCACACTGAAAACCAGCAAGGCTACTTTATGTATATTTTTCATAGTTTTAACCAATTTTAACGGCAATTCGGTGACAAGAATTATTCAAATACCCACCAGGATTCCACGCTGGAATAACCATCGGCTGACTCACACCGTTGGCATCGGTTGCTTTTGCCCAAATTTCATAGTAGCCTTTTTTCGGGAAACTCACTTTGGTTGACCAGCGTTGCCAAGCCAAACGATTTTTGGGTTTACGTAATTCGCATTTTTGCCAAGTTGCTCCAAAATCAATCGAAATTTCCATGCTTTTTACTTCCAAATCTCCTGCCCATGCGTGCCCACGTAAATCAAGCGTGCGGCCTTCTTCGAGCATCGCCCCAGATTTTGGATACGTAATCACCGATTTTACGGGCATTGACTCGATAATTTTCAAATCAGCATCGGCAATTTTTCCACCTGCTTCAATTGGATACGCTGGTACTCGATAACTATGACCACTCATTTTTTCGCCATCGTGTACTTTATTTCGGATAGAAATTCTACTCAACCATTTGCCCGAAACCGATGCTGGCCACCCTCCAACTACCAAACGAAGCGGAAAACCGTGCATCACAGGAATATCCTTTCCATTCATTGACCAAGCCAAAAGCGTTTCGTCTTCAAGGGCTTTTTTCATCGGCACACCCCTCGAAATCGGCGATTTTGTGGCATCGCCACTCAAATGAATATCTTTTCCGTAGTAACCGATATACACCGCATCATCTTTTATACCTACACTTTCAAGCACATCACGCAACCTTACTCCCGTCCATTCGGCACAACTTACGGCACCATCTTGCCACTGATTTCCCGATGTTTGTGGACTAAAGCCATAACGACCATTGCCCGCACATTCGAGCGTAAGTTGGTAGGTATAGGTTTTAAATTTTGTTTTTAAATCGTTCAGCGTGAATACTTTACGAGTTTTTGCCGACTCCCCATCAATAACTAATTCCCATTTTGTGGCATCAATATTTTCGGGCAGATTACCATTATTGCGAACAAACATTTTATCGGCTGGCGTTATTTCATCATCGAGCAAATGTGGTGGGGTTTCGACATTCCACGGGCGGTCGTTGAGTAGCATCAACTCTTTATTTTTTCCTTCGGGAAGGTCAATAAAGGCTTTTTCTCCCAGAATTTCTACCCCTTTAGGCAGATTTTTAGCAAAAACAACATCGCTACCAAGCACCGTTGCAATACTTAGAATACTTTTTTGAATAAACGAACGTCGGTTATTGGTTGATTCCATAATGGATTAAGATTGAAAATGATGAATCACATAATACAAAGATAATAGACAAACGATAAGCCAAAGCCCAATAGCCTGAAAAACTACTTTACCACCAATTTTTTTTAGATTTTCGACCGAAATTCCAGAACCAATCAGCAATAAACTAACCACCATTAATTGCTTTGAGATACCATAAAGTGATAAGTAAATGCTTTTGTAAGCAGGAAAAAAGCTAAAAAGGCACGAAGCCAAGATAAAGCCGACGATAAACGAAGGAATCTTGAACGACTCACGATTTTTGCTAAAACCAAGCACTAAAATTAAAGAAACTGGGATAATCCAGATAATTCGGAGCATTTTTGTGATAGATGCAATACTAAGAGCCACATCGCCATATTTGGCGGCAGCTCCTACAACCGAACTGGTATCGTGAATAGCAATGGCCGCCCAAGTACCAAATTGTATTTGCGAAAGCCCAAACCAATGTCCAATAGTAGGAAAAACAAACAGAGCGATGGCATTGAGCAAAAATACCACGCCCGTTGAAACCGAAAGTTTATCAGCATCAGCTTTGATGACCGAACCAACCGCCGCAATGGCACTTCCACCACAGATAGCCGTGCCAGCCGAAATAAGCAGCACAATAGTTTTATCGAGTTTCAAGAATTTCCCAATCAGAAAACCTACCGAAAGCACGCCAAGTACAAAAAGTGCGGTCGTTCCGATATTTTCTTGACCTTCTTTGGCCAAAACCTGAATATTAATACCAAATCCTAAGCCAATAACCGAGGCTTTCAGTAAATATCCACCCCAACTATTGGTTTTTTCTTTGTATGGATTTCCGACTGTTAAGGCAAAAATTAAACCCAAAAGCAAAGCCCAAGTTGAGTTGATGATAGGAAAACAGCAGATAATTGCCAAGACTCCAAGTATGATTGTTTGTTTTTTCATGGGCCAAAGGTAGAACCCAACTGGTTGCACAAACAAATCGTATTTTTTTATAACCAATTACTTTTGGTTATAATGACGATTAGCAAACTGCATAAATATGGAAGAAAGATTATCTTGCTGACCATGCAGGTTGACAAATGAAAAAGCACGCAAAATTTCAAAATCTTTGATGCTTATGATACGAAACTCTTCACGTTTGAGTTCTTTCTGAATTGCCCGAATTGACATGAACGACATGGCTTGCGAATGTTCCAAAAACGACTTGATACTTTCGGTGCTTCCGAGGTGCATCACAATCGAAAGATTCGATAATTTTAAGCCTTTTTCTTTCAAGGCACTTTCTATCACTTCGAGCGTGCCTGAGCCTCGCTCACGTAGCACGAGCGGAATATTGGGCAAATCGTCTAAACTGATGCTTGATTGCTTGGCAAATTTGCTTTTTGTGTGAACTACCGCCACCAGTTCATCATCCATAAATTCAGTATATTTTAAACTATTATGGTGTTTTTTGCCTTCTACGATTCCTAAATCAATGTTTTTTGATAAAACTGCATTTTCGATAAACTCTGAATTTCCGTTCAGTAATGTTAGTTCGATTTGAGGAAATTTCTCGTGAAAAGATGCCAAAATTGGCGAAATTAGATACTGTCCAATCGTTGTACTTGCACCCAACCGAAGGCTGCCTTGATACTGTTTTTTGAGCGTTCCGAGTTCAAAAATGGCTTCTTGGTAAAGCCTAAAAATCTCGGTAGCATAATGAAAAAGTACCTCGCCAGCAGCGGTCAAAACTATGAAATTCCCCTTACGCTCGAAGAGTCGAACGCCCAATGATTCTTCCAGAAGTTTTATATGTTTTGTTACGGCAGGTTGCGTGATAAATAATTCGGCAGCGGCTTTGGTGAAGCTCTGATTTTTACTGACCGAGTAGAAAACTTTTAACCTAAAATCATCCATCGAAAGTTTTTTCTTCAAAAATACTATAACTTTTCGTAATACTTTACGTGTTGGTAGGGTGGATTGTAAGGTCAGTAGAAAAAAATATGTATTTTTGTTGAAAATCAAAAAAGTATATGCTCATACGGTACGTCAGAATGACTTTTCAGGCCGATAAAGTTAGTGAGTTTGAAGAAATATTTAATAGTTCTAAACACAAAATTAGAGCTATGCAGGGTTGTTGTCATCTCGAACTGATGCGAGATATCAATCAACCAAATATTTACATGACCCACAGCCATTGGGAGTCGGAAGAAGATTTAAATAATTACCGAGATTCCGAACTTTTTAAAACTACTTGGGCAAAAACGAAAGCACTTTTTGCCGACAAACCCTTGGCTTTTTCGGTTGAAAGCCTAACGGTAGCATAATTTTTGAGCAGAAATTTCGTTGAATACTAAAACCTTAGAAAATGAAAAAAATAATAATATTATCTCTTTTAGGTGTTCTGTCTCTCACACCAGAATCCTCTCAAGCATCTGACTATCAAACAAATAGCATCAGCAAAACCAAGGAAGTAAAGGGTGGTGGCCGTAGAAAAAAGAATGGTTCTTACAGAAAGAAGAAAGGCTTTATGTGGGGAATATTCAAAGGCAAAAGCCAATGCGATTGTCCGAAGCATTAATACAGTGGGCAGTTTTCAGGACACAATTTTCGTAAACGATTGCAAATTGCCCACTGTGGACTGAAAACTGTGAACTATTCAAGAAACTTAGTTCTATACGCCAATGGCGTTATTTTCTTAATAGCTTTAAACTGACGATTGAAGTTTGAGAGATTATTGAAACCACTTTCAAACGAAATCTCGGCTACACTCATTTTATCAACCATCAAGAGCTTACAGGCATGCTCGATGCGTATTTCGGCCAAAAATTGTGTAAACGTTCTGCGAGTACGTTTCTTGAAATACCTACTAAAAGCTGACTCACTCATGTTAGCCAAATCAGCTACATCTTTCAGCTGAATTTCTTCTTGATATTTGAGCATTACGTACTCAAAAACTTTGTTCATACGAGCCGAATCAACTTCATTTCTGAGCGAAATCGGGTTGGTTGTTAAGTCTTGTTTATCTTCGCTTTCACACAAAATCGTCAGAATCGAAATCATCTCCAGCAGTCGCTCCATTCCCACTAAGTTAGGAAGGTTTTTAAATTTAGGAGCAACCTTCGCAACTGTTTTTTCGCCAAAACTCAACCCACGTTTCGAGCGTTCGAGCAGGGCTTTTATTGCCTGACTTTCGGGTAATTGCAGGAATTTTTCGCCTAAAAAATCTTCCAAAAAGTGAATAACCAACGAACGAGCCTTTAGCTTTGAGTCTTTGTTATAAAAATCTTCGTCGTTACGATAATAATGTGGCAAATATGAACCAATCATACAAAGGTCGCCTGCTTTAAAATCCGTAATACTACTTCCCACAAAACGCTTCCCTGTACTTTCTAAAACTAATACAATTTCGTACTCTGGATGATAATGCCAAGGAGTAGAAAAATAAGGAGTTTCTTGCACAAACAGATTGAATGAAGAATCAGCAGGATTTGATATTTTGAGTAACTGAGGTTTCATTTTTCAAGAATCATGTTTAGGTTCGACCTTTATAGCTGTTTTATCTATTTTATTTTACAAAAAATATTAGAAACATTCTATTTGTGCGACTAAATAATAGATTATGACAGCTAATTTACGACATAAACGGTATAAAGTGCGTCATTGATGTACTTATTTGTCAAAAAAATATTAGAAATGGGTCAAATTTTAGTGGTAGTAATTTTATAATAAATGTAATTTTGTAACTATTCTAATTAAAAATTTACTTATTTTTAGTTCGTCTATTTTTCACCTTTATTTATTAACTAATCCTTTATTAATTGAGTATGAAACAATTACTACTTAAGACGATGCTCAGCTTGGCTATTCTCATTAGCTGGCAATTCGCCGACGCCCAAGGCCGAGCAGTATCGGGCAAAGTTTCCGATGCTGGTGGTAATCCACTACCAGGTGTAAGCGTAACAGTAAAAGGTACAGCACAAGGAGCAATCTCTGATGCTGCGGGAAAGTTCTCAGTACAAGCAGCTAACAATGCCACATTAGTATTTAGCTACATTGGTTACAAAGCACAAGAAGTGAAAGTAGGAAGCCAAAACAACATTAACGTAGCCTTAGAAGAAGATGCAGCTGCATTGAGCGAGGTTATCGTTGTTGGTTACGGTTCGCAAAAGAAAAGCCAAACTACGGGTGCTATCTCTCAGGTTTCGGCAAAACAAATTACTGAAATGCCAATTACCAACCTTGGTCAAGCTCTTCAAGGTAGAACAGCAGGGGTTGACGTTTCGCAGTCAGGTTCAAAGCCAGGTTCAACACCTAAAATCTTGATTCGTGGTCGTCGTTCATTCAATGCTGGTAACGACCCTCTTTATGTAGTAGATGGTATTCCATTGTCAGCTGGTTATGAAGATATGAACCCAAGCGATATTCAATCAATTGAGGTTTTGAAAGATGCAACTGCAACTGCCATTTATGGTGCGAGAGGTGCAAATGGTGTTGTGCTTGTAACAACTAAAAGAGGTGCAGTAAAAGGTAAAACAGTTGTAACATTTGATACTTACGGTGGTGTTTCTAAACCGCTTGATAAAATTCAATTATTCAACGGTGCAGAATTTGCAGAATACGTACGTGAAGCATACCGTGCTACAAATAACTATAAAGATGCAAACGGCAATCCAGTTCCAACTGGTGTAGCTGATGCAGCTGCTGACGCCAAAGTGGCAGTACTCGGTGGTGACCCTGCCGTGGCGGCTGGTCTTGCAGCTGGTAGAAATACAAACTACCAAGATTTGATTTTGAAGAATGGTATCATGCAAAACCACTCTTTGGGTGTGCAAGGTGGCAATGATAAGACGCAGTTTTATATTTCAGGTGGATTCTTCCAAGATAAAGGTATTTCTACTGGTTTAGATTATACTCGTATGTCGTTAAGAGCAAACATTGACCATAATATTAATAGCTGGTTGAAAGTAGGTCTTTCGTCATACACAATGTATAGCATCAGAAATGGTGAAAACTTAAACCCATATCAATTTACAATTCAACAAAATCCATTAGGTCGTCCGTATGATGATAATGGTAATATGATTTTCTCGCCAACGAATGATGCCTTATTGACAAACCCATTGGCTGAGATTGTTCCTGGTGCTCAAGTAGATAATACTAAAAAATATAGAATTTTCAATAGTATTTATACTGAGTTCAAAATTATTGATGGTTTGAAGTATCGCATCAACTTTGGTCCAGACTTCACGCTTGCAAGATGGGGTCGTTTCATCGGAGCTGCTACCAATGCTCGTAAATACGGTGACCCACAAGCATCTACTCGTAATGACTTTGGTTTCAACTGGACACTCGAAAACGTTGTAACGTATAACAAAACATTTGCTCAAAAGCATAACCTTGGTGTAACGTTACTACAATCTATTCAAAGAGATAATTTTGAAAGATATACTGCAGATGTACAAGCTGTACCTGCTGAAACGCAACAATTCTATAACTTAGGTAATGCGGGTTCGGTATTAGGTGTAGGTAGTGCCTTGACACAATGGACTATCAACTCGTATATGGCTCGTATCAACTACGATTTCAATGATAAATATTTATTGACAGCTACTATGCGTCGTGACGGTTCAAGCCGTTTTGGTGAGAACACTAAATATGGTAACTTCCCAGGTATCGCTTTAGGTTGGAATATCAGCAACGAAGCATTCTTGAAGCAAATTCCATGGTTAGACTTATTGAAGTTAAGAGCAGGTTGGGGTAAAGTGGGTAACCAAGGGGTTGCACCATACCAAACACAAGGTTTGTTGAGCAGAACTGCTTACGCTTGGGGAAGTACAGCTGCTTACGGTTACCGCCCGAATACTATCGGAAATCCTGATTTGAAATGGGAAACTTCAGCAACTGCTAACATCGGTTTAGACTTCAGTTTCTTGAGAGGAAAAATCCAAGGTTCATTAGAGTTATATGAAACTAATACGACTGACTTATTATTATCAGACCAATTACCAGGTTCAATCGGCTTTAGTGCTGTGACTCGTAACGTAGGTCAAACACGTAATAAAGGTATCGAGTTAGGTTTCACAACTGTAAACGTAAACACGGCTGGTGGTTTCAAATGGACTACTGACTTCACTTTTACTAAAAACAAAGAAGAAATCGTTTCTCTTTACAATGGCAAAGTGGATGACTTAGGAAACCGTTGGTTCATTGGTCAACCATTGAACTCATACTATGACTACAAAAAAGTAGGTATCTGGCAGTTGAATGAGAAAGAAGAAGCAGCTAAATTCTACCCTGGAGATAAAGCAAACCCACTTGGGGCTGGCGTTGGTCAAGTTAAAGTACAAGATACTAACGGCGACGGTGCAATTACAGCAGCGGATAGAGTTCTCTTAGGTTCGGATATTCCTAACTTTAGTGCTGGTTTCACTACAAGATTTACCTACAAAGGTTTTGACTTATCGGCATTTTTATTTGGCCGTTTCGGAAATATGATTGTGAGTGGTTTCCACCAAAACAACAACGCTTTGGCTGGTCGTTACCAACAAATCAAAGTTGATTACTGGACTCCAAACAATCCTACTAACGAATTCCCTCGTCCATTTAGCACACAAGAATTCCCTCAGTATAACACTACCTTGATTTATTTTGATGGTACATTCATCAAATTAAGAAACATTAACTTCGGTTATACATTCCCTCAAAGTGTTGCGAAAAAACTCGGAATGGAATCTTTGCGTTTGTTCTCAAGTATTCAACAACCAAAAATTTGGTCTGAATACCGTAGTAAGTATAACGGTATCGACCCAGAGGCAACTATTACCTCTTCTGGTACTGGTACTACAAACGTTGGTTCGGGTGTTACACCAGCTACATCAGTTACAACAGTTGGTTTGAACATTAGATTCTAATTGAAAGATTTAAACAAGGGATTTTAAAACATTAAATACAATGAAATTAAATAATATATTAAAACCAATCAAAATCTTTGGTGTTGTGGCATTGTTATTTACAAGCCAATCATGTAAAGATATATTGGACGAAACGGTTGTTTCGGGTATCGGTAATAACTATATCAATACTCCAAAAGGATTTGAAGATGCCGTAAAATCTGCCTATTCGTCGCTTAGATATTACTATGCTACGCAGCAAGGCTTAACAATGACCGAATACGGTACTGACATCTACGCTACTGGTGCAGATGGGGGTTACAAAGGGTTCCATTTTTATGATACTCAACTAAACCCAACAGTTGATTATTTAGGACTAACTTGGGATGAGCTTTATCGTGGTATCAACACTTGTAATGCAGTAATAGATAGAGCTCCTGCTGCAACAGTTTCAGATGCTATCAAAAAATTGAGAGTTGCAGAAGCTAAATTCTTGAGAGCTCACTATTATTATATCTTACACCAACAATTTGGTGGTGTAGATTTAAGATTGAGCGAAACTTTAGCTCCCACTAAAGAAACAAAGAGAGCTTCAGATGCTGAAATGTATGCTGCTATCATCAAAGACTTGAACGATGCAATTCCTGCATTAGAAGCAAAAGCTCAGTCATCTGACTATGGCCGTGCTACAAGACCAGCTGCTGAGACTCTTTTGGCAAAGGTTTATTTAGCAAAAGGATATTCATCGGCTAAAGCTGCTGATGATTTTACCAAAGCTGCTGAATTATGCAAGACAGTTACGACCGCTTATGGATTCAAATTATTAGATGATTTTGCGAGTGTTTTCGATGAAAACAACCAAGTGAATAGCGAGGTAGTATTTGCGGTTCAATATACATCTGACCCATTGACTAACCTTACAAATAACACTGGTGCAGTAAATGGTGGTAACAACTTACACCTTTTCTTCGGTATGCAATATGACGTACAACCAGGTATGAAGCGTGATGTATTCTATGGTCGTCCGTTTAAGCGTTTACGTCCAACTACTTATTTGTTAGAAACTTGTTTCAAAGACCGTACAAACGACTCTCGTTACAAGAAAACATTCCGTGATACATGGTTGAGTAATAACCCAGGTACTAACTTAAACGCATCGTTTGATAACTCTAAGTCTAAAATCTCTTTCGCAGCAGGTGATACAGCTATCTTCATCCCAGGTTACGAAATGTCGAAAGAAGAGCGTGCTAAGAAAAAATACCAAGTATTAGTACCAAGTGCGTACAACGAAGCATTATTCCCAACCTTGACTAAATTCTTCGATACAAAACGCCCAGACTTAACTTACGAAGCTGGTAGCCGTGATTACTTCGTCTTCCGTTTAGCTGATGTTTACTTGATGTTGGCAGAAGCACAATTGAAAGCTGGTAACATTTCGGAGGCAACAAAAGCTATCAATGTGGTTCGTCAAAGAGCTGGATGGCCAGGTAAAAAAGATGCCATGTTGATTACTGATAAAGAAATGACAATGGACTTCTTAATCGAAGAAAGAGCAAGAGAATTGGCTGGTGAGCAAACTCGTTGGATGGATTTGAAGCGTTGGGGCTTATTGGTTGACCGCGTGAAAAAGTATAACCCTCAAGCAGCAGGAAACATTGCAGACAAACACTATGTTCGTCCGATTCCTCAAACTCAAATTGACCGTTCAAATGCTGGTGTTTTTGCTCAAAATCCAGGATATTAATATTTAGTAGATTTGTTTCATCATAGTACCCAGAGAGACTCCTTCACTTCGAGGAGTCCTCTTTTTTTCTGAGTATTTCTATTTTATTTTTTGAATTTTCATCTTATATTTCAAATAAATTCAGCCCTCTAAAATTATCCATTTAATAAAACTATGAACAGACGAGATTTTCTTACGCAGGCATCTATTCTTACAGCATCTTCTTTTTTTTCTTTAGAAGCATTAGCCGCTGCCAATAAATATAAAATAGCCTACTCGGCTATTACCTGGAATGGAAATGATTTGGTAGCCATCGGTGATATTGCCGCTCTGGGCTTCAAAGGAATCCAGCTAAGAGCTAATACTTATGCTCCATTTAAAGATAAACCACAAGAATTGAAAGATACTCTTGCTAAAAACAAACTAACGCTGGCTATGTTTTCGAGCGGAAATGTAGGCATTCAAGATGATATTTCTAAAGATATTGAAACGCACCTCAACCATGCAAAGTTTATTAAGGCTTTGGGCGGAAACTCTTTACAGATAACCAATAACTCCCGTCCGAAAGACCGCCTTCCTACAACAGAAGAATTGAAGAAATACGCCAAAAACATGAGCGAAGTAGCAAAGGTTGTAAAAGGCGAAACAGGCATTCAGCCTGCGTATCACAACCACATGAATCAACTCGGCGAAACGCCCGAAGAAGTAGATATTATCTTCAACGAGATGAATCATAAATATATCTTAGCACTTTTGGATGTGGCTCACTACACCCAAGGTGGAGGAAACGCCGCGGATGCTGTGCTAAAGTATAAAGATATTCTGTATGCAACGCACATCAAAGATACGAAAGTAACTGATTCAAAATCGGGTTATCAGTTTGTAGAACTTGGGCAAGGGCGAGTAGATTTTCCTGCTATTTTTGCCAATTTAGAGAAAATCAAGTTCAAAGGCTGGAATATCATTGAACTTGACTCGGTTCCAGTAAAAGGTCGCACGGCTCTTGAATGTGGTCAAACCAGCAAAAAATATTTGGAGTCTATCAAAGTAAACTTCTAAAATTCTGTGGGGCGAACAACTTTGCGGCCGTCGTTCGGTTCGCCCTTACTTTTTGCCTCTCAAATACTGATTTGGCAACTCAATTTCAAAACCCAGTTCATGAGCCGCATTTTGTGGAAAATATGGATTACGAAGTAATTCTCTTGCCAAAAACACCAAATCAGCTTTACCCGAACTTATAATTTCGTTGGCTTGTTTGGCCGACGTAATTAATCCAACTGCACCAGTTTTTATTCCAACTTTGGCTCTTATTTCTTCGGCAAATGATACTTGATAATTTGGAGCAATCGGAATTTCTTTCGGAGCGACAAATCCTCCCGTTGAGCAATCAATCAAATCAATTCCCTTTTCTTTTAAAATAGTAGAAAGTCGAACCGAATCTTCAATTTTCCAACCATCGGCACGCCAATCTGTCGCCGAAATTCTGACGAACAATGGCATTTCGGCAGGAATCACTTCTTTTACGGCATCAATGACCAATAGTAATGCCCTCGAACGATTTTCAAAATTTCCGCCAAACTCATCGGTGCGATTGTTGGCTACTGGCGAAAGAAACTCATTCAGCAAATATCCATGTGCTGAATGAATTTCGATGACTTTGAAACCCGCTTCAACGGCACGTTTGGCAGCTTGCTTAAAATCTTCAACAATTTGTTCAATATCGGCTCTTGTTAGCTCTTTTGAATACGTTTTTTGGTCGGTAAGTAAAGTAGCACTTGGCGAAACAGGTTGCCAGCCGCCTTCTTCGGTTGAAATATATTTACCACCTAACCAAGGTGCAGCTGAACTGGCTTTATAGCCCGCATGAGCGAGCTGCACGCCCGCAACCGAGCCTTGTTTATGAATAAAATCCGTGATTCGGCGAATGGGAGCTATGTGTTCATCTTTCCACAAACCTAAATCTCCTGCAGAAATCCTACCTTCGGGCGAAACCGCCATCGCCTCCGTAATTATCAAACCTGCACCACCCACGGCTCGGCTGCCTAAATGCACAAAATGCCAATCATCTACAAAACCATCGGTGGCTGAATATTGGCACATCGGCGACATAACTATTCTATTTTTTAGGGTAATGCCCTTTATCTGGAGCGGAGAAAAAAGATTTATTTCTGTCATACACTTATCTTTTAATTGAATAAGGTGAAAATTAATACATAGAAAATCGTTTTTGGGGTCGATTAGTTTCTTTTATTGGTTAGAGGTAAGAACAAATACTTAATTCTTGACTATAAATACTGAAATAAGGTCAATTAAATATCAAAATCTTAATATTTTTGGTTAAATAGATATTAGATTGTTATTTCTTTAATCACTAATTTTGATTCATTATTCAATCAATTTATTAACAATGAAAATGAAGAAAACACTTGTTGTTTTATTAGCTTTTGGTGCATTTTTTAATGCTTCTGCCCAAAAGTGGACAAACCTATTTAATGGTAAAGATTTAAAAGGCTGGACTCAACGTGGAGGCAAAGCTACATATACAGTAGAAAACGGCGAAATAGTTGGTACAACCGTAAAAGACACTCCTAACTCATTCCTCTGTACCGAAAAAGACTACGGCGATTTTATTCTTGAACTCGACCTCAAACTTGATGATGAAATGAACGGTGGCGTACAATTCCGTAGCCTTTCAAAACCTGATTATCAAAATGGCCGTGTGCATGGCTACCAAATGGAAGTTGACCCTTCAGCACGTGCTTGGTCAGGTGCTATTTATGACGAAGGTCGCCGTGATTGGTTGTATATTCCCAATATTAATCCCGAAGGTAAAAAGGCATTTAAGCCAGTTGGTCAGTGGAATAAATACCGCATTGAAGCCATCGGAAGCACGATTCGTACTTTCATCAACGGTGTACCGACAGCTCATTTAATTGACGATATGACTGCACAGGGTTTCATTGCCTTGCAAGTTCACTCAATTTACGGGCCGATGAAAGAAGGAATGAAAATTCGTTGGAAAAACATCAGAATCCAGACCGAAAACCTCAAACCAAGTCCATTAGATAATTGTCCTGTGGTGAATTTAATTTTGAATAACCTTTCGGAGCAAGAAAAAGCACAAGGTTTCAAGATGCTTTTTAACGGTAAAGATTTTACGGGTTGGAGAGCCGTTCACGGAATAGAAATGCCAAAACAACATTGGTCAGTAGTTGATGGAACAATCAACGTTAGTCCATCAGATGGTTCAGAAACTGGTAACGATATCGTAACAAACGAACAATTTGGTGCATTTGAATTGGTTTTTGAGTTTAAACTTACTGAAGGTGCAAACTCTGGTGTAAAATACTTTGTGAACGAAGCGTTTGATTCTAACGGTAAATCGGGTATCGGACTTGAATTCCAAGTGCTTGATGACGAAAAACACCCAGACGCAAAAATGGGAGCAGCAGGAAACCGTACATTGGCGAGTTTATACGACTTGATTCCTTCTTATAAAATCGACAAAGACTTGAAAATGGACAGACGCTTTATCAAGAAAATTGGCGATTGGAATCAAGGCCGTGTGGTTGTCTATCCAAATAATGTCGTTCAACATTGGCTAAATGGGTTCAAAGTAGTAGAATACGAACGTAAAAGCAATATTTTCAATGCTTTAGTAGCTCGAAGCAAATACAAAGATTATAATGGTTTCGGTGCAGGTGATAAAGGTAATATTTTGCTTCAAGACCACGGCAATAATGTTTCGTTCAGAAATATCAAAATCCGTGAATTGAAATAAACCGTTTTTCAACGCCATTATCTAACCTATCATGAGAAAAATACATTTTATTGGAGTTGCCCTGTTTTGTGCAACAGTCGGATATGCCCAAAAGCCCGTACAACCCACATTGGGGTATCGCTCAGTAAAGACACTGAAAATAAATGGTTTAGAGTTTAAAGACCTCAATAAAAACGGTAAACTTGATAAGTACGAAGATTGGCGTTTACCCCAAGAAGCCCGCATCAAAGATTTGATTTCGCAGATGACGCTTGAAGAAAAAATCGGCTTTATGCTCATCAGTACCACTCGTATGGCTGGCGATAATGTCTTTCAGGCAAATGCTCCAAAAACAGAAATTTCGAGTGGTTTCAACGAAGAAGATTTAGTGCAGCCAACCAATATGTTTACTCGTAAACCATTGGCTGTGCCTATATTGTCGGCAGCAGGTACGACAAAAGCAGTCAATCAGATTCACCAAAGACACTTTATATTAAGAGCTAATACGAGTGCCAAAATAATGGCTGAGTGGTCAAATAATTTACAGGCTTTGTGCGAAAACTCTCGTTTGGGAATTCCTGCCATTGTTGCCTCGAATCCACGAAACCACGTTACGACCGATGCTTCGGTGGGGCTAAGTGTTGGCACAACGGTTTTCTCAAAATGGCCTGGTGAATTAGGTTTAGCAGCCATGCGAGATTTGAAACTGACTCGTGAATTTGCCGAAATTGCCGCTAAAGAATGGGCTTCGGTGGGCTTACGTAAAGGTTACATGTACATGGCTGATTTGGCAACCGAGCCACGTTGGCAGCGTGTAGAAGGGACTTTTGGCGAAGATGCCGACCTTGCCGCTAACATGACCCGAGAGATTGTATTAGGTTTTCAAGGCATAAAATTGAATAAAAACTCAATTGCACTAACAACTAAGCATTTCCCAGGTGGAGGCCCACAGGAAGGCGGACAAGATTCACATTTCGATTGGGGAAAATATGCTCATTACCCAGGTGGAATGTTTGATTATCATGTAAAACCTTTCAAGGCAGCCATTGATGCAGGTACATCGTCTATCATGCCATATTACTCAGCTCCGAAAGATAAAAGCATGGAGGCCGTTGGATTTTCTTACAACAAAGCCATTATTCAAGATTTATTACGTAAAAAACTCGGCTTCAAAGGTATCATCAACTCTGATACTGGCCCGATTGACATGATGCCGTGGGGAGTTGAAAACCTCACGATTACCGAACGCTATAAAAAAGCATTGGATGCTGGTGTAGATATTTTCTCGGGTGGAGCAGACCCTACTCTTTTGCTCGAAACAGTAAAGAAAGGAATGGTAACCGAAGCTCGTATCAATGAGTCGATTGCTAAATTATTGAAAGAAAAGTTTGACTTAGGTTTATTTGAAAACCCGTATGTGGATGTTGAAAAAGCCGTAAAGACGGTTGGAAATGCTGAGTTTCAGAAAAAAGCAGATGTGGCTCTTAGAAAATCAATTGTTTTACTCAGAAATGAGGCTCAACTTTTGCCTATCAAAACCAATGCGGAACGCCGCCCGACAAAAGTTTATTTTGAAACTTACAAAGAAAGTGGTGGCAGAGGACAAGCTCAAACTTCGGCAATCAATGTAAATAAGCCTACTATTCAAAACTCAAATATCGAATTTGTTTCGACCAAAGAAGAAGCCGATGTTGTGTTGCTTTGGTTGATTCCGAGCGGTGGCGGCTTATTTAGTTCGGGCGGACAACCTATCGAACTAAGTCTTTCAAAAAACAAAATTGATGTAGCTCACGTAAATGAAGTTTTGAATGCAAAACCAACAATTTTGGCTATCAACTTTACGAATCCGTGGGTAATTGATGAAATCGATAAAGGTAAAGCAAAAACCATTTTGACCACTTTTGGCACAACCCAAGATGCTCTTTTAGATATTGTGAGCGGGGCATTTAATCCAACAGGGAAGTTGCCTTTCTCAATACCAGTTTCTGAAAAAGCCGTACAAGAAAACAAATCTGATGTACCAGGTTATTTAGAACCAAACTATGCTCTATTCAAATTCGGTACTGGACTAAGTTATAAGTGATTTGGTAGAAAAGAACGCTGAAAAATTAAAAAAATTAGTAGATTTACAATAATACAATTAGCAAATATTCAATCAGTATAAGACTATGACAACTCGTAGAGATTTTATTATCAAATCGGTTATTGCCAGTGCTGGCGTAGCCGTTGGTGGTAGTGCTTTTGCAAAACCAACAGGCAGTTTTTCGGCTAAGAGTTATGGAAAAATCATCGGTGCCAACGACCGTGTACGTGTAGGTTGCGTAGGTTTCTCTGACCGCCACCGTGCTTCACACGTAGGGCCATTTAAGGAGCTCTCAAAAGGTATGAACTTTGAAATGGTCGCCCTTTCTGACTTATGGAATCGTCGTCGTGAAGAAGGCAAAGCTTACCTTGACAAGCAATTGGGTAGTGATGTAAAAGTTTTCCGTAATAACGAAGAGCTTTACAACTCTAAAATGGTTGATGCCGTATTTATCTCAACTGCCGATTTTCAACACGCTTTGCACACAATTGAAGCGGTAAAAGCAGGTTGCGATACTTATACCGAAAAACCATTGGCCGAAACCATGGAAGATAACCGTGCAGTATTGAAAGCGGTAAAAGAATCAGGTAAAATCGTACAGATTGGTTCACAACGCCGTAGTGGAGAAAACTACTTTGCGGCAGAAGATTTCATTAAATCTGGTAAATTTGGCCCAATCGTGATGGTTGAGTTAATGTGGAACGTAAACCAACCAGGCCGTTGGAGAAGACCAGAATTGGTAAAAGACTTGAAGGAATCAGATGTTGATTGGAAACGCTATTTGATGAATCGCCCGTATGAAGCATTCGACCCACGTAAATATTTAGAATATCGTTTGTTCTGGCCTTATTCTTCGGGTATCCCTGGCCAATGGATGAGCCACCAAATTGATACAGTACACTGGTTTTCAGGCTTGCCACACCCTCGTAGTGTAGTGGCCAATGGTGGAATTTATCAATGGAAAGATGGTCGTAGCAATGCTGATACACTTACAGTAGTATTTGATTACGGCCCATTAAACGACCCGAAATCTGGTTTCCAAGTTCAATTTACAAGCCGTTTCTCAAACGCTGCGGGCGATACAAAAGAATTGTACTACTCAAACGGTGGTATGATTAACCTCGACACCAACGAGATTTCGGATACAGGTGGCTTACGTGAGCGTGAAGCAAAAGCAATGGGACTAAGTGCTAATTTATTGCCAAAAATCAAACTCGAAGGGCAAAAAGTTGAGTCAGGTGCAAACACTGGTGGCGACCCACTCACATTCAACCACATCAAAAACTGGATGGAATGTGTGCGTAGTCGTAAAACTCCTCATGCTCCAATCGAAGCAGGTTATTCGCACTCAATCGCTACTATCATGTCGAATGCTGCTTACCGCACAGGCTTGAAAGTAACGTTTGACACGAAAACGCAAGAAGTACTGGCTGGCGGAAAACCATTTAAGTACTAAGAATAAAAAAGGAAGTCTTCGCTTCGAGCGAAGACTTCCTTATAAAATCTTTAATTATTACTTCGCTCTCAACTCCCGCTTCAAAATCTTTCCCGAAGCACCCATTGGTAAGCTACTCATAAATTCTACAATACGAGGGTATTTATACGAAGCTATTCGTTCTTTTGTCCAACTAATCAACTCTTGTTCACTGAGTTGAGCATCTGGTTTTAATACCACGCAAGCCTTTATTTCTTCGCCATATTCATCGTTCGGTACACCAATTACAGCCACCATCGAAATAGCCGAATGTTGCATCATCACTTCTTCTACTTCTCGTGGATATACATTGAAACCACCACGAATAATCATGTCTTTGGTGCGGTCAACGATAAAATAATAACCGTCGTCGTCTCTGATGGCAATATCGCCTGAGTGTAACCAACCGTTTTTGATACTTTCGGCCGTAGCATCGGGGCGTTTGTAATACCCTTTCGTTACGTTGTGTCCACGGTAGCACAATTCGCCTTTTTCGTTTGCTCCGAGTTCGTTGCCGTTTTCATCTTTTATACAAACTTCCACTCCCCAAACGGGTGTTCCGACCGACCCTGGCTTACGCACACGGTCAGGGTGATTGAATGTAACCACTGGTGAACCTTCCGACATTCCGTAGCCTTCCAAAATTGCAACATTATATTTTGCTTCAAAATCTTTTAGCACCTGCACAGGCAAAGCCGCCCCGCCCGACAAGCAAACTCGTAGCGAACTTGAATCGAATTTATTGGCTTCGGGATAACTCAAAAGCCCCCAATACATCGTTGGCACGCCCGCAAAGTGCGTAATTTTTTCGTTTTGAATCAATGAAAGTACCATTTCGGCATCAAATCTTGGCACAAGTACGGCCGTTGAACCTCGATAAATACTGGCAATCATACACACCACTTGTCCGAAAATGTGGAAAAGAGGTAAAACCAGCATTGTTTTATCAGTATAGTTCAAATCCTGCAAATCTTTACTCAGATTGGCATTTAAGAAAATATTTGAGTGCGTAAGTTCAGCTCCTTTTGGTCGGCCTGTGGTACCAGAAGTATAAATAATTACGGCAGTATCATCGGGCGAGGTAAAATAACTCTGAAAAACGGGCGATTTCCCCGCCATCAACATTGCCATTGTTTTCGTGCCTTCAATCGGCGAAACATCAGTAAACGTAGGTGTAATCATGAAAAAATGCTCGCACGAATTGGTCATTTCAAAACCTGCGTATCCTTCCTGTCCCATTGGCATTTCGGGCGTACCCACAAAACAAAAATAGGCTTTTGCATCCGAATCTTGTAAATGGTAAGCTATTTCATGGCGTTTAAGCAAAACACTCAATGGCACAACCGATGCTCCTGTTTTCAGAATTCCGAAATAAATCATCGGAAAATAGGGTAAGTTCGGGCAAGTAAGAGCCACTTTATCGCCGTACCCAATACCGAGCGAAGTCAAACCATTAGCAATTTGGTTGGCAGCGGCATCAAGTTGGGCAAAGGTAATTCGTTTATCTGCAAATATGAGAGCCTCTTTATTCGAGGAATTGCGGGCGTGATGTTCTAAGACAGTTGATAAGTTAAACATAATTTCGTACAGGTTATTTGGTCATTGCAAGATAGATTTATTATAGTACTTTGAAAAGAAAAAATTGTTTTATTTGACGTATGTTTTTATCCAAAAGCCAGAAAATATTGTCATTACCATCGTTTTCATAGCAAAGGATTTGCAAACCCTTTACTATGAAAATATTGAGTTTTTGGCATTTACTAAGCACATACTGCAAAAAAACAGTCAAAATACTCAAACAACAAAAGATATAGCGTAACTTTACATTAAATTATTAAGCCCGAAGAAAATGAACCATTTTTTAAAAAATTTGCTGTTTATAATTTTAGCATCATCAACAAGTTTTGCCCAGATAAACACGCCAGCGGCGAGTCCGTCAACGACGATTTCACAAACACTTGGTCTTACAAAAATTACGATTGATTATAGCCGACCATCGGTAAAAGGCCGTAAAATTTTTGGAGATTTAGTACCTTATGGAAAAGTATGGCGTACGGGTGCGAATAAAATTACCTCTATCAAATTCGACGATGAAGTGTATGTGCATGGAGCAGTGATGAAAGCGGGAAGCTACGGGCTTTATACGATTCCAGGAAAAAATGAATGGACTATTATCTTCAATCGTGATGATAAACAATGGGGAGCTTATGGCTACGACATCAATAAAGATGTGATTCGCTTCAATGTTCAGCCCATTCAGCCACAAGAATTTACAGAAAAAATGACCATTGATTTTGTGGAATTTACCCCAACCAGCACCGAACTTTCTATTAAATGGGAAAGCACCGAAGTTCGATTCAAAATCGAGCAAAGAGGCGTTGATGAAAAAATAATGGCCGAAATTGCCGAGAAAACAGCAAAACCCGATGCCACAACCGATACCTATTTTTCAGCTGCCGATTTTTATTATCAAAAAGGTGTAAAACTCGACCAAGCATTAACGTGGGCCAACAAGGTTGTTGAGAAAGAAAAAGAATATTGGACATACCAGCTCGTGGCACGCATTGCAGCCAAACAAAATAACTGTGCAATAGCGATTCCGAATGCTGAAAAATCAATGGAATTAGCAAAAAAAGCAGGAGATGATGCCTACATTAAGCTTAACCAAGCGGTTTTGAGTCAGTGTAAAAAAGGATATTAGATAAATTATTGGAGCGTGGCACATCTCATTATGAACGATAATGAGATGTGCCACGTTTTTATTTCCGTAGGAACGTCCAAATTGGACGTTCCTACGGGCAAAATTCACGAAAGACCAATTTAAGTAGTAACAAATAACTAAAAAGATATATGTTAGAGCAATTAGAAGCCATAAGAGAACGATACGAAGAGGTTTCGCAACAGATGACGATGCCCGAAATCGTGTCTGATATGACGAAATTTACTCGATTGAGCAAAGAATACAAAGATTTAGAAAAAATCGTCAACCAACTGAAAGTTTATAAAAATGTACTTTCAAACATAGAAGGTGCAAAAGATATTATTGCCAACGAGAAAGACGAAGACATGCGTGATTTGGCAAAAGAAGAATTAGATGAACTTTTGCCAAAACGAGATGAATTAGAGGCAATTCTAAAAGAAATGCTGATTCCGAAAGACCCGAACGATAGCAAAAACGTGATTCTCGAAATCAGAGCAGGAACGGGTGGTAACGAAGCCTCAATTTTTGCTGGTGATTTATTCAGAATGTATCAACGTTTTATCGAAAAACAAGGTTGGAGAATGACCCTCCTCGACCATAACGAAGGAACGGCTGGTGGTTACAAAGAAATTGTCGTGCAGGTAGAAGGCGATGATGTTTACGGAAAATTGAAGTATGAGTCGGGCGTGCATCGTGTGCAACGCGTGCCTGCTACTGAATCACAAGGACGTGTGCATACATCAGCCGCTACGGTGGCAGCTTTGCCCGAAGCCGATGAAGTGGATTTGACAATCAATATGAACGATGTACGAATTGATACTTTCTGTTCGTCAGGTGCAGGTGGGCAGTCGGTAAACACTACATATTCGGCCGTTCGTATGGTGCATATTCCTACGGGCGTAACCGTTTCTTGCCAAGATGAGCGTTCACAAATCAAAAACCGTGAAAAAGCTCTTTCTGTACTTCGTTCGAGACTTTATGAAATGGAAATGGCCAAACATAACGAAGCTATTTCGGCCGAGCGTAAGGGTTTGGTAGGAAACGGCGACCGTTCGGATAAAATCCGTACGTATAATTATGCTCAAAGTCGTGTAACCGACCACCGTATTGGCTACACAGTTTATAATCTCCCAACTGTAATGGAAGGCGAAATCGGTGGATTTATTGAGCAACTTCGTATGGCCGATAATGCCGAGAAAATGAAAGAGGGGGCAATGGCGGTGGCGTAAATGGAGTCTTCAGTGGGCAGTTTTCAGTCCTCAGTGAGTTAACATGATTTTCTGCTTTTCGCAGATTCAAACTTGACCATATTATCAAACTTACTTAAAGTTATCGTCAGCGGTACGAGACTACCAATTATCTACTGAAAACTGTGTTGTTCATGTATTAAAACCTATGAAAATAGTATTCATCTTGCAAGACTGTCAATTGTATACCGAAAACTATACTATCAATGTCGTCATTTAAAGATTTAATTGTTTACAAAAAGGCATTTTCTTTATCAATGGAAATTTTTGAAGTAAGTAAAGGATTTCCAAAGGAAGAAAAATATTCGCTCACTGACCAAGTTAGGCGTTCTTCGAGGTCAGTGTGTGCTAATATTGGAGAAGCTTACAGAAAAAGACGCTACCCTGCTCATTTTATCTCAAAATTGACTGATTCAGATGCTGAAAATAGCGAAACGCAAGTTTGGATAGACTTTGCATTTGCTTGTAAATACATTGATGAAAATACTTTTGTGTCTTTTACCCAAAGAAGTGAAGAAGTAGGACGACTAATTAATCACATGATTGCAAACCCAGAAAAATATTTATAAGTTTCGTAAACTGGCAATTGAAGATTAAAACTATTTTCAAAAATTGCCCACTGCAAACTGCCAACTGAAGATTGTAAACTCAAAACAATGAAACTCTGTCTCGCCACCAATAACGCCCATAAAGTAGAAGAGTTACAAGCTCTTTTAGGCGAAAATTTTCAATTACAAACTCTCAACGAAATTGGATGTTTTGATGATATTCCCGAAACTGCCGATACTTTCGATGGAAATTCACTACAAAAAGCCATGTATGTTTGGGAGCGTTTTCAGATTGATTGCATTGCTGATGATTCGGGCTTAGAAGTCGATGCTCTCAATGGCGAGCCTGGGGTTTTCTCGGCACGTTACGCAGGAGAACATGGAAATCACTCAAAAAATATTGATAAACTGCTCGAAACCCTCAAAGGAGTAGAAAATCGTGCAGCACAATTCAGAAGTGTAATTACGTTGCTTATTGATGGGAAGCCTCATTTTTTTGAGGGAATCATTCGTGGAAGAATCACTCATGAAAAGCACGGAGAGAAAGGTTTTGGTTATGACCCAATTTTTGTTCCCGAAGGCTACGACCGAACCTTCGCCGAAATGACCATGGAAGAAAAAAATCCAATCAGCCACCGTGGAATTGCGGTTGCTAAAATGATAGATTTCTTAAAGCAAGCATAAAAAATGAGCGAGGCCAATGGCTTCGCTCAAAAAACTTTTCATAGGTAAAGTATATCTGATTGTCTCAGAAAGGTAATCAATCCTTTTTCTGATGCAAAATTGATAGAAATCTTCCAAATAAACTATTCCATCATTATCTAATACTTGTGCTTTATTAACATTATATATACATTTGCTCGACGTATAATGATAATAAGGCATGAAAGTAGAATACGAAAAAATCTCACCTGATACTGGTAGCTCGTTTCGTCTGATTCATTGGAAATCAGAAAACGACCGCTATTTTTGGCATTATCACCCCGAATATGAGATTGTTTTTGTAAGAAAAGGCTCAGGAAAACTTCACATTGGTGAACATCTCAAAAACTACGAAGAAGGAGAATTGGTTTTTATTGGTCCTGACTTACCTCATACAGGTTTTGGCTATGGTGTTATTGGCGAACACGAAGAAATTGTGGTACAACTACGCAAAGATTTTCTGGGCGAAGAATTCATGCAAAAACCTGAATTACAGCATATTAGAGAACTTTTTGAACGAGCAAAACAGGGTCTTTCATTTCAAGGAAAAGCTCGAAAGATTGTAGCAACTAAACTACAAAAAATGCTCACGCTTTCGCACTTTGAAAGACTCATGGAGTTATTGAATATTTTTCATACGCTTGCCACAACCACTGAGTTTTCAGTACTAAACACTGCTGATAAACGTTTTGACTTTAACCATAAAGACGAAGACCGCATCAACCGAGTTTATGAATACGTTGAGCAGAATTATCAAAAAAACATTGATATTCAGGCTGTTGCTGATTTAGCAAATCTGACCGTTCCATCTTTTTGCCGATATTTCAAAAAAATTTCGCACATCACTTATACTGATTTCGTAAACGAATATCGAATCAATCAAGCCTGTCGTTTGTTGTTTGAAAACAAACCAATTGCCGATATTTGTTTTGAAGTAGGTTTTAATAATATTTCCCACTTTAATAAAACTTTTAAGCAATTAAAGGGCGTGAGTCCGAGGGAGTATAAAGCCAACCTTAACCAGTAGCAACTATCGCCCCAAAGAATAACAAAATGTAAAGAATCAAATTTCTATTAAAATCTTTTCATTAATTTCGCTCTCGAAAATCAACAAAAACTTCTTCAACAATGAATAATGCCTTTTTTAAAGTTCCTTCGCCTATCAATGAGCCAGTTTTAAATTATGGCCCGGGGTCGCCCGAGAAAATCGCTCTCAAAAAAGCAATTGCCGAAGCTCGCTCAAAAGTCATCGAAGTTCCGATGTACATTGGCTCTGAACTTATACATACCGATAATAAAATCAAACTTTCGCCTCCGCACGACCACCAACACATCTTGGGTTATGCCAGTGAAGGTGATGCCTCGCACGTACACAAAGCTATTAATGCTGCTTTGGCTGCTCGTGAAAATTGGGCAAATCTATCGTGGGAACACCGTGCCAGTATTTTCTTGAAAGCTGCCGACCTTTTGGCTGGACCATATCGTGCAAAAATCAATGCCGCTACTATGCTCGGACAGTCGAAAAATGCTTACCAAGCCGAAATCGACGCTGCTTGTGAGTTTATCGACTTCTTGCGTTTCAATGCTTATTTCATGCAGCAAATCTATGCTGGTCAGCCAGAATCAGTGCGTGGTTTGTGGAATCGTGTAGAATATCGCCCGCTCGAAGGATTTGTATTTGCTCTTACGCCTTTCAACTTTACGGCCATTGCAGGAAATCTTCCTGCGTGCGTAGCCATGATGGGCAACGTAACAGTTTGGAAACCAGCTTATCCACAAATATATTCGGCTAACGTAATCATGGAAGTTTTGCGTGAAGCGGGCCTGCCCGATGGCGTTATTAACTTGATTTATGTTGATGGCCCAGTGGCTGGCGATATTATTTTCAAACACCCAGACTTTGCAGGTATCCACTTTACGGGTAGCACCAAAGTTTTCCAAACTATTTGGCAAACTATCGGTGAAAACATATCGAAATTTAAGACTTATCCTCGTATTGTGGGCGAAACAGGTGGAAAAGACTTCGTTGTGGCTCATGAGTCAGCTGAAGTAAAAGCTCTGACGACAGGCTTGGTGCGTGGAGCATTTGAGTATCAAGGACAAAAATGTTCGGCTGCTTCTCGTGCCTATATTCCATCAAATCTTTGGCCAGCCGTGAAGGAACAACTCGTTGCTGATTTGAAAGAAATCAAAATGGGTGGTACAGAAGATTTCTCAAATTTTGTGAATGCAGTTATTGATGAGCGTGCCTTCGATAAGATTGCTGGCTATATTGATAATGCCAAGAAAAGCGATAAAATCACGGTAATTGCAGGCGGAAACTACGATAAATCGAAGGGTTACTTTATTGAACCAACCGTTTTATTAACAACCGACCCAAATTACACAACCATGTGCGAAGAAATCTTCGGACCTGTTTTAACAATCTACGTTTACGAGCCACAAGATTTCGAGAAAACCCTCGAATTAGTTGATGCTACTTCACCTTATGCTCTTACGGGTGCCATTTTCTCGCAAGACCGCTATGCAATAGATTTAGCCATGAAAAAATTAGTCAATTCAGCGGGTAATTTCTATATCAACGATAAACCAACGGGAGCAGTAGTTGGTCAGCAGCCATTTGGTGGGGCCAGAGCTTCGGGTACAAACGATAAAGCAGGTTCAATTCTGAATCTTTATCGTTGGGTACAGCCTCGTACAATTAAAGAAACCTTTGTTTCGCCAACTGATTATAAATATCCGTTTTTGGGGGAAGAATAAGTTTTAGACAAAAGATATAAGACAAGAGATATGAGAACAAAACGAAAGTAAAATCGTTAAGTAATATGTCTCTTGTCTTATATCTCATTTCTATACAATCATGGAAGAGCAAAACAAACTTGACCGAATTATTGAGGCTCGTATGAAACTCAAAGCTCGGTTTGAAGATAAAATGAAAACAACCCCATCAATGGCTGATGAAAAGCCGATGGGAAAAGGGCCAATCAACCGCCACGGAATGCCACAACTTCCTGTTGGACAAACTACTACTGTAAAATGGCCCGTGCTTGATTTGGGCTATCACCCCGATATTAGCCTTGACCGTTGGCGTTTGACAATCAACGGCGACGTGGAAAATCCAGTTGTGCTAACTTGGGAAGATTTCATGGCATTGCCACAAGTAGAAGATACCAGCGATTTTCACTGCGTAACTACATGGTCGAAGATGGATATGGTTTGGAAAGGTGTGCGTTTAATTGATTTGGCGGCACTCGTTCAGCCTAAAGAAACAGCTACGCACATTTTGTGTTATGGTTACGACACCTACACCACCAATGTTTCACTCGAAGAGGCTTTGAAGCCTGATGTGTTGATTGCCCACACGGTTTATAACGAACCTTTGGCCAAAGAACATGGTGGCCCCGCACGTATGATTACACCACAGCTTTACGCATGGAAAGGCTCAAAATGGATAAAGAGAATTGAATTTTTACCAAAAAACAAATTAGGTTTCTGGGAAGAAAGAGGGTATTCAAATACGGCTTATCCTTGGCGAAACGATAGATACAGTTGAGAAGAATTGATAGATTTTCTTTTAGAAGAGTCGGATGTTTTCATTCGGCTCTTTTTTTATTAGCAGAAAATTTAAAATGCTCAATTTCAAATATGGCTTTTTGGTAAAGCGTTTTCTTAGAAAAGTAATTCCACAATTAAAACAATCACAACTATGAAACGACTCGTTACTGCTGCCTTTTCTATTGCTTTATCCACCAACCTTTACGCTCAGATTGCCGTTCCATTTCTACAAATCCCTCCCGACGCTCGCCACTCTGGCATGGGCAACATTGGAGTAGCCACATCTGCCGATGCCAGTGCAAACTTCAATAATCCTGCTAAATTGGCTTTTACTGATAGAACCTTTGGGGGAAATTTTACTCGATTTGCTTGGCTGAAACAACTTACAAATGATATGTATGCTACCAATTTATCGGGCTATTATAAATCTAAGTCCAGACAAGATGCTATTGGGGTTTATTATCGAGCCTTTGATATTGGAGCTGTTTATTTAACCACACCATCTGGACAACCCAACGGAACGTATTCATCGTTAGACCAAGTAATTGGGGTTAATTATTCTAAAAAAATCATTAAGAATATTTCTTTAGGCATTGGTTTAAAGTATATTAATTCGAAAATTAGAGGAGATAATGTCATAGGAGGGTCTGCCAATCAGACTGGACAAGCCATGGCTGGAGATATTGGTTTATTTGGAATAGCAGGCAGAAAGGATAATTTTAAACTAAATTATGGCATCGCCTTTTCTAATATTGGCAATAAAATGAGTTATGGCCTTCAAAAATTCAATCTACCATCAAATGTTAGATTTGGGCTTTCTCCTACTTTACAAATTAGAAAAAGTAAAATTATGCTCGGTCTTGAAGCAAATAAATATTTTTATGGCTCGCCGATGTCTTTTTCGGCTGGAGCAGAATATTCTTACAATAATTACGTTTTTGCAAGAGCAGGATACTGGAATGGAAATCTGCCATTTGCCAATTATTTTACTTTAGGTTTAGGTGGACGTATCAAGAAACAAGTAGGTATTGACCTTGCATATCGAATTGGAGAGGGAATGCCTTACAACAAGACAGTTCAGTTATCTTTTGTTTTCGATTTTAAGAGCTTCGATAGAGATATTATTAAAACACTTTAGTTAAATTTGGTTTAGAGTATGTTTAAATTTTTGAATTAGCTAAAAAGGAATCGGATTTATTAACTTTGAAACGACCAAATTTTAAAGTTATGCAAATCTATTTTGAAGATTTATCCGATTCCCAATGGGAAGTTATG
>JACCDW010959327.1_pt1 | contig 27539 bp, 24 predicted proteins | sample 7449781 | NCBI WGS metagenome assembly JACCDW01 (sample SAMN15323449, study PRJNA562643) | freshwater metagenome | isolation source: river surface water | place: USA:Blue River Watershed | collected 2017-08-18
GAGCGGCGTGCGCAGGCGGCCTTCGGCGGCTTGCGCCAAATCGGCCTTGCGTTCGGCCTCGGGCATGGCCATGCGGTGCATCAGCACCGTGAGCGCGTCCTTTTCCATTTCTGTCATGCTCCAAAAGGCCCAGCGCAGGGCCTCGCCTTCTTCTTTCAGGTTCGCTGGCGACAAGTCGCTGCCGTCGCCTTTTCCGTGCGCCTTGGCCACGTACAGCGCGCAGGCCATGCTCTCCCACACCACCACGCGCCCGGCGGGGGTGTCGTCTTCGATCACGGGGATGTGTCCATTGGGATTCAGCGCCAGGAATTCGGGCGTGCGGGTGTGCCCGCCTTTGTAATCGGTCGTCACGTGGTCAAACGCCAGACCGAGTTCGGTGGCGACCCACAGGGGGCGAATGGCGCGGGAAGCAGGGATGCCGTGAATGCGTAGCGTCATGGGAGGGGTCAGTCGGTGTGAACAAGGTCGCCAGTTTATCGGGACATTTTTCATTGTTCCAATCTATCGAAAATTTTCTATGCATTGCCAAAAACTATTTTTGACATAGAAAACAAGTATTGGTGTTAACCCTGATTCATCTTTAAACTTCAGGCTATGAATTCGAGAAAATCGATTGAATTCATTAATCAAACCCTGAAACCCACCGAAAGGAACATCACCATGGCCCTCATCAACACCCCGGTCAAACCCTTTAAAGCCAACGCCTATCACAACGGTAAATTCATCACGGTCACCGACCAGGACCTGAAAGGCAAGTGGTCGGTCGTGTTCTTCTACCCCGCCGATTTCACCTTTGTTTGCCCGACCGAGTTGGGTGACTTGGCCGATCATTACGACACCTTCAAGTCCATGGGCGTTGAGATCTACTCGGTGTCCACCGACACCCAATTCACGCACAAGGCCTGGCACGACACGTCCGAGACCATCGGCAAGATCAAATACCCCATGATCGGTGACCCGACCGGCACACTCACCCGAAACTTTGAGGTCATGGTCGAGTCCGAAGGAATGGCGCTTCGCGGCACCTTCGTCATCAACCCCGAAGGCGTGATCAAGGCCATTGAAATCACCGACGATGGCATCGGTCGCGATGCGAAGGAACTGTTGCGCAAAGTGCAGGCCGCCCAGTACATCGCCGCCCATCCTGGCCAGGTTTGTCCGGCCAAATGGACCCCCGGTGCCGAAACCTTGGCGCCCTCGCTTGACTTGATCGGCAAGATCTAAGCCCCAGCCCAGAACCCCCCACACAGACAGGTGACCCATGCTGAACGAATCCCTCAAGACCCAATTGCAAGCCCATTTGCAACGACTCACGCTGCCCGTCGAATTGGTGGCCAGCCTGGATGACAGCCAGGGCGCCTCTGATCTGCGTGAGTTGCTGCGCACCCTGGCGGCGATGTCCGCCCTGATCACGGTGCGTGAGGATGGCCAGGACGAGCGCCAGCCTTCTTTCAGCATCGCCCGCCAGGGCAGCGCGGCGCGGTTGCGGTTTGCCGCCGTGCCTTTGGGGCACGAGTTCACTTCACTGGTCTTGGCCCTGCTTTGGGCGGGGGGGCACCCGCCCAGGGTCGAGCCCCAGGTGCTTGAACAGGTGCGTCAATTGAGCGGCGAACACCACTTCGAGGTGTTCATGTCCCTGAGTTGTCACAACTGCCCGGACGTCGTGCAAGCACTCTCGCTCATGGCCTTGGTCAATCCCCATGTCACGACCACGGTGGTGGATGGCGCCCTCTATCCAGAAGAGGTCCAGCGCCGAAACATCCTGGCAGTGCCTTTGGTGCTGCACAACGGCGAGTCGTTTGCTTCTGGGCGCATGAGCCTGGAGGACATCTTGGCCAAACTCGACACCCGCTCCGAGGAGCAAGTGGCCGTCGAATGGTCGGCCCGTGCCCCTTATGACATGCTGGTGGTGGGGGGTGGGCCAGCTGGCGCCGCCGCCGCCGTGTACGCCGCGCGCAAGGGCATTCGAACCGGGGTGGTCGCCGAGCGCATCGGTGGTCAGACCCAAGACACCTTGGGCATTGAAAACTACATTTCGGTCCTGGAAACCGACGGACCGACTTTTGCGGCAGCACTTGAATCGCACATGAAAGCCTATGACGTGGATCTGATGCCCCGCCAAAAAGTCGTCCGCATCGTTCCCGCTGACGCGTCCGGCCTGATCGGGGTCGGGTTGAGCAACGGCGCCACCCTGCGCGCGCGCAGCCTGGTGCTCTCGCCAGGCGCCCGCTGGCGCCAGGTCGGCGTGCCCGGAGAGGACGAATACCGCAACCGGGGCGTCGCCTATTGCCCGCACTGCGATGGCCCTTTGTTCAAGGGCAAGCGCACCGCGGTGATCGGGGGCGGCAACTCGGGCGTGGAGGCCGCCATCGACTTGGCGGGGATCGTCGCCCACGTCACCCTGATCGAGTTCGACGCGCAACTGAGGGCCGATGCCGTGTTGGTTAAAAAGCTCCACAGCTTGCCCAACGTCACGGTCCTGACCCAGGCGCAAACCACCGAAATCACCGGCGACGGTCAGCGCGTCAATGGCCTGAACTGGCTCAACCGCGTCACGGGAGAGTCACAGCGCATCGCGCTCGAAGGGGTGTTCGTTCAAATCGGCTTGGTGCCCAACACCGAGTTCTTGCGCGGTGTGGTCGAGCTCAACACATCGGGTGAGATCGTCATCGATGAACGGGGTCAGACCAACCGGCCCGGCGTGTTTGCCGCCGGAGACGCCACCACCGTGCCGTTCAAGCAGATTGTCATCGCGGCCGGCGAGGGCGCCAAGGCCGCGTTGAGTGCCTTTGATCACTTGATTCGTCTCGGTCAGGACGTCCGAGAGGCGACGACCGCCTGAGGGCCTTTGGCAGGCCCACAGCCCGGCCCTGGGTGCGGTTGGCGCCTCGGGCCCGGGTTTGCAGGCAAAATGGTCGACATGAACGCATCACGCATCGGACTCTTTGGGGTTGGCCTGATGGGCCACGGCATCGCCAGCAACCTGGTCAAACACGGCCACGACCTGATGGTCTTTGAGCACCCGGGCAATCAGCCCATCGACAACTTGCAACGGGCTGGTGCCCGCGCCACGCCCGACGTGGCCGTGCTGGCGCGCCACGCCGATGTGTTGATGCTGTGCGTCACGGGTTCGCCCCAGGTCGAGTCCATCATGCTGGGCGACACGGGGGTCCTGCGTCATCTGCGCGCGGGGTCTCTGGTGATCGATTGTTCGACCTCGATTCCGGCCTCGACCGAGCAGATCGCCCGTCAGGTCATGGCAGCGGGTTGCCGTTTCATCGATTCCCCCATGACCCGATTGCCCAAAGATGCCGCCGCAGGGCGCCTGAACCTGCTGGTCGGGGGTGACCAGGCCGACTTTGAGCGCGCGCTGCCCGTGTTGCGCTGCTTTGCAGAAAACATCACCCACGTGGGGGGCGTCGGCGCCGGTCACCGCATGAAGCTGGTCCACAACTACGTCTCGCTGGGTCAGGCCGCGTTGATCGCCGAGGCGGCGGCCTGTGCCCGCTTGGGCGGCATCGACCCCCAGGTGCTGGTCGACGTGCTGGCCAAAGGCGGCGGGGGTGGGGCCGCCTTGGAGCGCATGCGCACGCACTTGGTGTCGGGCGATCCCACGGGACTGCAGTTCACGCTGGCCAACGCGCTCAAAGACCTGAGCTACTACAACACCATGGCCGAACAAACCCAGGCCGATCGCACCATCGCGCGGGCGGTGGCCGACACCCTGCGCCTGGCCACCGAGCAGGGTGATCCGCAGTCGTATGTGCCCGAATTGGTCGAGCGCCTCGTCGGCAGACGCCCGTCTTGAGTTCCATTACAATGGCGGCACGCTCCGGGGTGTGACGGCCCGTAGGCCCGTCGCTGAGATGGAACCACCGAACCCGCGAACTTGAATCGGATCATGCCGACGTAAGAAGAGCCGCCTGCACCCGCAGTCCCACCTTTTCGGAGCGCGTTTTTTGCCCCAAAGGACCGATGTGGACTCGCATCTGCTCAACGATTTGCTGCAATTCATCGACGCCCCTGCTGGCGATGAGTCGTCTTTCAACGACCTGGCCTTGCGCCTGTTCCAGCACCAGTTCAGCCACAACCTGCCGTTTCAGCGCGTCTGTCGACAGCGGGGGCGCACCCCGCGCTCGGTGCAGAATTGGCGCGAAATCCCAGCGGTGCCGATCAACGCCTTCAAGGACCTGACCCTGAGCGCCGAAGCGATCGACGCCTGCGAGCGCGTCTTCATGACGAGCGGCACCACGCGCGGCGACCTGCGCGGACGCCACCATCACCCCCACTTGCGGGTTTACGACCTGTCCATGCGGCGCAATTTCCAGCGGCACATCTTGCGGGGTCAAACCCAGATGCGGGTGATGGTCCTTTTCCCGGACGAGGGCATGATGCCGAATTCATCGCTTGCCCATTACCTGGCGTTGGCGCGCGAGTCCTTTGGCAGCGACAACAGCCGTCACTACATCGACGAGCAGGGCTTGCAAATCGAGGCCCTGTGCCATGACCTGGGGGAGGCTTGTGAGCAAGGCGAGCCGGTGCTGTTGCTGGGGGCCAGCTACAGCCTGGTGCACGCCTGCGATGCCCTGGCCGAGCGCGGTGCGGTGTTTGCGTTGCCCGCGCACAGTCGCATCATGGACACCGGTGGCTTCAAGGGGCAATCGCGCGAATTGCACCCCGCCGCGTTTTACGGCACCTTGTGTCAGACTTTTGGTGTCACGCCCGCGCAGTGCCAGAACATGTACGGCATGACCGAGCTCAGCACCCAGTTCTACGACCTGGGTCAGCAACATGCACCCGCGGTCAAGGTGGGCCCCCATTGGATACGCACGCGGGTGCTGGATCCCTTGAGCGGCCTGGAGCTGCCTGCGGGTCAAGTGGGCGTTCTGGCTCACACCGATCTGGGCAATTTCAATTCGGTGCTGACCATCCTGACCGAAGACCTGGGGCACACCCATGACGCGGGCTTTGTCCTGTTGGGCCGTGCGCAGGGCGCGCAGGCCAAGGGTTGCTCGCTGGCGGTGGAGTCGTTCTTGCAGGCGGCCGTCGGATGAAGGCCTTTCGCGCGGGTCATGTGCCTGGCATGGCCCCAGACTCTATGGCCTGGACTGAGTTGAGCGACGCCCCCTGCGCCGGCTTGTGGGTGCCCGATCTGACCCCAGCGCAAATCCAGGCGGTGACGGCGACGGTGCGCGAACAGGCCGCTCGTCACTTGCGCACCATGCCGGTGTCGGCCATCATCGAACGCATCGACCGTGCCATCCTCCGATTGCTGGACCCGACAGACCCGGCTCGGCAGACCTTGGACCACTGGTTGCCCCGCACCTGCGAGCTCGATCCGGACATGGTGCGGCTCAACCTCAACCGCTACCTGAAAACCTTTCGCTCGCCGGGCTTGCACCGTTTCGTGGCGGAAGACCTGCCCAACCCCAAGGTGCTCGATGAGTTTCAGCCCCTGCCCAAAGGGGGGTGGGGGTTGGCCCTGGGGCCCAGCCAACTGGTTCACCTGTGGGCTGGCAACGTTCCAGCGCTGCCTTTGTGGAGCCTGGTGAGTGGTCTGCTGGTCAAAGCCGGCAACGTGGGCAAACTCGCCAGCGCCGAGCCCGTCTTTGCGACGGTGTTCGTGCAGACGCTGATCGAGGTGGAGCCCAACTGGCGCGATGCCCTGGCCCTGCTGTGGTGGCCAGGGGGGGATGCCAAACGCGAAGCCGCCGCATGGGGGCAAGCCGAGCGCGTGATCGCCTACGGGGCTGACGCCACGCTCGCGGCGCTGCGCCAGCGCCTGCCCCAAGGGGTGGCGTGGCTCGCACACGGGCACAAGATTGGTTTTGGCGTCCTCGCCCGTCAGGCCTTGACCGCCCGCCATGCGCCCGAGTGGGCGCATCTGGCCGCACAGGATGTGGCGCGTCACGACCAGGGGGGGTGCTATTCACCCCATGTGTTTTATGTGCAGCGGGGCGGCCATGTCTCGCCCACGGAGTGGGCCGAACGGCTTTTTCACGCGCTGCAAAACCAGCACATGCGCCACCCTCGGCGTCGCCCCAGCACCGACGAGGCCCGTGCCCTGGCCCAATGGCGCCAGAGCCACGAATGGGGGACAGGCGCGCGCCTGCTGAGCGGCGATGGCGGAGACGTCGTTGCGCTGGACGATCCGTGCCCCCTCGCCCCCGGCCCCGGCTTGCGCTGCGTGCAGGTGGTCGCCATCGACGCGCTCGATCAGGTCGCCGGTTTGGTCGCCCCCGCCCGCCGCTGGTTGCAGAGCGCGGGGTTGGCGGTCGCGCCCGATCAATGGCCCGGCTTGTCCATGGCCCTGGGCCAGGCCGGCGTGACGCGGGTCTGTGCGATCGGGGCCATGACCGCGCCCGAGGCGGGCTGGCACCACGACGGTGGGCACAGCATGCGCGATTTTTTGCGCTGGGTCGAAGTCGAGCACGCGCTCGAAACTCAGTCCGAACTGCTCGCCCCCTATGCCGACTGAGACACGTCGTTTCCGAGCACGACCGAACCCCCTGGCTTCGCCGCCCGTTGGGGCCCTGGCATTGGCCTTGGTGTTGTTGGGTCTTTGGGAATGGGGGGCGCGCGCCTGGTCCTGGTCGAGCCTGATCCTGCCGGCCCCCACGGTGGTGGCCAGCGCCTGGTGGGCGGGCTGGCGCAACGGGTTTTTTGTGAGTCATGTGGGGCAAACGATGCTGGAGGTCGCGCTCGGTTGGGGGCTGGGCAGCGTGCTGGGCTTTGCGGCTGGCGTGGGTCTGGGTGAATCGACCCGCTGGCGCCGCATCTTGTTGCCCTATGTGGTCGCCAGCCAGGTCTTGCCCAAGTTGGCGCTGGCCCCCCTGCTGTTGCTCTGGCTGGGCTTTGGCACTTTGCCGCTGGTGGTCATCACGGCCCTGGTGTGCTTCTTCCCTTTGCTCGAAAACACCTTGACCTGCGTGCGCCACGTCGACAACCAGAGCCTGGACCTGTTTCGACTGATGCACGCCAGCCGCTGGCAAACCCTGTGGTTGCTCAAGGTGCCGGCGGGCTTGCCCGGCATTTTGACTGGCCTGCGCGTGGCGCTGGTGCTGGCCTGGGTGGGGGCCATCGTGGGCGAGTTCATCGGCGCCACCCACGGCTTGGGCGCCCTGATCATCGCGGCCCAAGGGTCCATGGACACGCCGTTGATGTTTGCCGTGCTGTTCAACATCACCTTGCTTGGCTGGCTGTCCTATCAGGCCCTGCTGGCTTTGGAGCACCGTGCCTTGCGCCACCGAGAGCCACCGCACAAAGACGAATTCAACCCCTTGGAGTCCCTGTCATGAAGTTCCCTCTTCCCTCTTGTGTTTTGCGTCGTCGCACCGCCCTGGCCCTGGGGGCCGGGTTGGCCTTGGGCGGGTCCGCCACGCAGGCCCAGGCGCAGCGCAAGGTGGCCCTGGCACTGTGGAGCAAGCCCATCACGGAAATCGCCCACTTGCTGGCCGAAGAGGACAAGGGGTTTTTCCGCGCCCAAGGCCTCGATTTGCAACTCTTGCCGGGCGCGGGGGGGGGCGATGCCGTGCGCAACCTGCTCAGCGGTCAGGCCGACATCGCCTTCACCGATCCGGGCTCGCTGTTCGCCGCCTTGGACAAGGGCGAGAAGTTGCGCGTCATCTACGACATTTACCCGCAAAACGTCTTCAACGTTGTGGCCCTCAAGTCGTCGGGCATCACCCGAGCCGCCGACCTCAAGGGCAAGCGCGTTGGGGTCTACAGCCTGGCCAGCGGCACGCGTCAGAACCTGCAACTGTTGCTGGCCCAAGCTGGATTAAAAGAAAGCGACATCACCTTGGTGGTGACGGGTCTGCTCAACTTCGCGCCGCTGATGCAGCGGCAGGTCGACGCCACCGCGGCCACCGACACCGGTCTGGCGGTGGCGCGCCAGCGAGGCTTGCGCGATGTCCATGTGATCGAGGTCCGAGACGCCTTGCCGCTGACCAGCGACGTGCTGGTGGTGCGCGAGGAGACGCTGCAACAGCACAAGCCCATGCTGCGCGCCTTTGTGCGCGCTTGGCGCGACAGCGTGCAGTGGTCGATCGCCTATCCCGAGCAGGCCGCCTTGCAAGCGCAAAAGAAGGCCATCGACGGTCAGAACCTGGAACTCAACCGCGAGGTCATCCGCTTGCGCAACCTATCGAGCGTGTCGGCTTACACCCAGCGGCATGGGCTGGGTGCGGTCGACATCGAGTCGCTGCAAAAGGGCGCCCAGGCCTATCAGGCGGTGGGCTTGATTTCGCGCGTGCCCGACATGCGTGCCGTCGTCGCCACCGACATCCTGCCATGAGTGCCCCCGCGCCTGGGTTCAACGATCGTGTCGTGCTGGTCACGGGGGCCAGCCGAGGCATCGGTGCCGCGATCGCCCGCGCTTTTGCCACACAGGGCGCGCGCGTGGTGGTGCATTACCACCAGCAGGCCGATCTGGCCGAGCAGGTGGCGCAGGACTGTCGTGCCCTGGGTGGGCAGGGTTGGGCCGTCGCTGCCGACCTCACCGACGCGCCCCAGACGGGTGCCTTGTTGAAGCACATCGGTGACGAGATGGGACGTGTCGATGTGCTCGTTCACAATGCGTTTGCCCCCTACCGTTTTGATCCGGACCGGCGCCAGCGGTTTTGGGAATTGGGCTGGGGCGATGTGCAAGGGCAGATCGACGGCTCGATTCGGGCATGTTTTGAGTTGTGTCAGGCGGCGCTGCCGCTGATGCGCGGGCATCCCGGCGCCAACATCGTTTTGATCGGCACCGATTTGGTGACCCGCCCCACCATCGCCTATGCCGATTACGCGACGGCCAAATCGGCCCTGGTGGGGCTGGCGCGCCACATGGCCGCCGACTTGGGGCCTTTGGGCGTGCGCGTCAACACGGTGGCCCCTGGATTGGTTCAGGGCACCCGCGCCAGCGACCACACCCCCGAGTCGGTGCGCGAACAGATCCTGCGGCAAACCCCTCTGGGCCGCCTGGCCACGCCCGCCGACGTCGCGGGGGCCGTCACGCTGCTGGCCAGTGCACAGGCGGCCTTCATCACGGGGCAGATGCTGCACGTCGATGGGGGCCTGGTCATGGCTTGAGCCGTCCGGGCCGCGCGCTCACTCGGCCTTGGCACCCGAGTCTTTCACGGCCTTGGCCCAACGGGGCATTTCGCTGCGCAGATAGGCGGCATATTCGGCCGCCGTTCCGCCCAGGATGTCGGCGCCTTGCAGCGCCAGTTTGGTTCGCACCTCGGGGTGTTGCAAGGCCTTGTTGACCTCGGTGTTGAGTCGGGAGACGATGTCCACGGGCGTCTGCGACGGCACCACGACCCCCTGCCAGGCGGCCGCCTCGAAGCCAGGGATGGTTTCGGCCAAGGTCGGCACGTCGGGCAACAAGGCCGATCGTTTCAGGCTGGCCACGCCCAAGGGCCTCAGGCGACCATCGCGCACATAGGGCAGCACGGTGTTCATGGTGTCGATCATGAACTGGGTTTGGCCCGCGGCCAGGTCGACCAATCCGGGTGCGCTGCCTTTGTAGGGCACGTGCTGGGTTTGCAAACCCAACTGACTGGAGAACATCGCGCTGGCCAGGTGGGTGATGGTGCCGGTTCCCGACGAACTGTAATTGAGTTGGTTGGGGTTGGCGCGTGCGTGGTCGATGAATTCTTTGACCGTGCGCGCCGGCAGTTTGGGGTTGACCACCAAGACCAAGGGCACGCTGGCCGTGAGGGCCACCGGTGCGAAATCGGTCAAAGTGTCGTAGTTGACTTTTCCATACAGGGCGGGGCCGATGACGATGGCCGAGGTGTTGTAGAACACCGTGTGTCCATCGGGCGGGGCTTTGGCCACCAGCTCGGCGGCGATGTTGCCGCCGGCTCCGGGCTTGTTGTCGACCACGACCGACTGCCCCAGTTGTTGGCTGAGTTGTTGGGCGATCACGCGCGAGACGATGTCGGTCGGCCCCCCCGGAGGAAAGGCAATCACCATTCGGATGGGTTTGGTGGGCCAGCTCTGGGCCCAGGCCAGGGGGCTCAGGCTCAGAGCCCCCCAGGCCAATAGCCCGCGGCGGGTGAAGTGGGAGGGGTGTGTCATCGCGGTGTCTCCTTGCGTGAGTCAGGTGTCAAAGCGATCCAGCACGTGGCCCGGGCCACGTGCGAGCGTCATGGCTTGTTTGCCGTCGTGAACTTGCACGCCGTTGACCCACACGCCGTGCACGCCCCTGGGTTCGCGGACCATGCGCTGCCCACCGCCGGGCAGGTCGTGAAGCGGCAGGGGGCGTGAGATCCCCACTGTTTGTGGGTCGAACAGCAGCAGGTCGGCGGGCGCACCCACCTGCAAACGCCCCCGACGCGGGATCCGAAAGCGCTGGGCGGGTTGGCTGGTCAGCCGGCGGATGCCCTCGGCCCAGTCAAAGTGACCGGTCTCGCGCACCCAGTGGGCGAGAAAGTGCAGGCCAAAGCCGGCATCGCACATGTAGCTCAGGTGAGCACCCGCGTCGGACAGGGTCACCACGCTGGCTGGGTGCTTGAGCAGTGGCGCGACGCCATCGTCCTGGTTTTGAAAAAACTTGCCGACAAAATGGGTCTGCAATTGTTCCTGCAAGGCCAGATCGAAAAAGGCGTCCACCGGGTCCTGGCCGCGCTGCTGGGCCAGGTCACTGATGCGGGTGCCTTCGAGCGAACGGTGCGCGTCGAGCGCAGTCTGTCCAACCTCGATCTGTGCCCAATTGCCCAAAAACAAGATCCCCGTCTTGGGGTTGGCCAGGTTGGCCCGAAACGCGCGGCGGAAATCGGGGTTGGCGTAAATGGCACCCAATTCTTCGGGTGCGGCGGCCTTGACCGCATCAAACGCCGAATGGCTCAGCAACACATAGGGGTCAAGCAAGGTGAAGTCAAACGACAGGGGTTGGCAGCTGGTCAAGATGTAGAGCTCGCGCCCGCGCGCCAGCGCCTGGGCCGCGCGCTCGTAATAGCTCAGACCCAACTCGGGTTTGGCCTCGTTGTACATGCTCAGCACGGTCGAGATGTAGCCCGGGCGCCCGGTGTCGGCCACGATCGACTCCATCAGGTCCGGGGTGGCGCGCGAACCCGTGGCCATCATGAACACCCCGCGGCCCACTTCGCCCAACACGCCGGTCAGGGCGCGCAGCTCGCTTTCGGGCGCGATCGTCGATGGCATGGGGCGTCCCCCAAAACCGCTGTGGTTGGGTGAGAAGGACGAGGCAAAGCCGATCGCCCCGGCATCCATGGCTAGGCGCACCTGGTCCCGCATGGCCTGCAGTTGTGCTTCGCTGGCTTGCTCGCGCGACGAGGCCTCTTCGCCCATCACCGCGGTGCGGATCACCGAATGGCCCGCGAACACGGCGGTGTTCAGGTGTGGTCCGATGCGACGCAGCTGATCCATGTATTGGGCAAAGGTCTCAAACCCCCAATTCACGCCGGTGAGCAGCGCCTGCAGGTCCATGCCCTCGACGACCGACAGGTTCTTGAGCATGGTCTCGCGCAAGGGGGCTGGACAGGGTGCGATGCCAAAGCCGCAATTGCCCATGACCACCGTGGTCACGCCCAAGGCGGGCGAGGGCGAGAGGCTCGCGTCCCAGGTGACCTGGGCGTCGAAGTGGGTGTGCAAATCGACGATGCCGGGCATCAGCGCCAAGCCATCGGCGTTGACCGTGTTCAGCGCCCCTTCGCTGGAGGTGCCGACTTGGGTGACCACGCCGTCCTTGACCGCCACGTCGGCGCGAACCGGTGCCGATCCCAGACCATCATGGACCAGCGCCCCACGGATCAGTACATCTTGCACGGTACGTCCTCAGTCGATCTGGGCGCCCGATGTCTTGACCACCTCGGCCCAGGTGGCCAGATCGGACCGCAGCATGGCGGCGAATTCGACCGGCTGGCGGACCAAGGGTTCGGCGCCCTGGGCGGCAAATTTCTCCATCACGTCCTTGTTGCGCAGCAGTTCGTTGACGTCCTGGTTGATTTTGCGCACCACGGCAGGGGGGGTCTGGCCCGGGGCGAACAGGCCAAACCAGGGCGAGACGTCAAAATGTTTCAACCCCGATTCGGCCAGCGTTGGGATCTGGGCAAAAGTGCCCGAGCGTTGCGCGCTGGTCACCGCGATGCCGCGCAAGCTGCCGTTGCGCAATGCGCCCGCGACCGAGGGCAGGCTGGTGAAGACCATGTGGATTTGCCCGCCCATGAGGTCTTGCATGGCCGGAGCCGCGCCCTTGTAGGGCACGTGGGTGAGTTGCGTGCCGGTGTTCATGTTGAACATGACCCCCAACAGGTGGTTGACCGATCCGTTGCCCGCTGAACCAAAGGTGAGGTTGGATTTGCGGCCTTGCTCGATCAACTCGGCGACCGATTTGAAGGGCGCATCGGGGCGCGCGACCAGCACGAAGGGCAGGGTGGCCAAGGTGGCGACGGGCGCAAAGTCTTTGACTGGATCAAAGAGCAACTTTTTGTACAAGGCCGGGTTGATGGCGTGTGAACCGGCGTAGCTCATCAGCAAGGTGTGGCCATCGGGCGCAGACTGCGCGACCACCTCCATGCCGACGTTGCCGCCCGCGCCGGCGCGGTTTTCCACCACCACCGACTGGCCCCATTTTTCGCTCAGCTTCTGGGCCATGATGCGCGCCAGCGCGTCGGACGCGCCCCCTGGGGTTTGAGGCACCAGGATGCGAACTGGTTTGGTGGGGAAAGCCTCTTGCGCCCAGGTGACGCTCAGGGGAGCCAGGGCGCAAGCCAGCAAGGCACAGGTGATCAGGACGCGACGCGACATGGCAAGGAAAACTCCGGTGGGCAAAAATGGATGCGCAAAGTTAACATGGGTCGCCCGTTTGCACCATGGGGTTTGTCGCTCGATTGACTGGCCTCGGTTGGCGCGACCGAGCGAGAGTGGAAGAATCCTTGCCATGAAAGTTCACAAAATCGCAGGCTCTTTGGGGGCTGAAATTTCCGGGGTTGATCTCTCTAAAGGGATTCCCCCCGCTTTGGCCCGCGACATCCGCGAGGTCTTTCTGGAGCACCTGGTCATCTTTTTTCGAGACCAGTCGCTCAGCACGTCTCAGTTCATGGATTTCGCCCAGGCCATGGGCGAGCCGGTCGAATACCCCTTCGTCAAAGGGCTGGATGGTTTTCCCAAAGTCATCGAAGTCAAAAAGCTCGAACACGAGCGCAACAACTTTGGTGGCATCTGGCACTCGGACACCACCTACCTGGCGCAACCACCGATGGGCTCCATGCTTTACGCCCAGGTCTTGCCCCCATACGGGGGTGACACGATGTTCGCCAATCAGTACCAGGCGTACGACGAGCTCAGTGACACCATGAAGCGCATGCTCGCGGGGCTCAAGGGCATCTCGAGCTCGGCCAAGGCCGATGTCTCGAAAACCCGGGAGGACCGGCTCAAGACCGATGCCAAAGACGCCAAACCGACTCAGCTCGAGTCACACCACCCGATCGTGCGCACCCATCCCGAAACGGGCCGCAAGGCCTTGTACGTGAACGTCGCGCATACCTCGGGCATCGTGGGCATGCCCCACGAGGAAAGCGCGCCCTTGTTGCAGTTCTTGTTTCAGCACCAGGTCAAAGCCGAGTACACCTGCCGCTTTCAATGGCGTCCAGGCTCATTGGCATTTTGGGACAACCGCTGCACGCAGCACAACCCGGTCAATGACTATCACGGGCATCGCCGCATCATGCACCGCATCACCCTGGCGGGCGATGCGCCGAGTGGCTGCTGATGGAAAGCTCGCTCGACCTTGCGTTCAGCCAGCCCATCTGAGGACCCGCAGTCAGGGGGGCGAGGGGGGTGACGGGTAGGCGGGGTTCAGGCCGCAGGAGCGACGCTGGCCCCTTCGATTCGGTGGCGTTTCATGGCGTCGGCGATCCAGCCGCTGGCTTTCATGTGTTCGACAAATTGAGCCAGCGCCTGGCGCGCCCCCTCGCCGCGACCCTGGGGCAGACCCATGGCCTGTTGGATCACCATGAAGCGGCCTGGCAACAAGCGATAACCGCTGTAGCGTCGCATGTCGGCTTCGAGCTGTTGTTTGACCCCGGCGGCGACTTCGAGCATTTGGGTCACAAACGTGTCCACCACGGCGGGTGAAGACGGGGCACGCACCAGTTCGGCGTGCTTGATCTCGCGCGACAAAAAGAGGTCATAAGCACTGCCTGTGCCCACCGCGATGCGCACCCCAGACCGATCCACCTCCTCGTTGGCGCGTATGGGCGAGTTTGTGGGGACCAGGTAACTGCCCTCGATCAGGACATAGGCGGCGGTGAAACCGATGCCTTCGCCCCGCACCGGATCGATGGCAAAAAACCCCACGTCCGCCCTTTCCTCCCGCACCACCTGCACCGAGGCGGCGGCGGTGTCGTTGACCACGCACTCCAGTTCAACCCCCAGCTGGCGTGCCAACTCGGTGGCCAGGTCGACCGAAACCCCTTGCGGCCCGGAGGGGCCCCGCGCGGCCAAAATCGGATTGCCCAAATTGATCGAGGCCCGCAGGCGACCGGTCGGGGCGAGGGCCCGCACCCAGGGGGACATGGCGTGGTTCATGCGTCCATCTTAGCCGCTGCGTGAGCGGGTTTCACCCGGCTAAGGTCGCCCATCCCCCTCTTCGCTAAAACCCTAGGGTTTACACGGTTTTTGTCGCCCTCCATTTTGTATACAGTTCTGTCTACGATTCAAGGATGGATCCACAGGCTCAATCAGGAGGCCCTCATGAACACCCATGTCCACCCCGTGGATGAACACCTGCCCAACGGCAAACTGGCCGCCCTGGGCTTGCAACACGTGCTGGTGATGTACGCCGGCGCAGTGGCCGTGCCTTTGATCGTCGGGCGGGCGCTCAAGCTCAGCCCCGAGCAGGTCGCCCTGCTCATTTCAGCCGACTTGTTTGTCTGTGGCTGGGTCACCTTGATCCAATCCTGGGGCATGACCCAATGGTTTGGCATCCGTTTGCCCGTGATGATGGGGGTCACGTTTGCCGCGGTCGCCCCCATGGTGTCGATGGCCCATGCCAACCCTGGCGTCGACGGGGCACGCATGATCTTTGGCGCCATCATTGGGGCTGGTGCCATCTCGATCCTGATCGCGCCCTGGGTCAGCCGCATGTTGCGGTTTTTTCCGCCGGTGGTCACCGGCACCATCATCGCCGTGATCGGCATCAGCCTCATGCGCATCGGGATCAACTGGATTTTCGGCAATCCGGTGGGCCCGACTGCGCCCAGCATCGTCCACCCCGAGCACAAGCAGTGGCTTGACGCGGCTGCAGCGGTCGCCAGTGCCCCGGGTTCGGTATTGCCCCCGGTGCCCAAGGGCTTGGCTTTGTTGCCCAACCTGCCCAACCCCAAATACGCCGACCTGACGGGCGTCGGCATCGCCGCCCTGGTGTTGGTCTCGATCCTGCTGATTTCGAAATACGCACGGGGTTTCGTCGCCAACATTTCGGTGTTGCTGGGCATCGTGATGGGCGCCGTGGTCGCCACGGCGATGGGTTTGATGAACTTTGACAAGGTCGCCAAGGCCGATTGGGTCGGGGTGGTGTTGCCGTTCTCCTTCGGGACACCGACCTTTGATCCGGTGCTGATCCTCACCATGACGCTGGTGATGATCGTCGTCATGATTGAGTCGACCGGCATGTTCCTTGCCCTGGGCGAGATGACCGATCGCAAGGTCGACCAGCCGGCGCTGGCGCGTGGCCTGCGCACCGATGGCCTGGGCACGCTGATCGGCGGTATCTTCAACACCTTCCCCTACACCAGTTTTTCGCAAAACGTGGGCCTGGTGGCGGTCACCGGCGTCAAGAGCCGCTGGGTGTGTGTGGCGGGTGGCCTGATCTTGATCGCCTTGGGGGTGATCCCCAAAATGGCGGCCCTGGTCGAGTCCTTGCCCACCGTGGTGCTGGGCGGAGCGGGCTTGGTCATGTTTGGCATGGTCGCCGCCACCGGCATCCGCATTTTGGCGGGTGTCGACTTCAAAAACAACCGCTACAACAGCCTGATCGTGGCCATCTCGATCGGCGTGGGCATGATTCCGCTCATCGCGCCAAATTTCAAGCAGTGGATGCCGCACAACCTGCACCCCCTGATTGAGTCGGGCATTTTGCTGGCCTCGCTGAGTGCCGTTTTGCTCAACCTGTACTTCAACGGCGCCAAGGGCGATACCCAAGCCGCCATCGCAGCGGCCAAGCAGGCCGACGCGCATTGAGTGGCCTTGCCCCGTGACACCGATTCGACCGGATCCAAGCGGCACGTCGGGCGGCGTTCGCACCCAGATGGTGCGCACCGAATTGACGCGGGCTGGTGTCAACCCTGAAGAAACAGTCCCGAAATTGTGCACAATGCGGTATGTGAACTGGGTTAGGATCATCGCGCCTTCGGCATCGATATTGCTTTACCCGGTCATTGATGCCGATCCTTTTCTTTGGAGCCCCACACATGACCAAACGCCCCTTCCTCAAGGCCATGCTGGCCGCAGCCGCCACCCTGGGTTTCGCCACAACGGCCATGGCCCAGAACACGCCGATCAAATTCCAATTGGATTGGCGCTTTGAGGGCCCATCGGCCCTCTTTTTGCATCCGGTCGCGCAAGGCTACTTCAAAGACGCCAAGTTGGACGTGGCGATCGACGCTGGCAACGGTTCTGGGGCTGCGGTCACTCGTGTGGCGTCGGGTACCTACGACATGGGTTTTGCCGACTTGGCCGCCCTGATGGAGTTCCACGCCAACAACCCCGATGCCCCCAACAAGCCGGTGGCCGTGATGGTTGTCTACAACAACACCCCCGCCTCGGTCATGGCCCTGAAAAAATCAGGCATCAAGACCCCCGCCGATCTGTCGGGCAAGAAACTCGGCGCGCCGGTGTTTGACGCCGGTCGTCGGGCCTTTCCCATTTTTGCCAAAGCCAACGGCGTGAGCAACTTCAACTGGACCGCCATGGACCCCCCCCTGCGCGAGACCATGCTGGTGCGTGGTGATGTGGATGCCATCACGGGCTTCACGTTCACCTCGTTGCTCAACATCGAGGCCCGTGGGGTCAAGGCCGAAGACGTGGTGGTCATGCAATACCCCGACTTTGGCGTCAAGCTGTACGGCAACGTGATCATCGCCACCCCCAAACTGATCAGAGAGAACCCCGCCGCGATCAAGGCCTTCCTGTCGGCCTTCACCAAGGGCGCCAAGGAGGTGATCGCCAACCCCGCCAAGGCCATTGAGTCGGTCAAGGCCCGCGACGGCATCATCAACACCGAACTGGAAACCCGGCGCCTGAAGCTGGCGATCGACACCGTGATCAACTCACCCGACGCGCGTGCCGAGGGATTTGGCCAACTCAAGGCCCCTCGACTGGCCCTGATGGCCAGTCAGGTGTCGGATGCGTTCAACACCAAGTCGCGCATCAACCCCGATGCGGTCTGGAACGGGTCTTTCCTGCCCAGTGCCAAAGAACTCGACATCCTGCCGAAAAAGTAAATGAGCGACACCGCTGAAAATTTCGTCGATTTCAAAAATGTCTGGCTGGCTTACAACGAAGCCTTGCTGGCGCAAAACCAGTTTGCGGTCGAAGACATCAACCTTCAGGTCAAGAAGGGCGAGTTCATCGCCATCGTGGGTCCCTCGGGTTGCGGCAAATCGACATTCATGAAACTCACAACGGGCCTCAAGGCCCCGACGCGTGGCACCATCCACGTCGATGGCCAGCCGGTCAACGGCCCATTGAAAATCAGCGGCATGGCGTTTCAGGCGCCTTCGCTGTTGCCGTGGCGCACCACCCTGGACAACGTCTTGTTGCCGTTGGAAATCGTCGAGCCCTATCGATCCAATTTCAAGTCCAAGAAGGCCGAATACGAGGCCCGCGCCATCGAGTTGTTGCGCAGCGTCGGTTTGGGGGGCTATGAGCGCAAGTACCCCTGGCAGCTGTCGGGGGGCATGCAACAGCGCGCCAGCATCTGCCGCGCCCTGATTCATGAGCCCAAGATGTTGTTGCTCGATGAGCCCTTTGGCGCCTTGGATGCCTTCACCCGGGAAGAGCTCTGGTGCGCCTTGCGCGACCTGTGGATGGAAAAGCGCTTCAACGTCATCCTGGTCACGCACGATTTGCGCGAATCGGTGTTTCTGGCCGACACGGTCTATGTCATGAGCAAGGGGCCGGGTCGTTTCGTCGTCAAGCGCGAGGTCGATTTGCCGCGCCCACGCGACCTGGAAATCACCTACACCCCGCAGTTCACCGACATCGTGCACGAGTTGCGCGGCCACATCGGGGCCATGCGCCGGCCCGATGCCCCCATCGCCCAATGAGTGAGCACCGCCATGAATAAATCACTCGAACGTTGGTCGCCCTGGATCCTGCTGGTCGTCACCCTGGTCATCTGGCAGGCCTTGTGCTCTGTATTCCAGGTCTCTGAATTTGTGTTCCCCAGTCCTGTGCGCATCTATGAGCAGATGATCGAATTTCGCGGCGTGATCGCCGCCCACGCCTGGCGCACCTACTGGGTGACCATGGCGGGTTTTGGCATCGCGATCGTGGTGGGCGTCTTGCTGGGTTTCGTCATTGGTTCTTCGCGCATGGCCTACGCCGCCGTGTATCCGCTCATGACCGCGTTCAACGCCTTGCCCAAGGCGGCCTTTGTGCCCATCCTGGTGGTGTGGTTCGGCATCGGGATTGGCCCAGCCATCTTGACCGCCTTTCTGATCAGTTTTTTCCCGATCATGGTCAACATCGCCACCGGCCTGGCCACCTTGGAGCCTGAGCTCGAAGACGTGTTGCGGGTCCTGGGTGCGCGCCGCTGGGATGTGTTGGTCAAGGTCGGCCTGCCGCGTTCCATGCCGTATTTTTATGGCTCGCTCAAGGTCGCCATCACGCTGGCTTTCGTGGGCACCACGGTGTCCGAAATGACCGCCGCCAACGAGGGCATCGGCTACCTCTTGATTTCGGCGGGTTCGGCCATGCAGATGGGCCTGGCGTTTGCTGGCCTGGTGGTGGTTGGCGCCATGGCCATGATCATGTACGAGCTCTTTAGCGTGGTGGAAAAGCACACCACTGCTTGGGCCCATCGCGGCTCGCAAAACGGCTGACCGTGCTCGGCGGTCGCGTGTGACAGCCTTGGGGTGACGGCTGGCCCCGGCTTTGCCATACTTGGGGCAGGAGGATCCCCATGCCAAACTTGTTTCACCTGGGCCGCTGGCTCAAACCTTTGGGTGTTGCCTTGCTGGCGGCCACTGGCGCGCTTGCTTCTGCCCAAGACACCTATCCGAACAAACCCATCCGCATGCTGCTGGGCTACCCTCCGGGGGGTGGTTCGGACATCATCGCTCGGCTGGTCGCCAAGCCCCTGGGCGAACGCCTGGGCCAAAGTGTCGTGGTCGACAACAAGCCGGGTGCGGGCGGCAACATCGCCGCCGAAATGGTGGCCCGTGCCACACCCGACGGCTACACCTTGTTGTTCGTGCCCAGTGGCTTGGCCAGCGCGGCCGCCATGAAAAAGTCTTTGCCCTTCCAGCCGGTCAACGACTTTGTCTGGGTCAGCACCGTCACCACGTATCCGCTGGCTTTGGCGGTGGTGCCCAACTCCCCGATCAAGTCGTTGACCGATTTGATCGCCCGCGCCAAGGCCGACCCCCACAAGATCACCTACTCGTCGGTCGGCATCGGCAGCGCCATGCACCTGGCCACCGAGTGGATCCAGGCCGAGGCGGGCATCGCCCTCAACCACATCCCCTTCAAGGGCGGCACCGGTCCCATGACCGAATTGCTGGCCGGGCGCTTGGACGTGATGGTCGACACCATGACCTTGACCGCCAAGTTGGTGCAAGAGGGACGCGTGCGCGCCATCGCCACCACCGCCTTGCCTGGCAAGAGCCCGCTGAGCGGCGTGCCTGCCGTGTCCGACACGTACCCGAACATGGTGTACGAGTCCTGGTTGGGCATCATCGCGCCGGCGGGCACGCCACCTGCCATCGTCGAGCGCCTCAACCGTGAGATCCGTGCCGTGGTGGAGATGCCCGATGTGCGGCAGAAAATGATCGACTTTGGCGGGCAGCCTCAGGCCAGCAGCGTCCACGAGTTTCGTTCTCGGGTCGAGCGGGACATCGCCAACATGCGCAAGGTCATGGCCGAACGCAAAATCGAGCAGGAATGATTCACCCCATGCCCTACGCCCTGGCTCACCCCCACCCGCGATTACAGGCCTTTGTCGCCAGCCTGACCTCGCTGGTCAACCGCAAGGCCGACGAAGCCACCACCCTCGCTGAGGGACGTGAACTGTTGCGTCAGTTGGTCATCCAGGACGACTGGTTGCCCGATGCGCAGGCGCGTCCCGATCCGCACCGTTACCAGCAGTTTTTGCTGTATGCAGATCCGCAAGACCGGTTCTCGGTGGTGAGTTTTGTCTGGGGGCCGGGGCAGTCGACACCGATCCACAACCACACGGTTTGGGGGCTGGTGGGCATGATGCGCGGTCAAGAGGGGTGCCAGGCTTTCGAGCGCGACGCGCACGGGCGCTACGTCGCGACCGGTCAGCCCTTGACCCTTTTGCCCGGTCAGGTCGAGGCCGTCTCGCCCACCATTGGCGACATCCACCAGGTGCGCAATGGTTTGGCCGATCGCCCCTCGATCAGCATCCATGTCTATGGGGCCAACATTGGCAAGGTGCGTCGCAGCGTGTTCTTTCCTGATGGCGGCGAAAAGGAGTTCATCTCTGGGTACAGCAATCCGCCAGCGCCCTGGCAGGCGCCCCCAGGTCTGGCCGTGACCCCAGTCGCCGAGGTGCTCGATGCGCTGCGCCAGCGCCGCGAGATCGCCCTGATCGACGCGCGCGAAGAAGACCCCTATGCCCAGTGTCACCCCCTGTATGGGGTCAACTTGCCCCTGTCTCGACTGGAGGCCGATGCCCACTCCCGCTTCCCGCGCCGTGACACCCCTGTGGTCGTCTATGACGATGGCGAAGGCCTGGCGGCGACGGCTGCGCAACGCCTGCTTGCGCTGGGTTACACCCGTGTGAGCCTTTTGCAAGGGGGCTTGCAAGGGTGGTTCGATGCCGGGGCCGAGTTGTTCCAAGACGTCAACACCCCGAGCAAAGCATTTGGCGAGTGGGTCGAGTCGATTCGACACACGCCGTCCTTGTCGGCCCCCGAGGTCAAGGCCCTGATCGACGGCGGTACCGACATGGTGGTGCTCGACGCCCGGCGACTGGACGAGTACCAGACCATGAGCATCCCGACCGGGGTGAGCGTGCCAGGTGCCGAGTTGGTCCTGCGCGCCCGCGCCATGGCCCCCAATCCCAAGACCCGCATCATCGTCAACTGCGCGGGGCGAACCCGTTCGATCATCGGCACCCAGTCCCTGGTCAATGCGGGCATTCCCAACCCAGTGGCGGCCTTGCGCAACGGCACCATCGGCTGGACCCTGGCTGGGCAAGACCTGGAAACCGGTGCCGACCGGCGTTTCAAAGACGTGAGCCCCGAACAACTGCGCCAAGCCCAGGCCGATGCCCGGGCGGTGGCCGATCGTGCCGGGGTCATTCGCCTGAGCCGGAGTCAATTGGCGACCTGGATGGCTCAGAGCGATCGCACCACCTATGTTTGCGATGTGCGCACCCCGGACGAGTACCAAGCCGCCCATCTCCCCGGCAGCCTGTCCACCCCGGGCGGACAGCTGGTGCAAGAAACCGATCACACCGCCGCTGTGCGCGGTGCCCGCTTGGTGCTGATCGACCCCCTGGGCGTGCGCGCCGACATGAGTGCATCTTGGTTGGCCCAGATGGGTTGGGAGGTCGCTGTGCTCGACGGCATCACCGACACCGATCTGACCGAAACGGGGCCCGAGCGACGACAGCGCCCAGCCCCGGACGTGCCGATGGTCGACGTCGGCCCACTGGCGGCATGGCTCTCACAGGGGGACACCTGGGTGATTGATCTGGGCACCGCCGCCCAGTTCATCCGTGGCCACATCCCCGGGGCCATGGGCCTGTTGCGATCGACCTTGGAGGACGATCTGCGGGTCGCACTGGCGCGCGCCGATGCCCCACGTCGTTGCGTGCTGACGTGTGCCGATGGCGTGGTCAGCCCTTATGCCGCAGGCGATCTTCGCTCGGCCTGCTCCACCCTGGGTGTGAGGGCCGAGCTTGTCGCCTTGCGGGGAGGCAACGCGGCCTGGGCTGGTGCAGGGCAGGCCTTGGTGCGTGGCACCGAGGGCTTGTTGGCCCAGCGCATCGACCGTTACCGCCGCCCTTACGAGGGCACGGCCAACGCCCACGCCGCCATGCAGGCCTACCTGGATTGGGAGTTTGGCCTGGTCGAGCAGTTGCGCCGTGACGGTACCCATCACTTCCATGTCATCTGACGCGGCCCCGAACGCATGACGCACGACCCACAGTCGCAACGCCAGGCCCTTTGGGTGGCGCTGGGTCTGATTTTCATTTGGGGGGCAAATTTCTCGGTTCAGAAAATCGTTTTTCAGGCCATGTCACCCAGCGGTTTTTTGCTGGCGCGATACTTGGTCATGCCCATGTGCGCGCTGCTGATGTTGGGTTGGCGGTATGGCTGGCGTTTCCCGGTGTTGTCGCGCCAAGAATTGTGGGTGTTGGCCAAGCTGGGTTTCATTGGGCATTTCATGCACGTGGTGCCCGTGACCTATGGCATTTACTGGTCCACTGCTTTTTCCAGCTCGGTCATCTTGGCTTGTGGCCCCATTTTTACCCTGCTGATCTTGCGCGCGCGGCAACTGGAGCGACTGGGCCGTTGGCAGTTGCTTGGGGTGGGGGTGGCCTGCGTCGGGGTGGTGCTTTTCTTGAGCGACAAATTATGGGGCGGCGCTTGGCAGGCGACGGGCGGTGACCTGGTGTTGCTGGTGGCCGCATCCTTGTTTTCCTACTACACCGTTGCCGCCAAGCCCGTCATCGAGCGCCATGGCGGCTTGCTGACCATGGGCTACGCGACCTTGTTTGGTTCGGTGCCGGTGGTGTTGTTCAACGCGCCCCTGGCCTGGGACATGCCATGGGCCAGTTTGCCCTGGCACGTCTGGGCGCTGTTTTTCTATGCCACGGTGGTGTCGGCGTTCATCGGTTGGCTGGTTTGGGGATGGGTCAATGCCGTGCGCGGTGTCGCCCGCACCGCGCCGCTGATGTACCTGATGCCTCCGGTGGCGGGTTTGCTCGCTTGGGTGGTCACCGGTGAGTCTTACAGCGGGGCCAAGATTGTGGGGGCCTTGATCTGTCTGTTGGGCGTGGCGATCGCGCAATTTGCCCGCACGTCTTTGCCACAAGGCGCGTCAGCGCCAAGCGCCTGAGTCGTTTCAACCATGCGTCCCTTGCCTTGGCACCAACTGCTTTATTCCCAAGGGTTTGGCACCCGTCGTGTTTGTCTGGGCTTGGTCGAGCAAGGGCTGGTTCAGGTCCAGCAAGCGTCGGGCTGGCAGACCGTGACCGATCCGTACGACGAGGTCCGCCCCGAACCGGGCTTTGCCTATCGGGTGCAGGGCCAGATCTGGTCCTATCAGCCTTTGGCTTATGTGGTGCTGCACAAACCAGCGGGTACCGAATGCTCGCACAAACCTGGGCGTTGGCCCAGCGTCTACAGTTTGTTGCCGGCACCCCTGCGCCAGCGGCCCACCACGGGCGCGGTGCAGGGCGTGCAGGCGGTGGGTCGTCTCGATCAGGACACGACTGGCTTGTTGCTCTTGAGCGACGATGGGGCCTTCATCCACCGCATGGCCTCGCCCAAACACCATGTCCCCAAGGTGTATCAGGTTCAGTGTGTCGATGCGGTTCATGCGGGGCAGATCGAGCGCCTGCTGGCTGGCGTGATGTTGCACGACGAGCGACAGGTGGTGCGCGCGGCTGCCGCGCGCGCGACCGGCCCGCAGTCTCTGGAGTTGACCTTGACCGAGGGCAAGTACCACCAGGTCAAGCGCATGCTGGCCGCGGTCGGTCACACGGTGGCCGGCTTGCACCGATCGCGCATGGGGCAATTCGAGCTGCCCAGCGACCTGGCCCCTGGGCAGTGGCGCTGGCTCACCCCTGAGGAGCTGGCGCGAGCGAGCGCAAAAAACGGCTGATCGCTTGCGTCACGGCCTCGCCTTGGTCGCGATGCGGCGAGTGTCCGCAGCGGGGCAACACCAGCCGCTCAATCGGTCCCAGGGGCACGATCTCTTCGATCTGGGCCAGGGTGCCATAGGCGTCGTCTTGCCCCTGGATGGCCAGCACCGGGGCCGTGATCTGTCGGCACAAGTCTCGGATGTCGAAGTGCGAGAAGGCCTCCGACAACCAGACGTCGCACCACTGCCAAAATGCCCCGTCCACATCCTGGTGAAAGCGCGCCAATCGCTGGCGCAAATCGCCTTGTTCAAAAGCTTGTCTGGCGGCCTGGATCGAGGCGATCGAGACCGGCTCGACCTTCACATGCGGTGCCATGACGACGCAGGCCCGAACCGGATGTCGTGCGGCATGCAACAGGGCAATGGTGCCGCCGTCGGAGTGACCCACCAGCACCGGGCTTTCGATGCCCAGACGCTCGAGCAAGGCGGGCAAAACCTCCCAGGCCTGTCGGTGCATGTAGTCAGCACCATGCCGACCCGAGCCCCGCACGTTGGGGATGGGATCGGACTGACCATGGCCTTGACGAGAAAACACCAGACCCGGCCAACCCAAGGTGCTGCACAGGGCCTGGGGCCAAGACCCCTGCTTGCGGTTCCACATGGCAACGCTGCCCAAGCCCTCGTGCAAGAAGACCAACGTGGGTCCTGTTGCGCCATGGGGGGCGTCGATGGGCTCGATTTCCAGCCCAATTCCCTTGATGCGGATCATGGCCATGCGTCCATCTTAGCCTGAGCAGGTGTGGCTCGGGCTACACTTCCCTGGTGTGTGTCGCCCGTCCGTCTTGGGCGTTTGTCTGGAGCCTCTTTTGTCCTTGTTTGATCTCATCCGCCGCCGCTGCCCCCGCCTGGTGATTTTTCTCGCCTGGGGCAGCGGCTTTGCCTTGGCCCAGCCCGTGGCTCAAACCCCCTCGGTGCCTGCCACGCCGGCACTCACATCCGCCCCAGTCACGCCGCAGGGGGCCCCCATTTTTGTGCTCAATTCGCTGGACGCCAACATCAGCGTCATCGACCCCCAGTCTTGGGCGGTGGTCAAGACCATCCCAACGGGCAAGGAGCCGCACCACCTGTACCTGACCCCCGATGAAAAGTCGGTCATCGTCGCCAACGCCGCAGGCGATTCCTTGACCTTCATCGACCCCCGCAACGCCGAGGTTCAGCGCGTCGTGCGCAACATCATCGACCCCTATCACCTGCGTTTCTCACCCGACATGAAGTGGCTGGTCACGGTGGCCAACCGCCTCAACCACATCGACCTCTACCGCTGGGATGGGCAGACCCCCACCCTGGTCAAGCGCTTGGCATCCGGTAAAACACCCAGCCACATTTGGATCGACAGCAAGAGCACCACCGTCTACACCACGATGCAAGACAGCAACGAGTTGGTCGCGGTCGATCTGGCCACCCAGGCCATCAAATGGCGCGTGCCCACGGGCTCCTTGCCGGCTGACGTGTTTGGCACGCCTGACGACCGCCATTTGCTGGTGGCCAACACGGGCGGCTTCGACGTGCAGGTGTTTGACCTCACGGTCAACCCCGCCCGCTTGGTCAGAACCCTGCGCACCGGGGAGGGGGCCCATGCCTTTCGGGCCGCCGGCGATGGCCGCCATGTGTTCGTCAGCAATCGGGTCGCCGACACCATTTCGCGCATCGACACCCAACGCTGGGAAGTGGTGGGGGACTTCAAGGCGCCCGGTGGCCCCGATTGCATGGAGCTCACCCCCGACGGCAAGTTGTTGGTGTCTTCGCGCTGGATCAAGCGCATGACCGTGATCGATTTGGCCAGCGGGCGCATCGAACGCCAGGTTCGGGTGGGCAAGTCTCCGCACGGGATTTGGACGCTGAACCACGCCAAGCGCCAATAGCACCAACGCCGGGTTTGACACCATGCCACCGCATACGCTCGCCGCAGCACGCGCCACGTGGTGTCGGGGTGTTCTTTCCCTCACCTGGATACTGGGCCTGTGCTTGGCCTGGTTCGCCGGGCATGGCTGGGCCCAGACGACCCCTGCTTCGTGCCAGCGTCCTGTTTACTTGACCTTTGACACCGGCCACATGGGTGTGGCCACGCACATCGCCGAGGTCCTGCGGCGCCAGCAGGTGCGGGTGACTTTCTTTGCCGCCCACGAAGCGACCCAGCAAGGGGACGGTAGCCTGGGCACGCACTGGGCCCCTTGGTGGCGCGAGCAGGCGGGGCTGGGCCATGTGTTTGCCTCGCACACCCTGGACCATGTGTATTGGCTGCGTGACCTGCCCGATGGCCGGTTTCAGGTCAAAGCCAGCGCAGGACCCATGGCCGGTCAAGTTCGTGTCATGGACGCCGGCCAATACTGCGCCGAGATTCGCCGCGCGGCCGATCGCTTGCGCGAGGTCACCGGCCAGCAGCCCCTGCCCCTGTATCGCGCACCGGGCGGCAAAACCTCACCGGCCTTGCTGGCGACGGCTCGCCAATGTGGCTTCATCCATGTGGGGTGGGCCGATGCGGGCTTTTTGGGCGATGAGTTGCCCAGCGACCGCTACCCCAATGACCAGCTGCTGCGCCGAGCCTTGCGCGACATCCGCAGCGGCGATATCCTCATGGCGCACCTGGGGATTTGGTCGCGCCGCGAGCCCTGGGCGCCAGAGGTTCTGGAGCCTTTGATCGTGGGTCTCAAGGACAAGGGTTTGTGTTTCGACACGTTGGACCGACATCCGGCTTACGCCGACTGGGTGCAACGCCCCACCTCGCGCTGAAGCCATGGACGATTGGATCAATCTGTTTGACGCCGCCCAGACCGCGCTCTTTGAGCGGTGGGTCAAGCCACTGACGGTGTGGCTGGGGCAGCAGGGCCTGCTGGAGCAGGCCTATGAGGCCACTGGCTGGTTGTTGATCGGCCTGTTGCAATTGACCCTCATGTTGGCGGTGTTGGTGCCCCTGGAGCGCTGGCGGCCCGTGGAACCCGTGCGTGACCGCAAAGGGGTGGTCACCGATGTGGTCTACACCCTGATCCATCGGTTGGGGTTCTTTCGGTTGGTTTTCTTTTTCACGCTCGAACCCTGGGTGCTGAGCCTGAGCGCCTGGTACAGCATACAAGGCGGGCCCACCTGGCAGCTCGACGCCATCTGGCCCGGTGTCACCGACCAAGCCTGGGTCTCGTTCGTGCTCTATCTGATCGTGCTCGATGCGTTCAACTACGCCATTCATCGGGCTCAACACCAGTTCAATCCCTGGTGGGCCCTGCACGCCTTGCATCACTCGCAACGGCAGATGACGCTTTGGACCGACAACCGCAACCACCTGCTGGATGACGCCATCGTGGCTTTTTTGTTTGCCTTGGTGGGTCAACTGCTGGGGGTGCAGCCAGGGCAGTTTGTGGCTTTGCTGGCGGTCTCGCAACTGGTCGAGAGCCTGCAACACGCCAACCTACGCACGCGACTGGGGTTCTTGCGGCATGTCATCGTCAGCCCCCAGTTTCACCGCTACCACC
>JACCDW011409604.1_pt1 | contig 27507 bp, 25 predicted proteins | sample 7449781 | NCBI WGS metagenome assembly JACCDW01 (sample SAMN15323449, study PRJNA562643) | freshwater metagenome | isolation source: river surface water | place: USA:Blue River Watershed | collected 2017-08-18
ATAGAGGCACTCAAGCCACAACTAAGTCGTACTCCGCTACCATTTCCACAAATCAAAATACATAAGCTTGATATGTTTCAATGTCAATATTCAGATATCGAAATAGTTGGATATAAAAGTCATCCTGCGATCGCCATGAAAATGGCCGTCTAAGGCGACCTTGCATTTTTTGTTTGCGATTTTCAATAAAAAATTGAATTAGCAAAAAAGTTTTATATAAATGTCGTCAACAGCTACAACCATACGCACCATCGATCAAGTGCCCGGTAAAATTGTGGATGGCATTACCTGGGAATTTCCGGCAATCATAGGAACAAACGCTCATGGTAAAAAGACAATATGGAAAATTATCGTAAGAGCAGTCAAAGAAACTGGCGGCCCTCCTGATTCTCAAACTAAATTCGAGTTTCAAACAATTACGTCTGATATGTTGGACAATCGTAAATTACCTGGTTCCATATTTGGATATATAGATGTTGAAAGCGGCCTTATTGGTGGAAAAATTAAGGAAACTGTGCCTACGATAGTTAAGGTAGGTAAAAATCTAAGAAAGGCAAATGAGACTAACACCTTTAGGCAGGCCTTGAGAGATGCTCTTGGTAAATATAATAAGCAACTACGAACTGCATCTGCGACCGCGCCTACAGAAGATGGTTCATTTGTGCCATTGTTGCCAATGTTGGCTAAGGTTTACGAGCCCGACAAAATGAACATTAACTTTGACAAATCGTTCTTGCAAAGAAAATACAACGGCGTTCGCGCGATTGCAACTTTGGTGAACGTCAAAGGAACTGACGAAGTTGTGATGTATTCTAGAACGGGCAAAATATATCCTGGATTTCTGCCTCACAAAGAAGAGTTACTCCCAATTTTGAAAAAGTTTCTTGTCGAGAAAGGGCAAAATCTGTATCTCGATGGTGAAATATACAAACATGGTATGGCCTTACAAACGTTATCGGGTAACGCTCGCAAGGGTGATGACAAAATCCCCGTTAGTTATATGGTATATGATTGCTTTTGCAACAAGGGTGATGAAAAGGCATTAACCTTTCCGCAAAGATTCGAAATAATAAAACAGATTTTTACTGCAAAATTTACCTGGTGCCAACTTGTAGAAACTGTGCCAGCCGTTAGCCGAGAAAACGTGGACAAGTTTTACAAACAAGCCCTCTTGGATGGGTATGAAGGTGCTATGCTGCGTAGAGACGAGCCATATCGACACTCGGTAAATGGTTATCATTCAACAAACATACTCAAAATTAAATCAACCCTCGATGAGGAATTCGAAATTGTGGGTTGGACTACTGGGACAATGGGTAAGGCCGCCGGTGCATTTATGGTTGTTTGCAAAACGCCTGATGGAATTGAATTTACCGTCACGCCTGCGTTGGAAATATCAGAGCGCATGAATTTAGCAGAGCAGATGAGCGAAGTTGGTCCCGATCTCAAGACTCATTTTGAGGCAGAATATCTAGGTAAGATGCTTACAGTGTATTTTGCTGAATACAGCAAAGAAAAAGTCCCTCAGCAAGCCAGAACCTCAATGGAATTGCGAGACCCAAACTATTAATCGATCATGACAATTCCTCTTATTTTTTTGTGACCATCGTATCACAAACACATTGTTTACAAATGCGGCCGATGAAAAATGTCAACCAATGTTGTGACAGAACATAGGTCTATTTTGAGACCAATCATAAAAGTATTTCGGTCCTTATTTTCTCACATTCGTATTATGATAGTGGAAGATAACCGCGATGAGAAAAAATGTTGTCCTCCGATCGGAGGAGCAATAAGATCAAGTGATAGCGACGATGATTTACTTTATGAAACCATAGCCAAAGTTGCCTCCCATCATAAGACTGTTCCAACTGCCTTTGTCATAAGTGATTATTCAATTTCATGTCGAGAACAAGGTAACCAAGGCACATGCGCGGCCTTTGTTGCGTCTGCCATAAAAGAAATACAACTCATTCAAAGTCTAACAAATCCTAAATGCGTTTCGCCATCTCGCTCAAAAAGATTCGAAAATGAACACCCAAATTCTGTGAAAAGCGAACCCATTTTTCATCAAGAAAAACCTTCCGAAGTGCCACGTATTGAGATAGAATCTGATCATATCACTAGGCGAAAATCATCAGACGAACTTATCGGTCTTAAAATATCGGGTCTCATTGCTCAGGGAGTACCCGATATTCTATCCAAACCTGCTAAATTTATTCGCTCCAGTAGCGGCGACAAAAAAGATAAAGTCGATCATCCAGAGAAAAAAGATACTCTTGATCACTCAAATAAACCAACTGAAAAGTCAAGCTCCATTGTTGACAAAAAAACCAAAAGAGACAAACTAAAAAAGTCAAATAATCTGCGCAAATCTAAAGAGTTGCAAGTCCCACAAAGAGATACTGTACCTCCGATTAACCTAAAAAAATGCGCGACAACTTTGTCGGAAGCAACTGAGGCGACTTTGATATCGTCAATGTCTTACATGTCACCCAAATTTATCTATGATCATCGATCTAACAAACCTATGGAGGGTATGAGCGGCAAGGATGCACTAAGAATTTTGAAGGACATTGGCACAGTTCCCGAAAATATGTATCCTTATGAAGCATCGACATCTCTTGATGACAAACTGTATGCGGTTGCGGAAAATTATCGAATAGGTGGATATGCAAAAGTCATATCCTATATGGGGTTAAAAAACGCCATTTTAGATTTGTTGCCAGGTTATATTTTGTTGCCGGCATACAACTCCGAACCTCAGTTTTGGAGAAAACCCTACGACGGTGCTCATCATGTTGGTCACGCCATCACCGTTGTAGGATATACCGAAGAAGGTTTTAGCTTGCGAAATTCATGGGGTCCTACTTGGAACGGGAATGGCCATACAATATTGCCATATGAGGATTGGCATTTGGTGTGGGAATGTTGGGTCGCAATAGATAACGTAAAACCTAAAAGTCCAAGAAAAAAATCCATGACGATAGGTCCGACGAATCGAAACGCTTCTCCCAAAATCAAAAGCAGGAAAAAACATTTCAGCCTCACTTCATAAAAGGGTCACCTTTTTTGTGAAGGAGAGTTCACACAAAAAAATAAGCTTGGTTACCGATTTACTTACCCATTCCGAGCGCTTTGGCAACCTCTAAAGCAGCATCGGTTGCTCCCGGTTTTTCTTTGACTTCGTTGTCATTAGCAGGGGCTTCATGATCAACAGGCTTAAAGTCAAGCGGATTTGTTACCTTCATGGCACCAAACTCAGCTTCAAGGTCAGCCAGAGTTCTGAATGCTTCACCACCAGGGGCGATGGCTTTACCAATCTTGACAGTTGCCAAATGTAAGCAAGGCATCCATGCAATCTTGGCGTTGATCGACATTGAACTTAGGTCGATCACACATTCAAGCAACTTACCCCCATCTTTCACCACGTTGTGAAACGTGCCGTTAGTTATTCGAAAGCCGTTATGTTCCAATATTTTGGTGACCATCACTACTTCTCCATTGGGTTTTTTGAATTCCACCTTTTCTTCTTGGAAGAATGTTGTTTTGGGCTTGCCCTTAACTCCTGATATAGGGTGGTTGGCAGCATAATTGCTGTCAAAATCTATTTTCAATTTGATTCCAGGGTCGGCAATATTACACATCGTGCCGTCCTCAGCTTTATACTGAGTTTGTATCAAATGAGCGAGATCCTTAGGATAAGATTTGCCGTTGAGAGAAATGTTATCATTTTTATCCATATCCTCTAATCTCGCAAGGTAGATTGGATGTGCAAGCTTGATTAACTCTCCAAATTTGCCAGAACGAGTTACGGTTGTTGCAACTCGTAAATTCATACCTTTTCGGGCGTTTCTTTTGTCTTTCACATCTCCTGGAATTGCCGCGCTTTGCGTAATATCAATATCAGTCGCAGTTACCCAAAATGGTTTTCCAGCTAAGGTTATGTTGTGAAATGCTGCATCATTGTAAGTCTTCAAGGTTCCATTTTTGTTCTTCGTTACATTGATTTTGAACGCATCGGGATTCTCGGTAAGAATTTTGATAGCTTCTCCGCAGGTAAAGAATGACATATTAGATTACTTTGTAGAGTTTAACTAGTTTCGGAAATTCAATTTTTTAATTGGGTTTCATGCGCAAAATTAACAAAAAAATCGTAGCACGTGGATTATGACCACTTGTGTGTGGAAGCACTAACCACGTTTATTCTCTCCAACATCGTGCCTTGCTGGCTGAGAATGCATAAAATTAGACTGACCCAGACCCGAATCATCAAGACAACCATGTACGCACATTTTACATAAAGACAAGTGGCTCGCACCGCCCATCCCCAGGTATGAGTACCTATTACTCAGGAGTTTTTAAGATAAAAAACACCGCAAAAGACCAACACTGATAGCGCTTACTTTTTGATTTGCGTTAGCTCGGTGATTTCGTGATTTTTGTAGAGTTGCGCATAGCAGGTATCATCAGACCCAAAGATGGACATTTTTCCGGTTAGCATATTGACCGTCACTGTAACCTCATCTTCCATAACTTGTGTGGGCATATCAAGAGAAGCCGTAAATTTGTACTCTCCTAATAATACTGGAGACCACCCACTGACGTAGGTCATTGTTACGGGCTGACTGCAAATGTCATCCCCGATAATTAGAAAACATTCTCTTGTTTTTGTGTAGGACCCCTCATGTGGAGCAACGTAAAATGTCATAAAATCGATGCCTGAATCCTCGCAAAATTTATCATCATCCGCTATCCAATTGCCCGTAACATAGTTTTCGTACGCGGTTTGATGAAACGTGGCAATGAAATACAAAACAATTATACAAATTATAGCCGCGATAAGATAATACGACCACAGTGGCATTTGTTAAAATGTGACAAAAAAATCTTTAACCTCAATTTTTAATGAGGATTGGCTGATGGATCGTTGATATCTCCAGTTATAGTGTCATCTTCTCCGGGAGAAGCGTCTACATTTTTGGAATGTAGAAGGTCAATTTGTTCGATGATTGAGTCGTCGACCATCATAATTTTGAAATATCCAAATATCAAGTCTTTTGTGAAGGAGGTTTTCTTTCTGAAAGAGAATAACACGTGCACATGGGCGATTTTCTTCATGAAGAGCAAGAATGCAACTACCAAATCCTTTCGAAGATCGGAAGAAATGTGTTTGTTAACCGCAATGCCATTGTCCAACAATGCCCTAAGATCAGGAATGATATTATCATCATCGTAGGTCAAAGTTATGTCTTCTGTTATAGTCATTTCATTAGAAAGTAATGCCGAGCATTTGATCACCGAAGCAATATCTTCCATCGTAGCACAACTATCCTCATCCAAAGCACCCAGCTCAGACACATAAGCATCCATTAGGTCCTTAAACCAAGGCTTTGGCGCAGCTTGCATAACATATCTATGTATGGGCGTAACTCCACTGGGCCATTTCGTTGTGTCGCCCTTAAGATAAGCTAAGTCAACGTATGGAGGAGTTGGGAAAACTGCAGTCGAACTCTCATTTGAGAGCACCTCGTAATCCTCTTGATAACAAAACCGAAGTAATTGTTCACATAATAAGTCCTTTAAAGCAGGTGGTGCCTTTTGGCCATCACCTGCCGTAACCTTATTGGCAGCCGTAACCGTGCGTGTAGCATTGCGTGGCGCTCGTGGTTTCTTCTGTGTGTTTTTGGCTGATGAAGATTTGGTTGTAGTGTTATTTTTGGACATAAATGATTGTTATCTGAACCGCAAATTCAATTTTTTATTAAAAAATGCAGCGTGGCAAAAATGCCAACTTCTCGCGGAAGACTCATTTTAGCTCGATTCTAGCTCGGACGCAATAACGTTCCAACGATGCCGACCCTTATCAAACACAAGTGCCGATGAGTTTGACATGCCAACTAAGTCTCTGCACTTTCTCACACTATGTAAATATAATTTGCCAAATACCTTATTCATGGTATAAATAAATCGCTGAGTCATTTTTAGTGTTGTGTAAGGATAAAAGTCTTTCATCGATTTGCTTTTGAAATTAAAATGGTCATTCACTTTGCGTATAAATTTGATGAGATAATTCTCAACAGTCTCATCTTCAGACCACTCGTTAGATAAATGCGTCTCAAAATATTCTTCAACGTTTCGACCTATCGTGTTGATACCTATTCGGGTACAATCCATCATATCTTGCCAACCGCAAGCGCGCATCATGGTCATAGCATAGTTGTGTCCTGTGTATTCATACAGATTATCAGTCAAATCGTGTTGCTGCAACATAGGTCCATAACTCATTATGTTGCGATATTTATTGGCTTCCTTAATTTGCAATCGCGCTAGAGATTTCTCTATAGTATCCTTTTTGTACAGCAAATTGAGATTTTTATAAGCCACTTTTTGGTCAGTTTCTATGTAAGTGTTTACAAAGTCATCATCTATATGACCTGTATACCCATACCATTCTCGCAAGTTGAAACGGTCAATCTCACCCAATTCAGATTTGGTAACTGGCGAACCGGATGACAATTTTGTTGCAATAATTTTATGGTCATCGGCAGTTATATCTGCAGCGGACACAATTTGCAATATGTTTCTTTCGCGTATGTCTTGTTTTGAGGAACTATGTTCAAACTCAATCTCGCGCAACGATGTTTGACCGTCACTCGTAAAGATGGACTCGCCTGACAAATATTTGTAAACATCGTCGCTCATGTAACTGATTGAGGCTCCTGCGGCACCAGCGGCTTTGATAAAACGCCTAACAAATTGCATTTTTGATAGATTAATTATGCGCGTATTTTCAACCCACATCTTGAAAAAGTCAGATTCGTGTAAAACTATCCCTCCAAATTCATTAAATTCGCAAGTGAAACCAAATTCTCCATAAGATTTGAATAGCGCACTTCTAGAATCGTGCAGCGATTTTACTATATCTTCATGCGTAGTTGGGTAATATGAAGACGACGTTGATAAGCAAATGACATATTCTTTGGCTGTCAAGTTACGAACACGACCATTCATTTGCATGCAAGTTTCAACTGGGCAACTTGTATCGGTAAAATACCCAAATAACTTATCAAAATGAACCTCTTCAAAGGATAACCCTGCGCTCACGGTAGGAGTATAAATTAAAATGTCAAACTCTTTCCAATACCTATTAACGTCGTTAAAGTGTTCTCGTCTCTCGTGGGTAGGTGTTTGACCAGAGTATAATTGTATTCTGCGATCTATATATCGCGACCTTAAGAGGGTTTCCAGAGTCTCTGCTTCCTCTCGAGAGGACATGGGCACTACAATTCTCTCACCCTTTTCAACCGATTTGCAAAGACAATTTATCCATTGAGTCTTATCGCTGGTAATAAAATACTTATCGGCGATCCCATTTTGGAATATATTACGATGGTACACAAGTTTATCAGTGGAACCAGGTCTCAATAATTTGAGAATGTTGAATGTTCGATCGCTTATGTATGCGTCCATACAAATTACTCTCTTAGAAAACCTTAGGAGGTATTGGAAATTGGCAAAACAAGTTACGTTTCTCTGTAAGCCCGCGTTGAATTGTTCAAAAATGGACTCGCATTCATCCAAAATCAATAAATCTGGAGGGTCTTGACCTTGCACTATGCTCAACCGATGAAGCGATTCAACTTGAACAATCAACCAAGCGTTGAGCAAGTCTCCTTTAAGTTCATCATAAGAGTCAAATCCGGGAAAATTGGCCTTCAATGTCGCAGAAAAGGTTCGTCTGAACGACACAAATCGGACAACCGATGGAGCAACACCCTTTGGATAGAATTTTTCTAAGTATTCTTTAAGAGTTTTTGTCTTTCCCATTTTCATATGCGCATGCACAACGAGCGTATCAGTTAATTCAAATGGTCGTAAAGAGGGTTCGCTATAAATGTGTTTTTGGTTTAAAGGAAGAGAGTCAAATTGACTCACCATCGCAGTGCCTTTTGATTTTTCGATCTCGTTTCGTATCAAACTCTCCATATAAGCTGGTCGATGTTCAGTGGCCAAGCCAGCCATAGTTGGGTTTGAGGCTTCCATGTAACCTAATACTTTATACTCGCTCGCTATCCTACGACATCTTAACACCACCTCAACTCTGTGACCTTGAGGATGAAGGGTTACTTTTTGAGTGTTATCGGCGTCATGAACTTTGGCACAAAATTCGCAATACGACGGTCGTATTCTGTCAAAATTCAGTGTGTTTTTGGTTGAGTTACGGTAGGTAAAGTCTTTCAAAATGCCAGCGCGTTCGCAAATCTTAAGAGCATTTGTGACATCTTCAGAATAAATTCTAATCTCCTTTTTTATAGATTCTTCAACAACATTGGTCAATTTGACACAACCAACTACGTTAGTTATCAATGCCTGTTCCCAAGTATGGTTTGACATGATATCCTTGACTCGCATATCGTCAGATTTGTGACAAAGGGGCAACCTAAAATTTTGATTCGTCTTATTTATGTTTTGGTCTAAAAAGTCAACATGCGATCGGGGCAAGGTTTCAGTTACCTTTTTTGTAAATTCGCGACATTGCGCTGATCCACCAACATAGTAGCCATTAACTATAATGTGGGCGCTATACTTTTCTCCAGTTTTGTCAAACGACTCGCACAAAATGATATTACTACTTTCCAAGTTTCTTCCATCGTATATGCAGAAGAATACATCATTGATAGCCTCGATGACGTTATGTTTCACAGTATTATATTTGTCTTTTGCAGTCAATCCGGGTACCTGACTCGCCATCAACGCAACCGCCTTAGCATCAATATCAAACTTAAGTTTTTGAGGACCTTCCAAAATCACCTCATGAAAACACCTCTCTTCAGGATCCATTTGCTCTATGGCATCACGCAAACAAGTAATATTGTTATATACACGATAATGAGCAGGCGATGAACACCAAACTATCTTTTTTGAACCCAGTTCAGATAGAGTTTTGTATCTGTCCGACAAACACGTTTGATCACTCCCATTAGAATTTAGTGAGAAATACCTCTCGTAAGGAGTTTCCTTCTTTGAATCGAGAGATGTTGCTTTCATTGTCCTTATATAATCCATTCAATTTTTCTAAATCAACTAGACAAAAAATAATTAGTCCAATTGCTAATTAAATACTCGCACACAAGCTGTGTGGCGTTTGTGTCAGGTATACAAAACTGGGCCACATTAACTTATTTCCTTTTCATCATTGGCCTGCCTTGCTTGTCTTCCCACCAACAAAATATACCTATTCGCTGTTTTGAGTCGGACCTAAAATATAATGTTGTTATGTTGTTTGGATCCACGATTAGTTCGCGAATGGGTGCTCCAGAAATGGCATCATTTATGTCGGATACCAGTTGGCTTATTTCTGGCATATTGAGCATACCTTGCCAATATGTTTTAGCTAATCGACGGACAAGTTCATAATTTCGGTACACTTCTTTGGCAAAATTCTCACCTGGGACTTCAATATTAGGTTTATAATTTGGTAAGCAAAGCGACAGCGAAATACATAGCGCATAGCCACCATACTCATCTGGTAAATCAAGTTTAATGGAACCTGGGGCGTTTGTTGGAGCATAATTTTTAATCCGATTAACAAGGACGGTTGCTTTGTTCTTTGGTGCAAATTGCTCAACGATAGAAATTAAAGCATAAATAACAGCCTTGCTTGACACATTTTCTGCAAAAGCAGCCATTTTAACTTTGTCATCTTCCGAAATTTCAGCGTTGGCCATGTTAATTATCTTTTAAGATAAGTCCTCTGTATAAAAAGAAACGCTTGCAAAATACAATGTCGGAAAAATTACCCAGAGAAAAAGACGGTGTCGCGAGAAGATTATCAAAACAGGACGACGTAAGCAGGTCATCCAAAAAGAAATCGACCGAGAAAACTCTTTTGAAAGAATCTTTGACTTCACCAAGGGAAGATTCGGCTGCTCGAAAAACAAGTCATAGCGACAAACTAGAGAAAAAAGAGTCTTCTAAATCTCCCAGAAAGGATGAGGAACCAAAATATGGACCTGATGGAAAAGGTGGATATCTAACCCCATTTTTGCAAACTGTGGTACACTTCAAAGGTGATTTCTTTAGTGAATGTGCCGCTGTTTTGATGGATCGAGTGCAAGTTATATCAATAACCAAACTTTCCGAATTTAACAGCTTCGAAAAATACGGCTCGCCAACTCTCTTATTGTTCACTCCAGGATTTTCAAACTCAGATTATGTTGAAATGAAGAAACTATTCCCCAACATATATGTATTTTCTAGCTCGGATTTATCCTTGCCACAAGGCGTAAAAAAAGTACACTTGGACCAATTCGGATCGGTAATCAAACTCAGAAAAGACTTTGCATGCTCCTATATTTTTGAACATTTGCGAGCAAGGTTCTTCCCAACTAAACCATCTGGTTGGGGTGACGAACATACTCAAGAAAAAATACGAAAAAATTGTGTCAACTTTTGCATTGGATTAGAAAAATATGAAAAGGGCCACGTCGCATGTCTCAACCGAATTATAAGTGCGAGTTTTAGAGCCGAAGAAGTTTTACAAGATGTAGTTGCTGAAGGTGGGGCTTATGTTGCACATGAGCGTCGTATTGGAAATACGATTATTGATGGTGGATTTGCTATTGAAAAAGGGTATAAAATCTATTGCATCAACAATCAAATTATTGATGGATTGAACGATCTTATTTTGGTCCACCCAAAATGTAAAGCTTCTGATGTAGTTGTGGTGTATCACGAGACTGATTGCAAATGGAACGCAACTATTTTTGGATCGGTTAAAATATCAGCAAGCGCATTCGCATTCAAATTTCTCAAAGTTAAATCGAATAACGGTTCATCTACAATTAACATTTGGACTGATGAGAACCCTGGTGCGGTCTTGAAAAAATTAGACTAATCTATCATGCGCATTTTTTTAGCTGACCAACTTTTCTCGCGCAAATAAACGTATGTCATCTAGTCAATACAATATACCCTTATCAGAACTAGTGGGCAGGCAGGTTTACTTTGTGGACAAAAAACATGGAGGGTTTTTGAGTGCGGGTTTTGTAAACGACGACAAAATATACCACCAATCTTTGCAAGGCTTGCCCAACAATCAACAAAGATGGGTTATAACCTACTTAGGAAAGTTTACAGTTCCTGGATTATCGTATGATAAATACGTTTTAACCGATGTAAAACATGGATGGAATATCGCCAGCGGTCAAAACAACGATGATAGAGTTTGGCACGATAGTCCAAATCAAACTCCAAGTAACAAGTTTTGGCGAATTGAACCAGTCGTACCCGGAACATCAACTGGAGGTTTTTATTTGATAGATTTTAGATGGGGCGAAGGACTTGGAGCGAGTGATGTTTTTGACGGGCAAACTCATCATCAACCCATCAAAGGCCGATCAAACTACATGTGGGATATTATATTGGCCGATGTTAATGGTTACTGTTCCTCGATACCTGATAACAATGGATTTATAACACCAGTGTGCCGCGAAGTTGAGGTCAGTAACCCTACCTCATGGAATAATATGGCGAGCGCATTTTGCGGAGGGAATGATGGTGGTCGATCAAGACTCTTGACAAATTCGTCTTGCGCTGGCTGGTGTCGCGATAATCCAGCATTGTGTGATAATGTTATGGTAAATTATTGTCGCCTAAACCCAACTGCGGCAGAATGCAAATGTATTTTGGGGGCAACACAACCAGCCTATGTTGCAGCCAGAAATAAATATCCAGAAATAGCGGCCCCAGTTGCATGCTGGGCAGAATCAGGTTGCCAAGATGCAAACTTGATTAATATGTTGGTGCCAACTGATAGAAAAGTTGAACTTAATAATTGCCCCAATGTAACGGTCATGAGACAAAATATTGATATAGCCAATAGCGGGGTAATAGGAAATCTCGACGTCAACCAACAACAAACCTCAACAACGGTTAACACTACTCCCGGAGGAACAACCCCAACTTCACCAGGAGGAGCGGCCACTTCAACGTCAACGACAACATCTGGCGGATCAACTTACAATTATTCTGGAAATGCTCCGGTCACAAGTTCACTATATTCCAATTTAGGACTTTTCATTTTACTTCTCATACTCGTTCTCATACTGAGTGCAGGTTCATACATGATATACAAATTTATGGACGATGCTCCTAGCGAAAGTGTGTCTGTTGAAGTCACCCAAACTTAAGCCGTTCAAACTCAACGTTTTTTTAACCCAAAAAAAGAGCCATTCTCCATCACAAATTTAGAAATCGGATTCGATACCATAATCGCTTTGATCGGAAGTGGCTGGTTTGCCATATTCGGTCACTGCTCGAATGAAAAAGTCAGTTTGATTCCTAACATTTATATTATCCATAAAGTCAAATGGATTTGTTACATGATACATCGGGGGTAATCCATACAAATGCAAATGATTATCTGCAACATATCGAACATATTTTTTTGATAATGTTGCATTCATGCCAGGTAACTCTGCTTTAGGAAACATCGCCTCCATAAGGGCGTCCGATAAACCCATAATGCGCGACATAATTGGTTCAGCGACTTCTCTTTTGATTGGAAAAGCAAACAGAATTTTCTCCAAAAGAATCGGCATGGTTGTGTGAAGAGCCTCATCTCTCGAAATAAATTCGTTAGATTGAGCTAAACCAGGCATAAGTTTTCTGTGTTGCAACCAAAATATATATTGAAAACAGCCAATAAATAAGATTCCCTCAATACAAGACATGCTAAAAAGCCTTTCTTGTAACGGTCGCTTGCTCAAGCAACATTCTCGAATAAAATCCCCTATCGCAGCAACAACTGGCATAGAAAGTATTGACTCAAAAAGATCTTTTTTTGTTCGTTCATCTGTGATTATTGAATTAATCAAAATAGCATACATCTCGGCGTGAATATTTTCAATCGCAATTTGATTTCCATAGAAATAACGAGCCTCGAGAATATCAATCTCTTCCCAAAATCGTAAGACGACATTCTCATTAACTAATGCATCAGCAGCGGAGAAAAACCCTAAAACTTGCAAGAGGGCATGTTGTTCAGGTGGACTCAATAAATCTCTGAAGTGTCCCGCGTCTTTAGCCATCTTAACTTCCTCTGGCACCCAGTATGATTTTTGAGCTTTCTTATATAGGTCCCAGAGAACGGGATGCCTCGTTGGGAACGGGCTTAATCTAGTTGGGCCGTCAAACGACATTATTATTGGTTGTCTTTTTCTAGATAAAAAAATATCTCATCCGGGTTTATGATCCGCACATGAAACATCCTTCATCATTATTGCAAATAACATTGTTTACTGCGGTTTCCGATAAAGGTTTGGTTTCTATTTTGGGAAGAACCATCTTTGTTTCAGAAACTCGCTGATTATTTTTTGGGGCATTTGATGCCGAGTTGGTTCGAATATAATATGAACCAGTTTTCAAGCCAACCTCATGTGCCAAATGAATCATGCCTCGTAACACTTTATCAGAATTATCTACGGCAAAGATGTTCAAACTTGCTGCTTGGTCGATGAAGGCCTGCATATCTTCCATAAGTTCGATACGATATCTCTGTTTAATTTCCCACACAGTTTTGAACAACGCGCGTACTTTGGGAGGTATTTCTTCGATACCTTGCACACTATCGCCGTTGTTTATGATTTTGTTTTTCATTGCCTCACTCCACAAACCTAACCCCTCTAAGGTTTTTATCAAGGCCTTATTCGCGATAAGGGTTTTACCTTCCCCAGTTTTAGTGAAAATAAGGCCATTAAGAGGCTCAAAACTATCGTTATTTTCCAAAATTTTACTAGTTGATACGGTTGGCATGAGCGCAATCAACATAGAGTTAAACACACCATGCTTCATTGCCTTTTGTCTTATTTTATCGACGTCGTATCTGCCTGAGTAGGGTATTGTTTTGTGGGTGCGGCCTAAGTAATGTTGATTTTTAAGCCATAAGTCTGGGTGTAAATAACCCATTGACATAGGAGAGCCATAAAATTTTGCATAGGGTCCTCTTGTTTTGGCAATATCTATTGAGGCCATGAGGGCACAGAAGTACATCGTTTCAACTATCTCGATGGCAAGTTTTCTTGCCTCTGGTGAGTCATATGGATACCCCAACTCGATGAAGGTATCGGCCAAACCTTGCATTCCAATTCCGAGAGGGTATGTTTCTACAGTTGTAATTTTGCAACGGTTAGTTGGATATCGATTATTGTCAATGACGGCGCACAAATTATGAACAAGTTGTTTTGTGGATTCACCCAGCATATCATGACAAAATTTCTTAACACCATCAACCACAATAATATGCTTTTTCAAATTGATACTTGCCAAATTGCAAGTTGCATATGCAATAGGTTCTATCGTAGCGACTTCCATAATTTCTGTACACAAATTAGACGAAGTAACTGTGCCAACATTCATTTGAGGTGACATCCGATTAACCGCATCCTTATGGCAAACGTAAGGAGTTCCGTTATCAGCCATCGACTTAGTAACTGCCCCCATGATAGCGCGCGCTGATACAACAGCTACTGCACGTCCAGCATTTTCATAATATTCGTATAATCTTGTAAAAACTTTTTCAAGCACAAATGAATGAGTATGTATTTTGCGTTGACGTTGGTAAAATATTTTAGTATCATCACTGGAGTTCCATGGCTTTGGCATGTTGTTATATGCTGGACTTATACTGAAATCGCAGTAAGAGCAAACCCACATCCCATCGAATATTTGAGAGAGATGTGGGGAAGTATCTTCGCTAAAGAGTGACATTTGTTTATCATTTTTCGCTCTTTCCATGAACAAATCGCAGGACCATAATCCGTAAAATAATGACCTCGCTCGCAAAGTTTCTTCGCCCACTTGTAATTTGAGAGCAAGAAAGGAAAGAATGTCGCCATGCCAAGGCTCATTGTAAATCGCAAATGCGCCAGGTCTAGTTGATCCCTGGTTATAAGCCTGCGCAACTGAATCGAAGATTTTTATTTGCGGCACAATACCGCTCGACTTACCCCTGATCCCTTTGAGAGGTTGGTTCGCGCTTCTCAAAGGTGCGATAGAAAATCCTATCCCGCCTGACGACCGACTTATCAAGGCTGCTTCCTCGGCAGTTTTCATTATCCCTTCTGTTGAATCGATAATATTGAGCAAGAAGCAAGATGACAATTGAGGCATTATTGTGCATGAGTTAAGCGCAGTTGGAGTTGCATGAGTTGCCATTTGGCGAGATAAAAAGGTGTAGCTTTTCTTGATCAAGTCGAGTGGATTTTGGTTAGATATTTTGTTGTTCATGTATTGTTGAATGGCTTTTCGCATCAACATGTATTGCGCTCGGTCACACAATATGTTGTTGGAAACTAACACGCCATTGACCTTCCTGGTTTGAGTTTGATCCGGATAATGCAACAAATATTTGTCTTCCAAAAGTTTACATGCTACATAGTCATAGTCATAATCAGCTTGATTGTTGATCATCGCATCGAGGGCTTCTCGATTGTTCATCACAAAATGATAGACATGCTCCGGTATTTTACCGGTTAACTTCGATGCTTGTTCAATATGTTGTGAGAAAGATGATGGAGTTGTTTTATGCATATTTGCCACATAAATATGACTTGCTAAAGTTCCGTAGTCAGTATGTACCAACTTCATTTGATCAGCTATGTCCGATACCAACCTGTCAATTTGAGATGTGGTAATCCCGTCGAAGGATTTTTCTTTTGCCTTTGAAATTAACAAAGGCCTGTCAACTTTAAGGTTGGGACAAATGGTTTTCATGCGCTTTAGTATCTTACCCTCATCAAACGGCTCGGAACTACCGTCACGTTTTGTGACTAATAATGTAATTGCGCTAGGTAACATGATAATTGTTATTCGTGGGCCAATGTTTAATTGGGTTAACCTTGCTTTCACGCACGAAAAAGGTGTAAATAACACTTACAAATAATTCAAATAAAAAATTGAATTTGCGAATCAGTAGCAATCATTACCATGGCAGATACTAAAACAATTGCTGAAATTAAAGCCCTTGGAGCCAAAGTTGATTACGTGTCATCCAAAATGGACGCCCTTACTAAAGAACAAGAGATGACGCGCGAACTTCTTGGCAAGTTAATGGATGAAGTTAACGCTATGAAAAAACTTGCGACCGCTAATGAAATCAAACAAAACCAAACCTTAGAAACGATTTTGTCTAGAATTGAAGATATTCAAACTACCCCAAAGCGCAAAACTGGTGGTACGGAATCTGTCGATAATAGTGATGCCATCCTCTCCACTCCAGCGGCCAACAAAATTACAACTATACGGCAATTGTTCATATCCCGATGCACCAATGAAGAAGACTATCGTAAACTTCATTTCACTGGACCAGTCTATGATGACCTTAAATCCAAATGCAAAAAGACTGGAGTTGCCGAATATGTAGATATTGCTGGAAAACTATTCGCCAAATCTCCCGCTGATTCCACGCTCAAAGCAAATTTAAAGAATGAGCTTAAGCAATATTTAAGCGATCAAGCTAACAAAAAATAAGCATCGCCGATTCTATTTTTTTGTCCAAAATTTGAATTAGGTGGATGCATTTTTTTGGTAGACCGAATAGTAAACTCTGGTAGGACCCTTGGTTATCTGGAAAAGCAACCTACTTAAATTCTTAGATAGAACATCATCAATACATTTTGCAGATCGGTAGGTCATGGGTAAGAAGGTGTTATAATTTGCCATCTTATCAAAAGTAGTTTCTGACTCAGCAAGACTATATGCAAAATGCTCAAACGTCACATTGTTGGCAATATGATCAGAAATTACATCATGATCCTTAAGCAATAAAACTCCCCCAACTTTTAACATGCGAACAATATCTGACAATCGGCATGTCAAATCATCAACGTCATTAATGTGATGGATAACATGATTCATCATAATAAGGTCAACTGTACCATCGACTATCGGCATTTCTTGGTTGGGAAAAATTTGAACAAAGACAGATTTTTTCTTCAGTTGGGTCGCTCGATTGTCATCCACATCGCAACAATACGGTAAACTTTTCATTTTGAATTGCTGTCTTACCGCCTCAGCGTCATAACCACTTCCACATCCAATATCCACAACATTGTTCAAAATTGGCGGTATAAATTTGGCAAAAGTAGACAGTTTTTTCAATGAAGATGAAATGTTTTTGCCAATACCCCAATCAGATTGAGTCGTATATTTTGGGGTGAATGTTGATAAAGTTTGTTCAAGATTCACAACAGTAAGACCAAGAACCTTTTTAGTAATTTGTAACAGGTCTTCGTGTTGAGCCAAGTTTATAATTGTGGACTTTGTTCCCAAAAGACAATTTGCGTCACTGGTCGACCCACCATCTTTAGTTTGGTTTAGCTCTGGTTCATCAACTTCTTCTCCATCATCTTGCATGGCCTGTGGATAGAAAGTTTGTAATGGGGTTGTGCCGGCCAATTTTTTCTTTGCGATTCGTGGATTAGTATGTTGTCCGTGGTATTCCATTGTGTACAAGTATTCGCTGTTCTCCATAATCAATTTTTTTGCATAGTTTCTAATTTCGAAAAATCTAGCGAACTTGTCTACCGATTTTGGCATCAACGCAGAATTACCTGACTTGATAACAATATGCAATTGCCATAAAGTTACAAGGGAGAATCTTGCTAAAACATGAGGACTTCCAATCCGCAAAAGTAAACCGGCATAACGCAGCTCAGAATAAGACACCAATTCATATTTTGCAGAATTATACACATCTAGGATTGGCGAGGTTCCATGAGAACCCTTGACATAAAAACTTATCTTCCGCAATTGGAAATCTATTGGAGTATCAGTCAATAAATCTTTGTAAAAAATATCGTCATCTCGATATCGTGTTTTGACTAGAGACAATTTCAATTCTTTGACAATATCTTTTGGCTCATCGGCAGATATAATTTCCATCCGCGAATTGGTTGATCGGGACTTATGCAACAAAATTTCTATTGCATCTTCACCGATGAGAATGTGTTTTGAATTTGCAATGAACTCCTTAAGCAAAATGTCATTGAGAGAGACTTTACTTTTTTGGGACGACCCTTCTTTGGTTGTTTGGTCCAGACCAAATGGCATCGTTCCCCAAGATTGCAACATGTCAAACAAAAATTCCTCATCATGTCTCAATTCAAAATTCCATCCATCAGCCAAGGATGGATTGTAAAGTTTTTGATAAGTTTCTATAATTTGCAACTCCGGTCGCAAACACCTTAGAGGAAAATCTGTGAAAATGCATTGACTTTTTTGGTTACCCAACTCAACAAAAATTGGCTCAGGGACAACATGCAAACTCAAAAATGATCGGCCATTCACACTAAGCGAATATTCTTTTTTCCTAATTTCTTCCTTGAAAACTACGGTCCTAGCATCGATGTGCGGTGACCTACATGTTGACATTTTATGCGCAAGGAGGGCAACATCATCAACATCTTTTACAAAAATGGTCCATGGGGTGTTAACGCGAATAAGAATTTGTTCAGTTACATCCTTCCGCAACATTGCCATTCCAAGTTGACCACCAATAACTAAATTTGCATCGTGGCAAAACTGTTCAGCCACAACATAGAAGGGGTTATACAAAAGTCTGTCGTTCTGCAAAACAAAATTCTTCACTTTATCAGAATCAAATTGCAAATCCAAAGTTTGATACATTTCTTATTTCGGCAGATTAGTTTAAAAAAATGTCTTTACGTTGTTACTTACGAAAGTTTGCCTGGGACGACAAGAAAGATATTAGCGAATTGCTTAAATTTTCAGGATTTTTGATGGAGATAAAAGTCCACGGATTGCGAACCAATTCAACGAACAATATTAACCAAATACGTTTTACTTCGGTTGGAATTTGCGGATGGTTTACATTAGTGACCAAAAATATCTTAAGTAGCCACTTACTTTCCGCTGATTTGGAGTGTGGTGATTTTGTCGATGGAAAGACCTCTTTGCAAAATATTTTTACCAAGGATGACACTCGGAAAGAATAATTGTTCAACATTTCATCCAACTGTGCGCCACCGACCCGGCAAGAGTAACAGCATAATTGTTCACTAGTTGAGTTTACGTAATAAAATGATTCGGGCAAATCCGGGAATTTTCCACAAACACAACACTTCGCAGGAAATGTGAATATTTCGCGCCATCCGCAATTAATGTATCGGTGATCATGCTGCGTAACTAATATTTTTCCAAAAGAATCAAAGATAACAGGAGTTTCATCTTCGGATAACACAATATAAAAACCTTTTGATAATCGATCGAACATCATTTTGTGACAAAGCGATATTCAATTTTTTAACGAGATTCGCAAAAAAACTTATCTTGGTCATTTGCGGAAGTTCTCGCGAGATTTTAGGAAGTGTTTAAGATTGATTTTTTCTTCTTTGGTCTTCTCAAGCGACATAAAAATCCACGGATTGCACATTAACTCAAGGAAGATTTTCAACCATAGTTGTCTCAACTCAGGAGGAATTTGGTTAACGCCAAATTGTCCCGTAAGAAAGATTTTTGCCATTAACTCACATTTTTCCAACCTAAGCAAATTTTGATCCGCGACCGATGGATCGTATCCTCGAAACATTTTTACCGACTTTGGATAAATCGCATAACGGTTTACCCAACCTCTTAACTTTTCTGTCCAAACTTCGCAAGCATCGCAAACTTGATAATGAATTTTATTGACAGTTGCGGTCCAAAATGTATTGGGATATGGTGGTCTTGGAAAGCAATCGCAAATGCAACATTGCACGCCAACAAGTACCTCTATCCGCACCCAGCGCGAAACCAATCCAATTTCGTAACGAGATCTCACGACTGATACTTTGCCCAACTTATCAAAAATCAGCAGACTTTCATCAGTTTTTCCGGCAACAATGAAAATTCCCCTGACAGATGTAAATTCTATTGATGTCATTTTCTACTGCAACGAGATTCAATTTTATCAGGCTTATAAAAAACATTGGCAACGCAATACCATTTTGCATAAAATGTGTCACGATGCCAAGAAAGATTCTAATTTTTCGATGTGATCCTTAACTCCCACCAACGGCAGGAAAATCCATGGATTGTTCATCATCTCAAAGAACATCATTAACCATATTTTTGGTAATTCGATGGGGAGTAAAATGCCTGTAGAATTATGGAGACTATTGCTTAAGAATATTTTGAAATGTAGCTTGCTCATCACAATGTTAAAATATAATCGATCCTCGGATGATGGTGCGACTGAACAAAATAGCCTAAACGATTTTGATGCTGGTTCCAAAATGTAACCTCGAATGAATGCCGCTAAACTTTGTATGCGAATTTCGCATAAAGGACAATACCGATATTGAGACTCCGAATTAAAATAGTACATCATTTGTCCATTCCTTGAAAAGTTACCGCAATGACTACATTGTATTCCAGAATTTACTCGTTTTCCACCATATGGCACAAACGATAGTCGATATTGATATCTCATGACACTTAGTTCAGGTATTCCAAAAACGATTGGGTTTTCATCAACAGTGCGCACAAGATAAAATCCTCTTTGTGGTAAGTTACCAACAAACATTTTTCAGTCAAGTGACATTCAATTTTTAGTATCAAAAAAAACATTCATAATTTGCGGAAATCTCGTGGCGAAATTAGGAAGGACCTAAATTCTTCAAACGCTAAACCCTTAAGCTGTCTGAAAAACCATGGATTGCGCTTCAATTCAAAGAATAGCCGCAGCCATATTTTTGTGACCTCGATGGGAACCAGGTCGGTGATCATTTTCCCTAGAAATATTTTGAGAAATATCTTGCGTTTTTCTGATGCGCTGGTGGCCAGGTCTTTTTCGGTTGGAGCAAATGAGTAAAATATCGATATTGTACATGAATGTGAAAGATAGGTATCGATGATTCGCTCAATTGCCCTAAATTCCTCCCCGCGTCCAAGACAACATTGTGCCGACGAGTCGTTGATGCGGAAAGACGATTCATAAAATCTTCCCGAAACATACCCACAAATGGAACACTGTCTACATGTACCCGGTAAAGTCGATAATGCTCGCATTTGTAGACCCCCCTGGAATCGCATAAGTTACCGGCAAACATTCAACCCCAGTTGAGTCAAAAATTATTGGATTCGTATCTTCACTTAACACAATAAAATAGCCTTTTGCTTTTGCGAATCGAGTCAACATTTTCTACAAAAAAGGTAATCAATTTTTAACCGCCTATACGAACCACAATCGGATAATATTTTTCAAGGGATTAGGATTGAAATAGTTTGTTGTATTCTGCATTTTCGTGAACTGACTTAGCGGCCATAACTTTTTTCTCATCAAGCGAAGTTGAGATTGTTTCTTCAGATGCAAGTTGATCTCGCCAACAAACCATGTTCGACACAACAAACACAACCATATCCAAAATATCAGATGAAGTTTGAGAGGCCATGCAAATTTTATGACCCACTTTGTAAAATCCATTTTGGGTCACAAAAGTGAACTCCGGTTTCCCAACAGGATAATTTTGCGGAATCACAATTTTCAAAATATACTCCCCATGTTCGTACGATTTATCGGCAGTCTCTATGTTACATATTTTTACATACCACGTTGCTATGTCAGTCGGGTTCATGACAAAATGAAATTTTCCATCTTGGCTGACCAGCCTTATTTTTTTGAATTGGTTATTAACCATCCTAACAAATTGTCCATTGTACGCCATCTCAACTTAACAAGACAGATTAAAAAGATAATTTTGTTTGACATCAAACTACGCAATCTCATGAAAAATACAATAAATGTTGACCAAGATGCGCTTCCAAATTTCTTAGAAGGCCTCTCAAGAGACATGGATGCCATTCGTCGATCATCCGAAAGTCGGCAAGCCTTTTTGAAAGAGCAACTTTTTGCGAATGATGTCACATCGGACATGTCAGATGCCTGTAGAGAATTACGACAAAAAATTGGGATAGACAATTTGTCGGAATGTCAGGACATTGACTTATTAAAATCTTACATAAATCGTCTCGAGATGTTTGGTGACAGAATTTGGTGTCCTAAATGCAACATTATGAAGCATGTCGGAGTTAGACCGGTCGTTGCAGACGATCTTGACCAAAATCTTAATGGGGTTTCAAACCAAAAATCTTTTGACGAACAATCACAACAATCCTACGAAGACTATGACGATATTCGATCTGCTCAAATGGCTCAGCTGAATGCCTACGACGATTATGATAGTGAGGAGGATATGGCAAATCAAGAAAAACTTGCCAACGAAGTTCGAGAAATGTTGAAAAATGCAAACACACCTAGTCCAACAAAAATGCCTGCAGCCAAAAAACCCACCACAAAAACAATTGAAGTTCCAAGTGAAACTCCCAAACAAAACAAAAAACAGGCCGATTCAACTTTGGCCATTTTTGACGCAATGTTCAATGAAATATGAAGATGACTGGAGCTGTGTTAAAACTCTACCAATTGAAAATTAACGCAACTGGTAAGCGGAGGTTCATTTTTTGTTAAGATGTATTTGAGATTTCCCAAAAAAATCGACAGTTTTTATGTTCTTGAGTTGAGCATTTTAACCACGTGTTTGGATAAAGTACCTTTTTACATCGCACATTGTGGCAACAATATCCACATAATGTCTCCAAGCTTAGAATGGGTTTATAATTTCCAAGCAGGTCCCAGTCAACAAACGTTGACCGAAGAGGATATGTATAATACTGTGCTAATGCAGTTACCTCAATTTGAATTTAATTGTCTTGTGGGTTCAGCATTATTGTGGATCGAAAGTCACAACATCAACCAAGCTATTTTTAGAAGGACTGTTGAGGATAACCTTCTTACATTTCGTTACTTGAGCCCACTTAAAATGTTGAAATATTCTCTCAATCCTACCTTGAGTGTCGAAATTTACAAATGTTGGTTGTTCCAAGATGACAGCGCAAGACAAAAAACGGCGTTGCATGCTGAGTTACATTTTTCTATAGCCTTATGGGTCTTAAGAATTTATCATCAATCGCTTGACTGTCTTATTTTGGCCCCAACTTCTTCGGTTTTGGAAGATTATTCTGATCAACCAAAAAAATAAAATGTGTTCTCGTCACCATTTTATTGAGACCAATCAGCGCTCGATGCAAGCTCTAGGGCGCTTTGCTTCTTTTTTTCTTCGACTTTCTCTTCAACTTTCTCGGTCTTTAACTCAACTTCTTCATTTTTCGTTTCAACTACGGGTGTCTCCGCAACTTTAATTTCAACATCGGGACTTTCCAAGATGGACGTTAACAAATTTGCTTGTTCCGCATGTTGATTTTTCAAGAGGACCGTAATTTTGCCGCGTTCAAGAGGGGCGATTGAGTGAGGGGTTAGTTTAACATCGGTCTTTCCTCGCCGAGAAGTATTGACTTTGTTTGAACGCCCTGCTGATGGGACATCAAAATATCTTGTTGCGGTGGGCACGGATTGAGATGAATATTTTGGTCCATCGCCATGTATCTTGCGAGTGTAAGATGTTGGTCGATCAGATCGAGCGTAAGTTTCAACACCTTTGGTCAAGTTTGATTGTGGGATCTTGCAAAGCACAAATTTATTAGAAGGAGCATCCCAATACACCATAACAAAGTTGGATATGCCAAAGTGTCTGGTCATGCTAGGTCCATCAATGGCCAGATAGTGGGACAACGAAGGTTGGGAGAAATAATCATATGATTTTACCGTAACTTGTGGATATCGATCAGACACAAACATGCTCTCGAGGAGAGCCTTTATTGGCAAAAGGTCTTTGTTGATTATTTCTGATACTTTGTTCAAAGTTTCTTCAAGGTCCTTATAGGTTTGATCGGTCATGACCTTCGTTTGAATCAAAGATGTGGCACCCAATAAGGCATAACATTTTTTTAGAGATGCGTCTGATTCGGACATAATATTGTCTCGTATTGATATTCAATTTTTTATTGTTTATTACGCGCGATTGAGGGTCAAAAAAATATAACCCACTCTCATCGGAGATATTTGCAAGGGTCCGTTTATCGGAGTTGATTTATGCGTAGGACTAATTGTGACTTATTAAGTCCGCCAAATGGCAAACCTAGGGACCTAGCCCTGAATTGTAATTCAGTTAGGTCCATATCTATATTTGCTTTATCCCATTCTCTGGGTTGCCGACTTATTGGTTTGCTGACTTTAGCAGCGGTTTTTGGACGAGTTATTGACTTTCTCTTTTTTGGGGCAGCTACATTTCGAGGCCCCGATGATCGGCGACCCTGGCCGGTTGATTTTTTCTTGGGAGGCATGTTATTAGCAAAGACAATATATCTACGCAAAAATCTTATGAATACCAAACAAAAAATGAGATAGGCGAGCTTGAATGGATTAAAAAATTGAAATTCAATTCACAAATAAACATATGCATCTTACGCGCTCAAAAATTATAGACGATGCCTTTGTGCGAGAAGCGTTTTTTAAGGAATGTATACTTCACAATACACATCGTCAAATTATGTCCTATGCTATCCGATGTGATCTTTCATCGTGGGAAGTTGGTGACCGAATTATCTTATATTACGAAAAATATCTTCTAAATTTGTGGATCATGATTAACGGTCACTGCTGGTATAATTTCTCGAAGAAGTTAGGTTCAGCCAACAAAAAATTGTTCGACTTGTTTGCGGCTGGAGAAGGTCAACTGGGAAAGACTGAAGTATTTGCCGGGTCGGTCATAATGCGTCATTCGCTGTCGAATGGTCAATGTGTGGAATTGGAGATCGTGAAAATTGAGTGGTTAGAAACAAATAAAAAAGGTGTAGCAACATTTTCCAAATTGTACATGTTAATTAGGAAGGTGTGTGAATGTTTACCAGTCGAGTTAATTCCTGATATTTTTAACGCGGCAGCCCGAGGTTGGTCAAAACTGAGCGCAGAATTCGCAACCGAGCTACGGCCGATTATACCTGAAAATTTTACTGCATCGCAAGACCTACCGGCCCAATTTGACGAAAATATGGCGAGAGCAAATTTATCCACACATTCAACGAGCCCCAAATATTCAGAATATATGGATAATTATCGCGATTCAATAGACCATAAAACGCAAATTATGGCATTGGATCAAATTTTCAGCATGAGTTCAAGCGTAGCGAGAAGGGTCGAATCAAGCAACATAGGTCACATGCGTGAGCCCACCCAAAGTATTCCCACCCATCGAGTAGGTATTATGAATTGCCTTGAATCGGCAATCACTTTAACAGCTCATGATAAAATATTGGTTGGCGATGCGAAAAAGAGTCCAAAAATATTGTACGAAAGACGACAACGCCAGAAAAAACAACGACCCCAACTCGGCAACATAAAAAAGTTTCCCAAAGATCACCGACTGATGAATTACAAAAAATGAGCAAACTCAACCGATTTTTTTAACCCTCGATAAGGTATCGACATTTTTGACAGCATATAAAAACATAGCACAACTTCACTATAATTTTGCGAAATGCAATGCGCTTCGGCGAAGCTGACTAACTATTTTGATAAAATAAACATCTCAACTTTAAGCCATTCTTCGATTAAGTGGACTTATTTTGTAATTTGGGTCACTGATAATTTACCAAGTAGGGTCGCGTTACATATTTTTGTAATTTTGAGTCAACTTTGGGCGTTGCAACTATGTCACACAAGTTTGATATTTACGCCAATTCAGGATGATTGGAAGCTTCATAAAAAATTGAATATGTCATTCTGTGGTAACAATAAAATGCAACCTGAATTTTGCAACACCTCCAACAACGCAACTGGTGAAGTTTATGCTCAATCCCTTGGTGAAGCTATCAAGGAAGTTCGTTCAACCTTGAGTCAGATTGTGGTACCTGATCCAATAGAGGTTGGAAAGAATGACAACAAAAACTCACCTCGGGGAAAACCCGGGAGTATCGGAATTTCCAAAATTTTCTACCATTCTCAATGTCGTCAAATTATAACAGGACCTTCACTTAATGTTAAAGACCACAAAACGACGTTAACTTCCGACAATTTTCACAAAGAACCATCTGATTTGTAAAAATTACAAACATTGTTTTTTTCGCGTAATTTGGTTGAACAAAAATACGTCGTCTGTCAAAAAAATCATGCCGGTTTGGCCCGCCATTTCACAAAACAGATGGTCGGTAAGATAGTGAATGACGTTTGCGATCACCAAAAAAATATGAGCAATCTTATTTTTCATAATTTACACCAATCATTGATCCGTCCAAAAGTTGAGCATGAGGAATTTCTAACCCTTCTACGAAAGATAGTCGATAACACAGTGCACCATCACCCCATCGGTCAAAATATTTTTGGGCTTGTTCGATATTTTTCTTGAACAGAAATGGTATTGGGGTGCAAGCATAATCTTTGTAATCAATCCATGACACTTTTTTGTCATTCACAAATACCTCATCTTCAAACAAAATATCAGGAGTTAATTTGACTAGGTCGTTCTCTTGCTCAACGAATAAGTCATTTTGGGTCTTTAATTTTATGCCGGCTTCTGTGAAAAAGTCGACAAATTTTTTCTCATTTGCCTCTGCTCTTTGCACAATTAGTTGCTGATTGATAGTTGTCTCTGCGTCATGAGCATCTGCTAAAATATATTGTTCCAAATCACGGGGAGCGAGCAACTCCTGCGGAGATATTTTACCGACCGACAATTTGTAGACATTGTCTTTGCCATATGACAAAAGGAAAATTCCGCGGAGCAAGTTGAGGGGAGGAAAATCATATTTTTTAGCCAACTCCAAAATAGGACGACCATTGTTATATGCATGCGCTATTGCGTTAATTAGTTGGTTCATGCGATGATGATTTTTTATAATTTTTCCTTTGAGAATGATATTTCTTGCGGACAAGATGATTTGCAATGTTTTGTCAGGGATGACCAGCGAGTTAAAATGCTTTTCTTTTTTCATGAAGTTGGACAAAATTGCAATTTTGCCAGGTGTCATTGGACCATAATCATCATGAGCATAAACCCATTTTACTAGTGAATTGTAAATTGGTTTTGCCAGGGGTTGACTGGGCCATGTAAGATGGTATGATTTTTTTGGACGTTCTCCGGTAGACGTTTTTGTTTTGCGGACCTCAATGGAAAACATTGCCTTATTTTTTATGATTACTACTTTTGATGAGATGTTTGTTTTGATGCGGAGTGACAAAATATTGGGCTACCGAAATTCGCAGCCAAGTTACAAAGACAAATCATAAAAGTCATGTCAACTCGGTCTATCATTTTTGTAAAAGTCATCTTGCAAGACCAACGGTGGTCAAGACAATCCTAGGTTACAAAGACAAATCATAAAAGTCATGTCGACTCGGTCTATCATTTTTGTAAAAGTTGGTCATCGCGACCCATGACGATCCATAGAAAGCAAAGTTACAAAGACAAATCATAAAAGTCATGTCAACTCGGTCTATCGTTTTTGTAAAAGTCATCTTGCAAGACCAACGGTGGTCAAGACAATCCTAGG
>JACCDW010267941.1_pt1 | contig 27493 bp, 23 predicted proteins | sample 7449781 | NCBI WGS metagenome assembly JACCDW01 (sample SAMN15323449, study PRJNA562643) | freshwater metagenome | isolation source: river surface water | place: USA:Blue River Watershed | collected 2017-08-18
AAAGTGGACAAAGCGTATTTAACAGAATTAATTGAAAAAGCAGAAGATTTAGTGCAACGAAAAATTCGTTACCTCGTAATGAATCAAGTTGAGCTAGAAAACTATAAACTACAACACGAAGAACCGATTTTATTGCTCTGGAGCAAGAATTAATTGGTTTTTTGACATACACTACCTACTACTCACCACAGCATTTTTCATAAAATGACTGTGACTGAGGATGGCGAAGCCGTTAGAAAAAACAAGTGCAGGCAAGGCAAAATTTCACGATTACTAAAGCGCATCGAACCGCGCATAACGGACATGAATCGGCTGTGGTTTGGTTGTACGGATTATCAGGATCCGGTAAATCCACGATTGCCAATGCCTTGGAGAAACGATTGTTTGAAATGGGCAACCACACCTATTGCTTGGACGGAGACAATACGCGACTAGGCTTAAACAAAGATTTGGGTTTTTCTTCTGTGGATCGTTTGGAAAACGTTCGACGTGTTGCTGAGGTAGCCAAGTTAATGGCGGATGCAGGAATGATTGTTTTGGTTTCCTTGATTACACCCTATGAAGAACAGCGCTCACTTGTTAAAGAAATTTTGAAAAACGAACGATTTATAGACGTTTACGTGGACTGCGACCTAGCCACCTGCGAGCAACGCGACCCTAAAGGACTTTACAAAAAAGCACGTGCGGGAGAAATCTCAAACTTTACCGGAATTTCAGATCCGTTTGAAGAACCAACTACAGAATCATTTCGAGTAAACTCGTCAAAATACGATGTAAATGAATGTGTGATAAGGATTGCGGAGGAGTTGGATTTAAGGCTTAAGAATTAGGTCTAAGAATTACGACCCTCTCAAACCTTAACCCTCAACCCTTAGCCCTCAGCCTCAGCCCTCAGTCCTCAAAATGAAATACAAAGATTTCACCGAAATGCCAATTTGGAAAAGAGCCATCGATGCTGCGGACAAGGTCTTTCAAATCACAGAAAATTTGCCAAGAAAAGAAGATTACGGACTTACCTCACAACTAAGAAGAGCCTCAGTCAGTATATCTTCAAATATTGCGGAAGGTTATGGGAGAAACGGAGGTCGAGACAAGATGAAATTTTACATTTACGCACGTGGATCAGCCTTCGAAACAAAAAGTCAGTTGCTTTACGGACTAAAAGTGAACTATTTTAATGAAACTGAAGTTACCAATGCAATTAAGTTATTGGACGAAATCATACTTGAAATTAACAAAATCAACAAAACCTTAAACCCCAATACTTAACCCTCAGACTTAACCCTCAGTCTCAACCCTCAACCCTCAACCCTCAACCCTCAACCCTCAACCCTCAACAATGAAAGAAACCTGGACAGAAGTCATCTCACCAAAACGTTCCCTTCTTGACATCAACCTCAAGGAATTGTGGCGCTATCGTGATTTGATTATGCTTTTTGTACGACGGGATTTCGTTGCGACTTACAAGCAAACGATTTTAGGTCCAATCTGGTTGTTTTTACAGCCCTTGTTCACGACCTTGACTTTCTTCTTCGTATTCAATCAAATTGCAAAGATTCCAACGGATGGTATCGATCCAATCTTATTTTATTTATCAGGAATTACCCTTTGGAATTACTTCTCCGATTGTTTCAACAAAACGTCAAATACATTTGTAGCTAATGCTGGAATTTTTGGAAAAGTGTATTTCCCTCGTTTGGCAACCCCCATTTCAATTGTCATTTCAAACCTCATCAAATTAGGAATTCAAGTGCTCCTTTTTGTTGCTATTCTTATTTATCAAATGATCACCAAAGACGTTCAACTCAATGTGAATGCTTACATTTTGATTTTACCTTATTTGATTATTCTCATGGCAGTTATGGGGCTTGGACTCGGAATCATTTTCTCAGCCTTAACTACCAAATACCGCGATCTAAGTTTCTTGTTGACTTTCGGTATACAATTATTAATGTACGCCACACCAATAATCTACCCATTGAGCTACACCAGAGGAAAATTACACACCATCATCAGTATGAATCCCCTAACACCCATCATGGAAAGTTTTCGCTATGCTTTCTTTGGTATTGGAACTTTTGATTGGAGTGGTTTGGCATTCACAAGTATTTTTAGCTTCGCAGTCTTGTTCATAGGCATCATCATCTTTAATCAGGTGGAGAAAAGTTTTATGGATACGGTGTAGTTGCGATAGCTATCTTGATGAGAATGCAGAAATAAAAATTGAAAATCTTTTCAAAAACAAATAAATCTTTAAAGATAGATACAATTCCATATTAAAAAATATTGAAGAATGGACTTAATCCAAAATAAAAAAATACCTTTTTTACCAATAATTTTAACTGCTCTTATTGCGCTCTTATACCGTCTATCAATTGTATTCAATCAGTCTCCTGAATTTGTAATTGGAGAAACAAATAATTTGTGGAATGCTTTTAAGTTCATTAAAGGAAACTCAATTTATACAGATCCGGAATCATATCCATTTGAAATTTTACAGTACACACCATTATCTCAATTTCCTGTTTATATTTTTGCTTGGATAGAAAGAAATTTATTGCAGACTAATGACTTTATTTTCACACTGGCTCTTGGGCGCTTAACCTCACTTTTTTTTAATGTCCTTTCTGCATTTTTGTTGTTCAAGATTTCTAAGGTACATTTTAAATTATCTGAATTAATATCTATTCTGGGTGCTCTTGTATTTTTTTGTTTTTTACCACATCAAGTTTTTGCCATACGTCCAGATTCAATGGCCCTGTTTTTATCGACATTAGGAATATTTTATTTCTCCCAGGCTTATTTTATGAATTTTCACAAATCTTATATCTTAAGTGGAGTAATTCTAGCACTGTCATTTTTTGCCAAACAAGATGCATTTTTAATTTCAGGTGCACTTGGGTTAATTTTAATATTTACGAAGGACTTTAAAAACACATTTCTTTTTTCCATATCATTTTTGGTTTCATTCGGTATATTCATTTTAGTATTTTCATTCCTTTTAGGGCCTTATTTTCTAAAATCCATATTTGGAGGAATAGCCCTCGAAATGAAATGGGAACAGTTTTCATACATTCTCACTAGATATATTACTTTTTATTACATATTAATAGTAGCGTTGCTAATTTCAATTTTCAATATGCTACGGAGTTCAAATTTCGAAACAAAAAAGAAGGTGTTTTTAATTGCATCATTGATTTTTAGTTTTTCGGTTTCCTTCGCAACATCTTTTAAACTTGGCTCACATATCAATTATTATATCTTGCCAACGTTCTTTTCAATCATTGTTATTATTACAAATCTCAATTCTTTAACAAATATAAATTCAATTAAAAATCAATTTTTATTTAGTGGTGTAGGTGTAATAATGTGTTTTCACTTTCTTTTTTTTCAATACTATCATTATACTTCAAGCTCAACGAAAGTCTGGAGGTCAATTACACAACATCGAATATACAGAGAAGAAAATGAACCAATTATGCAAGAAATTAAAAAAACGAACCAGCTTGTAGTTTCCTATGATAGCATTTCTAAACTTCGGCTTTCTGACCAAATTATTTTACCCAATTTGGAATTTTATTGGGTGTCTAATTTTTCTTACGATAAATTAAATGACCAAAAAAACAGTAAACATGTTGAATTTATTATTATGCCTTTGAGTGGAACTATTCCATCATCTTTTTTTAAGAAATTTGGAATCAACATTGCTGAATATAAGAAATGGTATAAATCACATCAAATAGAAATTTACCGAAATGAATACAGATAAATATTATGAAACAAGGTTTGTAGAAGACTTATCCAGAGAAAAAGTTTGGAGAGCAATAAATGAATATCTTCAAAAATATGTCAAAGAGAATGCAACAGTTTTGGATTTAGGCTGTGGATATGGTGATTTCATAAAAGGGATTAATGCAGAAAATAAATATGCAATTGATTTAAATGACAATTTGAAGAAATATTTTGAAAACGAAAAAATTGAATTTATCTCGCAATCAGTTTTATCGGAATTTGAAATTCCCGAGAAATCAGTAGATGTGGTATTTGCAAGTAACTTATTCGAACATTTTTCAGATGAGGAACTTGAAAAAATGATGAAAAATATTGATCAAATTCTGAAGCCAAATGGACGAATTATATTACTACAACCCAATATTTATTATGCATACAAAGAATATTGGGATGATTACACGCATAAAAAGGCTTTTTCCCATGTTTCGTTATCTGATTTTTTGATGGCACATGATTACCAAATAATTCGATTTTATAAAAAGTTCATACCTTTTAGTTTAAAATCAAGATTACCTAAATCGTACTGGTTAACAAGGCTTTATTTGAATTTTCCGATAAAACCTTTTGCAAAACAAATGCTGGTGGTGGCAGAAAAAAAATAAACTATGAATCGTTCTGTTCTCTATCTATTTTTAAGTTCGTTAATAGCAATATTGGGTTTAATCCTATATACGTTATTCATATTGCTTACAGGTGATTACTCAAAACAGCTTTTGCTTATTTTAATTCTTTTATTCTTTTTAAGTTTTAGTTCATTAGTTGCTAATCTTGTTCTAATACAGCCAAAAAAGAAATCTAATAAGCAAGTACGATATGAGCCTGTAAGGAATAATAAATTGACCGTTGTTCTTACCGCATACAATGATGAACTTTCAATTAAAGACGCCGTCATTGATTTTTTAGAACATCCTTTAGTGAAAAGAGTGATTGTGGTCAGTAATAATAGTAAAGATCGAACAATTCAATATGCCGAAGAAGCAGGGGCAATTGTTTTTAATGAAGAAAAACAAGGATATGGTGCTTGTGTGTATCGTGCACTTTCTGAAGGTGTTAAATTTGATGATACAGAGATTACTTTACTTTGTGAAGGTGATATGACCTTTAAGGCCTATGATATAGATAAATTTATGGCCTACCTTCCACATGCCGACATTGTTTCGGGTACAAGAATTGTGGATCAACTTCGCAACAAGCAAACACAACTAACTAATTTTATGTTTTATGGAAATTTCTTCGTTGGTAAACTTTTGGAATTAAAACATATTTCTGTCGGCACTTTTACAGATGTAGGAACAACCTATAAGTTATGTCGAAATAATATACTTGGAGATTTGTTGCCGAAATTAGATAATTCAGTTAATCTTGAATTTAATCCTTATTTTCTCGATAAAGCATTAAGCTCAAATTATTTGGTTGTTGAGTGCCCTGTTACATTTCATCCCAGAGTTGGTGTCAGCAAAGGTGGAAATATTAACAACTTTGTGGCTTTTAAATTAGGTATTCGAATGATTTGGGGAATTATATGGAAATGGTAAAGCGTCAGTTATTATGAATGTTATTGAAGTAGAAAACCTTTACAAACAATATCGTCTCGGACAAGTGAGTACGGGATCTATTGCTCATGATCTCAATAGGTGGTGGCACGCAGTAAGAGGAAAAGAAGACCCATATGAGAAAATAACCGGTTTGAACAACCGGGACGAAGCATTGAGCAGCGATTACGTTTGGGCATTACAAGACATCAATTTCTCCGTTAAACAAGGAGAGGTGCTAGGTATTATAGGAAGAAATGGTGCCGGAAAAAGTACACTTTTAAAAATACTATCGAAGGTAACCTCACCTACGAAAGGAAACATCAAAGTTAAAGGGAGAATAGCATCTTTATTAGAAGTTGGAACGGGGTTTCACCCTGAACTTACTGGCAGAGAAAACATTTTCTTAAATGGAGCAATTCTAGGAATGACTAAAGCTGAAATACGCTCCAAATTTGACGAAATTGTTGCATTTTCCGGTGTAGAAAAATACATTGATACCCCCGTAAAACGTTATTCCTCCGGAATGTATGTGCGTTTAGCATTTGCAGTAGCCGCTCATCTTGAACCTGAAATTCTCATTGTAGATGAAGTTCTTGCAGTAGGTGATGCGGAATTTCAAAACAAATGCTTAGGTAAAATGAAAGATGTTTCTGGGGAAGGAAGAACAGTGTTGTTTGTAAGTCATAATATGGCTGCGGTGAAATCTTTATGCTCCAAAGGATTATTGGTAAGTAAGGGCAAAATTGAATTACATTCAGATATTCTTTCTGTTGTAAAAAAATACGAAGATCTTGAAGAATTAGAATATTGTTACGAATACTATGGGAACAAGCAAATTAAATCAATTGTAATTAAGTCGAGTGAAAATAAAATTTATTTCAATAGTTCAATTGAGTTTCAATTAACATTTAAAGTATTAACTCCAATTAGAAATGCAATTTGTGGATTTGTAATTAAAGATAATCACCATATGAATATTGTAACTGTAAATAACAAACACTACAATCAAGAATTATTGCATGAATCATTAGTTTCGAATGGGACTTTCACAATTAAAATAAAAAAGTTGAATCTAATCCCCGGCAGTTATACAATTGATTTTTTTCTTGGTGATGGAATTAAAGATATTTGTAAGATAGAAAATAGAATAAAAATCGAGGTTTTATCATCAATTAATGAAACGATAATTAATAAACTTAATAAATCTGAAAACAAACTTTTTATACCTGAAATAACATGGAAATTAGAAAATACCTTTTAAAACCTTTTACATTTTTAAATAATCTTAGAAAAAGCGATGAAGATCTTTTTTATGAAAATTTATTCATTAAAAACAACTATTGGAACTCTAAAATTCCCAATCATGATGAAAAGGCAAGATGGGAGGCAATTAATCGATTAATTTCATTACATGTTGAGAACCAAACCAATAATCAAATTCTGGATATTGGATGTGGAAGAGGATGGCTTTCTAATTTATTATGTCAATTTGGAAATGTAACTGGAGTTGAACCTGTTAGAGCAGTTGTAAGACATGCAAGAAAAATGTTTCCAAATATTAAGTTCAAAGTTGGAACGACTACCAATTTGTTGAAAAATAAACAAAATAAATTTGATATTATAGTATGTTCAGAAGTTTTAGAACATATCCCAAATGAAGATAAAAATAAATTCATTCAAGAAATATATGAATTATTAAATAAAGAAGGATATGCAATTTTCTCAACTCCAAGAGCAGAAGCACAAAAAGAATGGCTAAAATTCTCAATTGCAGAACAACCGATTGAGGAATGGATTTCGGAACTGGAGTTAGAAACTATGTTTAATCAAAATTCTTTTAAAACAATTTCAATAGAACGCGTTGAATTATCGCCAGTACCGAATGCAATATTGATTCCCATTTATCAAGTTTGGATGTTTAAAAAAGTATAATCAGTTTTGATAAAATACTTATTCTCTATCATCATACCTGCCTACAACGCTGAAAAGTTCATAGAAAAGAGTATTTCATCAATTTTGAATCAAACATTGCAAGATTTTGAAATTCTTATAGCAGATGATGGTTCAACAGACAATACCCGAGAAATTATTGATTCACTAAAGGACCCTAGAATTAAAACGTTTCACAATTCAAAAAATATTGGTTACCTAAAAACATGTAATAAACTTATGTTACTCGCGTCGGGAGACTACATCGTTTTCCAAGATGCAGATGACCTTTCTTTACCAACCAGACTCGAAGAACAACTTCGTTTTATCGAAGAAAACGAGTTGGATGCATGTGGAACATGGGTGCAACGAATTGATAATGATGATAAACAGAAGGAAATCCATGAATATCCAACAAATATCAAAGCCAGTTTATTAAATGGGAAATTTGATTTTGTGGGTGGAACTTTTATGGTTAAACGAGAAGTTGTAAAAAAAATAGGTGCCTATCATGAATACTTCAATCGCATAGGTTTTGAAGATTATTACTGGACCGTATTAATAGCATTCAATTATAAGATACTAAATATTCAAAAAGCGCTTTATTGTTATCGGCAAAATGAAGATTCCGTTTCAAGTAATTTTTCAAATTTTACACGTGATTTTTCATTTCGCACGGTGCTCGTCTTATTAAAGCAAAAAATAGCAGGTGAAAGAGATTACCTAGAAACAAAAAACAGTAAAAAGCTCAAACAAGAAGTGTTCGAACAAATGATTGCAAATTTTAGTTCAAAGAACAAAAGGTATAAACGTCAAGCACTTTTTAAATGCCTTTTAAATCAACCATTTTACCTTAAAAATTATAAAATTTTAATACGAAATATCGCTTAAAATGTGTGGAATTGCGGGGATAATTAAAAAAGATCATTCGAGCGTTAAGGAATCAGACCTTGTGTCATTGGTGAACTCGATTCGACACAGAGGTCCTGATGGTCAGGGTTATTACATAAATGATTCTATTAGCCTTGGACATGCACGATTATCGATTATTGATGTAGAAAATGGGACCCAGCCAATGTCCAATGAAGACAGTACCGTCATTCTTACTTATAACGGTGAAATTTACAATTACATAATATTACAAAATGAACTGAAAGAACTGGGTTATTCTTTCAAAACGCAATCCGATACGGAAGTTGTGTTAAAAGCATACGAACATTGGGGAAAAGATTGTGTCAAAAAGTTCGATGGTATGTTTGCTTTTGCCATCATTGATTTTAAAAAGGAAATCTGTTTATTGGCTCGCGATCAGTTTGGAATAAAACCACTTGTATACCGTGTAGAGGACGATTTTATAGCATTTTGTTCGGAATTACCAGGTTTGAAGAATTTATATTATCCAGTTAAATCAGGGAGTAAACAGGCAATGGAACAGTATTTTACGTTGAATTACATCGCTGCTCCACTTACGATTTACAAAAATATTTTCAAACTCGAGCCGGGACATACAATAACTGTTTCTTTGGATGGTAACATCTTATCAAAAGATCAGTATTTTAAACCTGTCTTTTCAGCGCTCAAAAAGAAATGGGAATCTTCGCAAATTGATAAAGTTCTCTCAAAGAAAATTCATGATAAAATGATGTCTGATGTACCTTTTGGAGTCTTTTTATCTGGTGGTATTGATTCTAGCTATGTTGCTGCAAAAATGGCTCGAACTTCCTCTGCTGATTTTAAAGCATATTCAATCGGTTTTGAGGGACCTCACAGTGAAATTAAATATGCCGAATACGTCGCGGAAAAATTGAATCTCGAGTTAGTGCAAAAAAATGTGCATTCTACGGACTTAGAATATATGCAGCTTCTTGTAAAAAACAACTTGGGAGAACCGTTTGGTGACAATTCAATCATTCCAACTTGGCATGTTTGTAATCTTGCATCACAAGATGTAAAAATGGTTGTCACAGGCGATGGAGGAGATGAGTTTTTTGCTGGTTATCACAATTATATTAGTTGGCTCCAAGCTTCTTTTAAAGAAAAGCTATGGGAAAAAATTCAAAAAAAACAATTGTTAGGGATTCCAAGATTCATTTTAGGCTCCTTAAAAGCGAGAACAAGAAAAAATTACTTAATAGATTTAAGAAATAGATATTTTGAAGCAATGGCCTATTTTCCTGAAAATACCAGGAAAAAACTACTTCGCCAACGTCATTTTGATTGGGACTCAGTATTGAGTTTTGTTGAACTTCCGGGAACAAAAATCGATTATTTGAGTTTTGCTCAACTAATGGATATTCAGGGCTATTTACCAAACGATATTCTTCAAAAGGTCGATATTGCATCCATGGCGAATAGTTTAGAAACACGTCCGGCTTTTGTTGATACAGATTTATTTAAAATTGCTTCAGAATTAACCAATGATCAAAAAGTTAAAGAAAAACAAGGAAAATATTTTCTAAAAAAATTAAGTGCTCAAGAATTTAACGAGGAATTTGCTTTTAGAAGAAAACAAGGATTTGGTGTGCCTAATGAAACTTGGTTCAAAGAAAATAATGAAAGCATAACCTTTATGAAAAGTAAAATTTTCCAAGACCACTTGTTTAATTATATTGACAAAAAAACAGTTCAAGAAATTTGGGACGAATTTATAGCAAATAGATCTTCATTTGGTCCATTCAGTCAAGTTTGGCTGATATTTGTTTTTGCACTATGGTTGGATGACAACATAAACATCGATTTTTCATGAGAGTTGGTATAATTACAAATGAGTATGTAAGTGAAAAAGCAAATTTTGATGGTGGTATCGCCAATCATTTATCTAAAATTGCCATAGCTTTAAAAGAAATGGGGCATGAACCCATCGTTTTTGTTACTAGTGAATCAAATGAGACAATCCAGCATGCTGGAATAGAAGTAATACGTGTAAAAAAAGAAATAAATTTTTTTTATAAGTTATTTGACAAGATTTCTCGATTTAACTATCAAATTTGGTTAAATGTTATTTGGGAAAGTTATGCACTTAGGAAGCGTATTCGGAAATATGATAAGTCGAATAAAATTGATGTTCTCTTGTTTACGAGTTTTAAGTCGCTCGGAATTTTAAGACCAAGAAGAATCCCATCTCTTATGCTTTTGGCTGGATCTGTTGAATTATGGGATCAAGCAAATGGACTTGAATATAGATCTTTTCGTGAAAAACAGTTTTTGATACTCGAAAAATTTGATATTAAGTTTACCAAAAACATTTATGCACCAAGTCATTTTTTGGCCAATGAAATGGGAAAGAGATATAAGAAGAAAATAGATGTAATCGAAACACCTTATCTTCCTCAATTTAAAAACCCAGATTATACTACGCTCGAATTAATTAATACCAAGTTTAAAAATCAACCATACCTTATCTTCTTTGGAAGAATTGCGTTATTCAAAGGAGCAATTGATATTGCTGATTTACTTGCGGATCTTTTTGAACACGATAAACAGATTAATTTTCTTTTTGTAGGCAAAGACCTAGGCTACCAAGGTGGTTCAACCATTGATTACATTAAGAAAAAAGCTTCTAATTATATCGATCGAATAGAGATTGTAGAACAAGTGCCACATAATCAATTATTTCCATTAATTCAAGGAGCCAAAGGAGTCGTGTTACCATCAAGAATCGAAAACTTATCCAACGCAAGTATTGAAACGTTGGCATTAGGTAAGGCATTAATTGCGTCCCGTGGAGTTAGCTTTGAGCAAGTCGTTGAAGAGGGAAAAAATGGTTTTTTAGCTGAGCATTCTAATCCTAAGGATCTGTTAAGAGCAATTGTTCATTTTTTGTCTTTAGATGAACATCAAATCAAGGAAATGGAGGCAAATTCTCTTAAGACAATTGAGCGATTACATCCGTCAATAACCGTTGGTCGATTAATTGATAAATTACAAGAAATTACATAACCAAATGATGAATCATATTTTAGTTACCGGTGGCGCCGGATTTATTGGAAGTACTTTAGTTACTGAATTATTAAGTCAAAATAAAAAAGTAACGGTAATTGATAATTTTAATAATTTCTATAATCCGAATCGAAAACGTTTAAATATCTCGGAGCATTTAAAAAGTCCTAATTATCAGTTAATTGAAGACGACATTTTAGCTATCGAAAAATTTGAAAATCAATTGGATTCATCCATAGACGCAATTGTTCATATTGCTGCCAAAGCAGGTGTAAGACCATCCATTGAAGATCCTGTTGGTTATGAGGAAACCAATGTTGTAGGTACAATTAAATTACTTGAATTTGCAAAAAGAAGAATGATTAAACAAATTGTTTTTGCCTCTTCTAGTTCAGTATACGGAGTAAATAAACAGGTTCCTTGGATGGAAGATTTGCACCTCAATGAAATAATCAGTCCGTACGCAGCATCCAAAAAAACAGCTGAATTGTATGGTAAAATGTATAGTGAAATGTACGGTATACGATTTATTGCCTTGAGGCTTTTTACTGTTTTTGGACCAAAACAAAGGCCAGATTTAGCCATCCATAAATTTGTAAACAAAATAGTAAAAGGTGAAGAAATCGAAATTTATGGTAAAGGAGATACCTTTCGAGATTATACCTATGTAGACGATATTGTGAATGGATTTTTAAGCGCATTAAACTACCAAAAAGCCAATTTTGAAATCTTCAATCTAGGAAACAATAAACCCGTTTCAATTATTGAGTTAGTAACTACAATTGCTAAGATAATGGATAAAGATCCTAAAATTAAACATATCGATTATCAACCTGGGGATGTACCCGTTACTTGCGCAAATATCGACAAGGCAATTTCTGAACTAAATTACAAGCCAAGTACAAGTCTCGAAGACGGGTTACAAAAATTTTATAACTGGTTTGTAAATGAGCAATAATAACATAAAATGCTCTGTTGTTATGGCTGCATACAATGCAGAAAAAACGATTGATATTGCAATAAACAGTATTCTAAATCAAACGTGGGAGAATTTTGAGTTCATTATAATAAACGATGGATCAACAGACAAGACTCAGGAGATTATTGAATCGTATAAGGATTCTAGAATTAAATTAATCAACAATATCAACAATGAGTTTTTACCCGCATGTTTAAACAAAGGAATAAACGCATCAACAGGTAAATATATATTGCGAATGGATGCCGATGATGTTTCTCTCCCTGATCGAATGGATAAGCAGCTTGCATATATGGAGAAATATCCTAATATCGGAATTGCTGGTTCATGGTTTAAAATATTTGGAAATAAGAATAGTACTGCTCAATACGTTGAAAATAGTGATGAAATAAAAATTAAACTACTTTATGAATGTCACCTCCTTCATCCTGCAATAATCATTCGAAAAGAAATAATTGATACATACAATTTATTCTATGACGAAACATTTAGGAAAAACCAGGATTATGAGTTGTTTATAAGAGCAGCTGATTATACAGATTTTGGGAATGTTCAAGAAATATTATTTGAATATTGTCAAACTGATCAAAATGAAAAAAGAAATACCCTGAATCAAGTAAACAACATTTTAAATCTACAAAAAGACTTATTTAGCAAACTTGGGTATTCAATAAACGACGAGCAGTTAAGTTTATTCAAGGAACTGAATTATCAAAACTATTTGAGCATTTCGGATAAAAGCAACGAAATTCATTCCTTATTAGAGAACTTGCTGGCAGCAAATAAAACAAGTCAATTCTTTAATCAGCTGAAGTTCGATGAATATATCAAAAATCTATGGCTTTCATTTGCACGCAATGTTGTTAAATCCAATGCCCAAGTTATAGAGATAACCAAAAACTCATCTATGGATTTTTCACGATTAGAACTTATTTATTTCACCAATTTATTAAAATTAAAACGCATACTCAAATGATAATTTTTAAATGGTACTATTTTATTAAAGCGAAAATTGTTTTCTCTTTTCATTATCGATTTCGAAAAAATACAAATTGGCTTAAGGATAAACTAATTAGTGAAAACCGTCTTCGATGGTTGGATTTAGGTTCTTCTACAAGTTACAATGATGGTTTTTATTTCTCTGATATTCTACCTGAAGATCAAATACCTGAGACCATGAGGGATCGATACATGTTTTGGAATGCCATCGACCCTTTGACAGAAGATGACAAACAGCGCATCGGAAAATTAGATTTAATTCGCATGCAACATGTTTTTGAACATTTCAGTCCTGAAGATGGTGAAAAAGTACTAAAACACGCCTTTGAACTCTTGAATCCTGGAGGCTATTTATTGATTACCGTTCCAAATTTAAAAGAGTATATTAGAAGATATCGAAGAAGTTCATTAAGCTATTCTTGGTCTTTCGCCGAATGGGCTCAAACCCGAATTTCAAATGAGGCGCCCCAAAGTTTTTATTTTTCGATTTTTACACATAGTGTTCCTCATCAAGCGCATCTGTGGTGTTACGATAAAAAAGGTTTAGATTATCAAATACGAAAATCAGTTAACCCAAGTTCTATCGAGTTTATCTCGGTTTTTAATACGAAGGCTAATATACCCTTCACGCACAACCGACCTTTGGAAGATTTATGTGTACTAATTCAAAAATGACCTCATTTCTAAAGAAATATTATCGTTTACTTAGAGGAAGCTATATTTATTTACGATATATAATTTTTCGACGGAAAAATACAGTGAATTATGACAAATTGATTTTTTTTGACCTGAATCACAATCGTTTTGAACGATATTTTTACCTTCTCTGTAAATTTTATCTACTAGAAGGTTATCAGATTGGTATAAAAATAAATTTCAATTTTTTGGGAAATATAGAACGCTATTCCAAACTTCTATTAGTAGATGAAAATGTTCACTTTTTTTGGAGAAATCAAAAATCAATGCAATTTTTTTACACAAATCCCAATTCTAAAAAAGGAATTTTTCTTTCTGATCATTATTTTGTAAAATCGTCTGAAGATAGCTATCATATTCCCATGAGCCTGCATCCCTTAATGTATCAAGATGAATTTTGGAATGAAATTATCGAATCGACAACATCGAGAAAAAAAGCCATTTTTTTTGCCGGTAGCCTAGAAAAAGGACATTATGATCGGAAGGAATTAGAACTAAAATTTGGTGTTTTTAATCGTGTTTTCTTAGCCAATTTTCTTTCAACAACTCAACATTGGTTCCTGATAAGTAATTTTCAAGAAATAGAAAATAGCGCTGAAAAAAAGATTTATTTTTTAGACCGAAACAAAGTAGAAGTACCTATGTCAATTTTAAGAAAAACACTCAGTGAATTTTCTTTTTTTTTGGCATGTCCTGGCGTTTCGATGCCGTTTTCGCATAATATTATTGAGGCAATGTCTGTCGGTTGCATACCCATCATAGAAGAAAATTATGCGAACCTATTCAATCCGAAATTAATTCATTTAGAAAATGCCATCATTTTTAGGCATAGTAAAGAAAATTTGATAGAAATGATTGAATTAGCCTTCAACCTAGATGAGTATCAAATAAATAAAATGCATAACAATGTAAATGAATATTATTCAACCCATTTAATTCCAAAAAGTGTCCTGAATAATTTATTTGATAATCAACTAAGCACCTGTTTATTAAATGCGGAAGCATTCAGTGTGAGTTATATAAAATAAATATGAACCCTTTTTTTTCTGTTATTATTCCTGCTTACAATCGTGAACATCTGATTGAAGAAACAATAAACAGTGTTATCAATCAAACATTTGAAAATTGGGAATGTATTGTTGTTGATGATGGATCCATCGACAACACTAGGAATGTAATACTTTCGCTCAGTGAAAAAGACCAGCGTATCAAATACATTTACCAGGAGAATGCAGAAAGAAGTGCTGCACGAAATAATGGTATAAGAAATGCAAAAGGGGAATACATTTGTTTTTTGGATAGTGATGATTTTTATCTTAATAATCACTTAGAAAATCTTTATGATTCTATATTAAGTAACAATCATCGCATTGGATTGTATGTAACCGGATTTACTACATTAAGTCGTGGTATTGAAACTTTTCCTGAAATTAATCTAATCGATGATTTTGAAAATATTACAAAATTTGTTTTTTTCTCCGGAATAATACCTGCAAGGGTTTGCGGTAATAAAAAAATATTTGTTGAATTTAATTTTGATGAGGATATAACAATTGTTGAGGACACAGTACTTTGGTCAAGAATCACCCAAGTTTATCCAATTTTTCAATTGGAAATGTCTTCTATTGTTTATGTTCTTCATGATTCTAATTCCATTAATTTAAATTCGAAGACTTCTATGACAAAATTAAAAGGTCTGAAAATAATGACTGTGAGATATCAATCTATTTGGAATGAATTATCTAGAAAGGAAAAAAACAAAATAATTTCAGATGCCGAATTTAAATTAGCACAATCTTTTTTGTATGAAAACAATAAGAAATATGGTATGTTTTGGCTTTTAAAGTCTCTGATTACCAAACTACTTGATTTAAACACCAAACACAGAATTTATACCATAACAAAACTTTGCTTCGGTATAAATATTTACATAAATAAAAATTTGAAATAATGAAAGCAAAAATATTTAAATTAATTATTCGTTTTTGGTCATATTTACCTTTTAAAATATTCTTGGCCAGAATTATTAAACTTTCACCCAATTTAACAAACAAACTTTATCAAGATTTGAAGTTTTCAGGGATAATGATTGTTAAACTTGGGGATAAAAAATTTAAACTATTTAACACAGGGTATTCAACAATAGAGAATGAAATTTTTTGGAAAGGTCTTAAAAATGGATGGGAAAAAGTTTCAATTGATATATGGATTAGACTGTCAAAAATATCAACTATAATAATTGATATAGGTGCGAATACAGGAATATATTCAATTACTGCCTGCACAGTAAATACCAGAGCCACAATTTATTCCTTTGAACCCGTTAAAAGAACAGCAAAAATTTTGTTGAAAAATATTGAAATAAATAATTTTACTCGAATTAAATTTTTTGCAACGGCAATTTCAAATGAAAATGGTTCAGCTACATTTTATGACGTTGATGCTCAGTCTCAATATAGTGCTTCTTTGAATAAAGAAATGTTAAGCGGAAGCAATAATGTTGTAACATATGATGTCCCTGTAAAAAGATTAGAATCATATGAATTTTTTACAGAAATCAAAGTTGATTTAATAAAACTTGACGTTGAAATGCATGAGCCTCAAGCGATAAATGGGATGTTGTCAATAATTGCCAGAGATAAACCAACTATTCTTATTGAAGTATTAAATAATACTATTGCAAATGAATTGAATATTCAATTGGCGGAATATGGTTACGAGTACTACTTAATTGATGAGACAAACCAACCAACGCCAATTCATCAAATTATTGCTTTTAATTATCATAATATACTTGTTATTCAACCCGAAATAGCAAATAAAATAGGATTAAAATAAGAAGATAACTTGAAAATCCTCCATATCATACCTACATTATCCAAAGGCGGTGCTGAACGCTTGGTAATAGATATTTCTCGGAACATTTTAGAGAGTAAAAAATCAGAGGTGAAATTGGTTATCTTTCGTGATGAGATTGAATATCAAGTTGAGGATATGCGAGAATTAATTCAAATTATCCCCTCATCAGTTACTCTTTCACTTAAAAGAAAACCCAAACTAGATATTAATAAACTTCAAAAATTTATCGAAGAATACAAACCGAATATTATTCATACCCATCTTTTTGAAGCAGAACTAGTAAGCAGATTTTGTTATTATCCCAATGCACGTTGGTTCTCCCATGTTCATGATAACATGCCACAATTGAAAAATTTATCCTTCAATTCGATTTCATATAAACAAGCAATTACAAATTACTTTGAAAAGAAAATTCTTTTCAAAAACTATAAGAAAAATGGTGGAACACATTTCGTTGCGATATCAAAGCATACGGAATCCTATACAAAATCAGTGCAATCGAAATACGCGGTATCACTCATCCATAATGCCATAAATGTTAAACGGTTTCAAAAAACGAAAGATTATAAACAACCGTTCACCCATTCAGCTGATAGTCAGATTACTCCTAACTCTCAACCATTAACTCCTAACTCTTCACTCCTCAACCCTCAACCCTCAACCCTCAATTTAATAAACATCGGTTCGTTCGTTTCTAAAAAAAACCAAAACTTCCTGTTGGATATTATCTTTGAACTAAAAGCACGCAATTTCAATGTGAATTGTATTTTTTTAGGTGATGGTCCAACAAAGAAAGAAGTGGAAATGAGAGCAATGGATTTAAACATAATAAATCAATGTAATTTCCTTGGAAATGTAGAGCAAGTAGAAGAATATCTTTGGAAATCGGATGTGTATGTTCATACTGCAATTTATGAACCCTTGGGTCTTGTATTAATTGAAGCAATGGCAGCAGGATTGCCAGTAGTAACATTGGATGGACATGGGAACCGAGATTTAATGGAAAATGGGAAAAATGGATTTATTCTCAAAGAACAAGATCCAAAAATGTTTGCCACTAAAATCATTGAGGTATATAGAAACCAAGAAATTAAAGAATTTAATATCCATTTTGCCCAACAATATGAAATTGGAAATTATGTAGCCAAATTACAAGACCTTTATTATGCATGACACAAAGCCGAAATTCATTAATTGCTATACTGTCCTTTTTATACTAATTTTAATCCAATAAATGCCTAACAAAAAAAAGTATCTTTTTCTGTTTACATCCTCTTTTCCGATTGGGAATGACGAAGTTTTCTTAGAAAATGAAATTCCTTTTTTAACCAAAACATTTGATAAAATAATTGTTGTTACTTCGGCAAAAGGTCAAATTTTAGATAATAAAATTAATCCTTCTATTTCTGTTATACAGATTAATAAAGAAATGGGATTCATTACTAAAATTTGGTATACCTTAAAGACCTATTTTTCAAAAAATTATTGGCAAGAAAAATCCATAATCAAAAAAGAACTCAAACAATCTTTTTCAGTAAGTTGTCAGCGAACTTTATTTCATACACACATTCTTCATTATCACATAGCAAAAAAAATAAGCGAAATTGTTCATAATCAGGGTTTAAATTGGAATGATATTGTTTTGTACAGTTATTGGTTTGATGAATATGCAGTTGCAATTGCAAAACTAAAAATAGATCATCCAGAAGTTTCATCTATTACAAGAGCACACGGATGGGACGTGTATTTCGAACGGCATCAAAATAATTATTTACCACTTCGCTATTTTAATTTGTCGAACTTGGATAAAACGTATGTTGTATCCGAATTTGGGTCGAAGTACCTAAAGAATAAGTTTCCATTTGTTAATCCGAATAAGATTGGTGTAGCAAGATTAGGTACAAAAGAGCAAGAATATCAAAAATTACCGCACTCGGATGTAAAAACACTTGTTAGCTGCTCAAGCATTATTCCATTGAAAAGAATTGACCGAATAATTCATGCGTTAGAAATTATATCAGACATTCAAATCAATTGGATTCATTTCGGATCTGGAAAACAAGAAGAGGAAATTTTTAGTTTGGCCCATAAGCATTTAAGCCATAAAAAGAATATAAATTTCACTTTCAAAGGGCATGTAAATAATCAAGGGATTTTAGATTTTTATAAAACGAATTCTGTTGATGCATTCATAAATACAAGTGAAACTGAAGGAATCCCAGTTTCAATAATGGAAGCAATGAGCTTTGGAATTCCATGTATTGCACCAAATGTTGGAGGAATAGGTGAAATCATTAATAGTAATTCAGGAATCCTTTTGAATTCAACACCGAATAGTATTGAAATTAGCACTGCGATTCAATCAATTCTTACATTAAATGAAAGCGATTCGATTTCGCTGCGAATGGGTGCGATTGCTAAACACAAAAGTGATTTTTCTGATCGTGTCAATTTTGAGAATTTTAGTGCAGAAATATCGTCAAGCGCTATTTTACCAGATTTAATAATATGTAAAAGATGTCTTTATTCAACCCATATTTACCCATTACTCACTTTTAATAAGAATGGCATTTGTTCAATCTGCTCAATTTATGAGAATCTACAGGAAAAAACAGTGTTTAAAGGGGCAGAAGGATCTCAACGTATTACGAATTTGAGAAATGAAATTAAATTAAATCAAGTTAACACAAAGTACGATTGCGTAATTGGAATAAGTGGCGGCGTGGATAGTTCTTACCTTGTCTACCTTGCAAAAGAGTGGGGATTAAAACCCTATGTTATTCATGTTGATAATGGTTGGAATAGTGATATTTCGGTTAAAAATATTAGAACATTACTTGAAAAATTACAGCTAGAATTACAAACGTATGTAATTGATTGGCAAGAAATGAAAGATCTTCAACGATCATTTATCAAAGCCTCCGTATTAGATATTGATTTACCTTTTGATAACGCGTTTATGGCTGTTCTTTTCCAAACAGCCCAGAAAATAAATGTTAAATATATTTTAACTGGACACAATACGGAAACAGAAGGTTGGATGCCTGAAAATTTCACCCATAACAAATTGGATGTCATTAATATTAAAAGTATTCAAAGAAATTTTGGAAAAATAAAACTAAAGACCTTTCCATTGATGGGTCCATTAGGCATATGGTATGCTAAAAAATGGAAAAAAATTAAAATGATTTCACCACTAGATTATTTAGATTATAACAAAGAAAATGTAAAACAATTTTTAATCAATGAACTTGGATGGATTGATTATGGTGGTAAACATTTTGAAAACGTTTATACACGATTCTACCAAAGTTATATTCTCTATCATAAATTTGGAATTGATAAGCGTGTTTCCCATCTCTCCACCTTAATTAATTCAGGTCAAATCACAAAGGAAAAAGCGAGTGAAGAATTAACGAAACTCCCTTATGATGAATCACTGATTGAAAAAGAAAAAGAATATTTTCTAAAAAAGCTTGGTTTATCCAACGATGATTTTAATGAGTATATGAGCTCTCCTAAAAGATCTCACCTCGAATTTAATTCGTATCTCAAAATAATTTACAAATTGAAAAAAATTAAAGATTTTATTACTCTAAAATGAATACAATAAATTTTGCCATTGTAGGTTGTGGGCGAATTGCCCAAAGACACGCTGAGCACATTCATAATACCATTGGATGTGCCCTTGTAGCAACCTGTGATATTGAATTTGATAAAGCACAAAAGTTAGCAGATGCTTATGGTTCAATTCCATATTCATCCATTGAGGAACTTCTTGAAAATAAGAACGTTGACATTTTGTCTATTTGTTCTCCAAATGGATTGCATGCACATCATTCAATTCTTGGACTAAATGCTGGAAAACATGTACTTTGTGAAAAACCGATGGCACTGTCTGCATATGATTGTGGTGAAATGATAAAAGCTGCTGAAAAAGCAAATAAGCGGTTATTTGTAATTAAACAAAATAGATACAACCCACCTGTAGCAGCAGTCAAAACTCTAATCGAAGAGGGTCAACTTGGAAAAATATCCAGTGTTCAATTAAGTTGTTTTTGGAACCGCAATGAAAATTATTATGCTAATAGCTGGAAGGGAACCAAAGAATTAGATGGCGGAACCTTATACACGCAGTTCAGCCATTTTGTTGATCTACTCTACTACTTAATTGGAGATGTAAAAGAAGTAAAAGCTTATGGAGGAAATTTTCAACACCAGGGTATCATTGAATTTGAGGATACTGGAGTGGTGATTTTGAAATTTCATAATGGAGCAATTGGAACCATCAATTATACAGTAAATAGTTACAAGAAAAATATGGAAGGTTCTCTAACTATTTTTGGTGATAAAGGAACTGTTAAAATTGGCGGACAATACCTAAACGAATTGGAATACCAACAAATTGAGGGTGTTGAAATCACCAATCTTGAACAAGGTAATAAGGCCAATAATTATGGCGAATACCAAGGGAGTATGTCCAACCACGATAAAGTGTATCAAAACATTGTGGAAGTATTGAAAAATGGTGCAAGTGTAACCACCAATATGTTTGAGGGACTTAAAACGGTTGAAATAATTGAAAAGATTTACGATGACATCAATAGAAAATAGTCCAATTCTTTATTCCTCCGGAATCAAGCAGGTTTCCTTTGGGAAAGAAGTGAAAGTTATTGAGCCAGTTAACTTATATGGCTGCCAAATTGGAGATAACTCGTTTATTGGGCCTTTCGTTGAAATTCAAAAAAATGTACAAATTGGTAAACGCAACAAGATTCAATCCCATGCTTTTATATGTGAATTAGTTACGATTGGTGATGATTGCTTTATAGGCCACGGAGTAATGTTTGTTAATGATTTATTTTCAGATGGAAAGCCTGCTGGGGGTGATCAAACCAAATGGAAAAGCACCAAAATTGGCAATAGTGTATCTATTGGTTCAAATGCAACTATTCTACCCGTTGAAATTTGTGACAATGTAGTCATTGGTGCTGGAAGTGTCGTTACAAAACCGATTCAAAAATCAGGTATTTATGCCGGAAATCCAGCAAAACTAATAAGAGAAATATGATTCCATTCGTTGATCTTCACAGACAATATAAATCAATTAAAACGGAAATTGACAAAGCGATTGCAGAAGTCATTCGTGATACTGCTTTTATCGGCGGTAAACGAATAACTGAGTTTGAAAATGAATTTGCAGCCTGGCTTGGTGTTAAACATTGCATCGGGTGTGCAAATGGAACCGACTCAATCGAGATCTTATTAAAAGCAATGAATATAGGACCTGGAGATGAGGTGCTTGTTCCTGCAATATCTTGGATCTCAACTTCTGAGGCTGTAAGTTCAGTTGGTGCAACTCCTATTTTTATTGACATTGATGAAGAAACGTACACGATCGATGTTACCAAAATTGAAGCAGGTATTTCCGATAAAACGAAAGCAATTATTCCTGTCCATTTATATGGACAGCCTGCTGACATGCCTAAAATCATTCAAATTGCACAAAAACATCAATTGAAAATTTTAGAGGATTGTGCCCAGGCACATGGGGCTAAAATAAATGGTAAAAGAATTGGGACCTTTGGTCATGCTGCTTCTTTTAGTTTTTACCCTGGAAAAAACTTAGGTGCTTATGGTGATGCTGGTGGTATGACAACCAATGATGATCAAATTGCAACAATTGCAAGGAGAATTGCAAATCATGGACAAGAAGGGAAACATAACCACTTGATGGAAGGTCGAAACAGTAGATTGGATGGATTACAAGCTGCAATTTTAAAAGTAAAACTTCCTCATCTAAACAAGTGGGTGGAACAACGAAATCGTGTGGCTCAAATGTATTTAGATAAAGTAGATAATAACAAATTCGAACTCCCACAATTAAAAAGCGGATATGAACATGCTTGGCATCTTTTTGTTATTCGATCTGAACGTAGAAATGACTTAATTAGTTACTTAAAAGGTAAAGGAATTGATACCGCTATTCATTATCCCACGGCGCTTCCTTTTTTACCTTGTTATCAAAATAGAAATTATTCACCAGCCGATTTTCCAGTTGCGTTTGCTTATCAAGCAAAGATTCTCTCAATTCCAATGTTTCCAGAATTGGAAGATTCTGAAATTGAGAAGGTAATTACGGTATTAAATGAATTCTGACACGAAAAAAATATTAATACTTTGTAATGATTTCCCTCCAATAAATTCCATTGGGGCAGAACGACCTTATAGTTGGTACCTCTATTTCAGAGAATTTGGATTGGATCCCGTTGTAATTACCAAAAATTGGACGACAAATGGGAATAATCCATTCAATCAAGTAGGTAAAAATAGGCTTGTAGAAAAAACAAATGAAGGGGTTATTATACGGGCAAAATCGCACCTAACTCCAAGTCATTATTTTTTTAGATTATTCGGGAAACGCTTATCTTTTTTTCGAAAAGGACTGACGTTCATTGAAAAGATTTTAGCATTTCAATTCTCCTTTCTTGATCAACACATTTCCATTTATAATGAAGCGAGACGTTATATAAAAGCGAATAAAATAGATCTAATCATTACTACCGGTGAACCATTCCTTCTTTTTAAATATGGATATTTATTACAAAAAGAGTTCAATATTAAATGGATTGCAGACTATCGTGATGGCTGGAGTTTAAATCATGTCAGAAGTGTTAAAAAAGAAATATTAAATTCATTTATTTGGAAGAACGAATTTAAGTTTGAGAAAAAATATACAAAAACAGCCGATTTAATCACGACAGTTGATCCCGACCTTGCTAGGAAAATAGGACATTTAACGAACAAAAAAGTTGAAGTGGTTTACAATGGATTTTGGGAGTATTATGAAAATAAAACTGCTTCAAGGAATAAAGCCAAACTTGTTTTGAATCATACAGGCACATTGACAATAGGTCAGCGCTTAGAATTTTTATTAGATACGATAGTTGAGTTAAAAAAAGAAAACCAAATTACTGAAAAGGATTTTCGGCTAAATTTGATAGGTTTAGAATATTTCCCGGATCAAATGTTGCGATTACAACCCTACATGAAATCAATTGGAGAATTCATTCATACTACTCCAAGATTACCTAAAAAAGAAGCGGTGGCGATGAATTTAGAAGCCGATTATTTAGTTAACTTCACGGATGAAAATTACTCAGCCATATATGCAAAAACCTATGATTATATTGCATGTCAAAAGCCAATTTTAGTTATTCCTGGAGATGGTAATTTGTTGGATGAAATGATTACAACAAAAAAAATAGGTTATATATTGAATAGTAAAGAAGAACTTATTAATTTTATTAAACAACCTGATACAACTACAGACGTTTTTTCAAAAGATGATTTTTTCAAAAGAAAAACTCAAACAGGAATTTTAAGTAAAGTAATTCATGAATTGATATGAGTATTAGATTTCTTTTGATATTCTTTACGTTGGCTTTGAGTATGAAGTATCATGCTCAGCAAATAACGGTTGTATGGCCAAAACACAATGAAGTAATTTCAGATAGAACACCATTATTGAGTTGGAACGGAATTGAAGGAATTCAAACGTATCAGATTTCACTTTCCCAAGATTCAACTTATAGTTTGGGTGTGCAATCATTTTCCTCTTCAAACAATCATTTTCAATTGATTAATAATTTGGTGTCTGGAACTTGGTTTTGGAAGGTGAGCGGAATGATTAATGGCCAGTCATATGTTTCAAACAACGGGAAATTTCAGGTTTTTGAACCAACGGATATTTCTGGATTAAAACTTTGGTTGAGGAGTGATTCAGTTCAGGTTGTAAATGGAAAAATATCAAAAATGTTTGATTTGTCGGGCAATGGAAATATTGGAGAACAATTAAATTCTAATAAACAGCCTAGTTTTATTTCCTCTAATTCGTCGATAAATAAACCATCAATTTTTTTTGATGGTATTGATGATTTTTTATCTTGTAATTTAAATACGGGAATAGGATCGTTGTTTATTTTTTCTAATTGGTCTGGAAGCGAAAGTGTTTTTCCAAATTTAAATGGATTGATTAGTTCTTTTAATCCAGCTGTTTATATGTTAGATGGTTATCCAGGGTCAAGTAATTTTTATAATGACGGGGGAGGTGCAATCGAACTAGGAGGAATAAGAATAAATTCAATAACTACTACTAATTATGCACCTCTTTCAAATTTTAAAATAATTTACGGAAATTTTAGCAATATTTTAAACATTCAAAGCTTGTATTTGGGAAATGATCGTGGAAATTCTGTAAGACATTGGAAAGGAAATATTCCAGAATTAATTTTATTTAATTCAAATTTAAATTCAAGTAATATTGGTTCAATTGAAAATTATTTTAGAGATCGTTATGCTCCACCAGTGAACCTTGGTACAGACATATTATCCAATAATGGTTTTTGTAACCTAACAATACAACCAATTGCACAAATATACACTTCGTATTTATGGAATACAAACGCCACCACTCCAACAATTTCTATCAATGAACCAGGAACTTATTGGCTTCAAACAGTTGATGTTTTCGGTAGAACATCGAGAGATACAATTCAAGTATATCGTCCTGTATACGATAGTATTCAACTAGCTAGCCAGATAATCTGTTTTGGAGAAAATGTAACGGTTAGTGCATTTATCCCAACAGGTAATTATACCTTTGTACAATGGAGTGATGGAAATACATCACCAACTAGAATTATCAGCACAGCTCAGAATTTATTATACACACTATCAGATAATAATGGTTGTTTTCGTAATTCGAATATTGCTGATTTCACCATTGACACTAGTTTAATTCAAATCACTCTTGGAGCAGACACCAATCTCTGCTCTGGAAACAGCTTGCAATTACAAAACACACCAACTAACATTACTCTATACACTTGGAATACTGGAAATAACCAAGCCTCCCAAATCGTTGATACTTCCGGACTTTATATGTTAGAATTTACAAACAGTAACAATTGCCAAAACCGGGATACCATTCAAGTAACTGTTATCGGTACTTCGCCAACTTTAAATTATTCATTTCCGCAGAGTATTTGTCAATTTGCAGAAGGGCAATACAACGATAATAGCGTTGTTCCAAACGGCAATGGTACTATCAGTAATAAAACGTGGTCCATTAGTGAGGGTTCTTTTTATTCAGGTAGTTCAGGGATTTTTGCAATTGATACTTCAGGTACATTCAACGTAACACTCTTAGTAGAAACCCAAGAAGGTTGCAGTAGTTCAACTACGTTTCCACTTACCGTCTACCCAAAACCAATACTCTCCTTCAACACCCAAAACTATTGCCCATACGAAGAGGTTCTATTCACTCCTCTTAACTCATCATTCACAGCCCTTAACCCTTCACCCGTAACCCTTAACTCATTTCTCTGGAATTTTAATCAAAACAACAGCACAAGCACAATATCAAATCCAAGCTACTCGTTTGGTCAAACAGGTACTTACAACGTTTCCCTCGAAGCCCAAGACATCAACGGCTGCCGAGATACCGTAACTCAAGCAGTTTACATCCAACCCGCTCCTTTAGCAGCGTTTTCATTCAATAATACCTGCGAAGAAACAGAAGTGAATTTTGTAAATAACAGCAACATTGCTGATACGTTTAATATTACCACCAACACTTGGTCCTACGGAGATGGAACGCAAGTCATTAATCCAACTTTCCATAAGATTTATGCGGATGCAGATACCTTTGATGTTCAATTGATCGTAACCGCTAACAACGGTTGTCAAGATACATCCATGCAAAGTATCATCATTTATCCACGACCAACATTGGGTTGGCAAGTTGGCCCTGCTTGCAAAAATACCTGGACAACCTTTGAGAACCAAAGTACGATTCCATTGGGCAGCATCGCACAAACAGAATGGTTGGTCAACTTGCAATATCCACTAGAAGGAACAAGTTCTGCGTATAAGTTTGTCACCACAGGTGTTCAATACTTGAACTTAACTTCCACATCCGATCAAGGTTGCACCACGGATACACTGATTATTGTGAACGTTCAACCAGAAATCAATGCGGCTTATACCGTTAGTCCAACAACAGTGGTAGCGGGTGTACCGGTCGTTTTCACCAACAACAGCCTTGGTGGCACTTCCTACGAATGGAATCTCGGAAACGGAAACATCATCCAAACCACGGTTGATGAGCCCGTAGAAGAAATGGGGTTTGCTTCTTCCTTCATCGGAGATAGCATATTAACCTACCTCGCCATTCAAAACGCAATCGGTTGCAAAGACACCGCTTACCAATACGTGAAGGTCAACGAACCACGCATCGATTTGGCAATCAATCAATTGTTTGTGCAAGACATCAACGGTTTCTACAAAGTAGGAGTGGAGTTGCGAAACCTTGGTTTCGTGGAAATCACCCAAACGGATTTGTTGTTGAAATTGTACAATTCATCCCCAATCCTCGAAACGGAAACTGAATCCTTAGCGCCTGGTGAGAGCAGAATTTATTTATTTAATGCCAACCCATCAGCCTTCGTTTCTACACAAGACAATGAAATCAGTTATTTGTGTGTGGAAGCCACTTCCTACAACGATTACCAACTCATCGAAACGGAATTGAGTAACAACATCTCCTGCCTCAACACCGAAGGCGGAAACTTTGTATTATTACCCATTTACCCCAACCCAACCAACGATGACATTACCTACACGCTCATCGTTTCCGAAGAATCTACGATTACCACGTCCTTAACGGACGAAACTGGTCGCATCGTGCAATTAAGCACTGAGC
>JACCDW010856783.1_pt1 | contig 27490 bp, 35 predicted proteins | sample 7449781 | NCBI WGS metagenome assembly JACCDW01 (sample SAMN15323449, study PRJNA562643) | freshwater metagenome | isolation source: river surface water | place: USA:Blue River Watershed | collected 2017-08-18
CGTAAAGACGTTTACGGAGATTATAACCCACCATCATTGTATGAGATTGTAAAGAAGAACGTCTCGGTGGGCCTTTACACTCCTGAATTACTTGAGTGGTATTCCATAGACGATTGGAATAAGATGGAAGAAATCATTGACCACTCAAAGGACGAGGAGTACTCATACGCAGCAATTGAACAACTTATTGAAAAGTATCTTGTTCGCAATAGAGCTACTAAGGAAATCTATGAAACTCCTCAAGTTAGGTATATGGTCGCAGCAGCTACAGTCTTCCATATGGAAGAAGCTAGCAAGCGTCTTAAGTTCGTTAAAGAATATTATAACGCAGCCAGCGATGGTCTTTTCACTTTGGCTACTCCTGTGCTTGCTGGTCTTGGGACCCCTACTAAACAATTTTCTAGTTGCGTCCTTATTCGTAGTGACGATGATCTTGATAGTATCTTTGCTTCGGGAGAAATGATGGCCAAGTATGCTAGCAAGAGAGCTGGCATTGGCTTAGAAATTGGCAGGCTTCGCTCCCTCGGTTCGCCTATCCGAGGGGGCGAGATCATGCACACTGGCATGATTCCATTCCTAAAGAAGTGGTTCGGTGACTTGCGCTCTTGCTCACAGGGCGGAATCCGCAATGCATCGGCCACTGTCTTCTATCCTATCTGGCATCATCAATTTGATGACTTGATCGTTCTTAAGAACAATCAGGGTACGGAAGAAACTCGTGTTCGTCACATGGATTATGGTGTTGTTCTCAGTGCGTTCTTCTGGCGCCGTTTCAAGAACAAAGAAAATATCACATTCTTTGATCCAAACGAAGTGCCTGATCTTTACGAAGCATTTTATAAGGACACTCAAAAGTTTGAAGAACTTTATGTGAAGTATGAAAAGCGTAAGGATTTACGTAAGAAGGTCATGAATGCAGAAGATGTATTCAAGTCAGGCATTCTGAAAGAGCGCACAGACACAGGTCGTATCTATCTAGTATTCATTGACAACGTTATGAATCAAGGTCCATTTGATCCTGAGTATCATACAATCTATCAGTCAAATCTTTGTGTTGAGATTCTTCTCCCTACAAAACCATTCAAGCGCCTAGACGATCCTACTGGTCGTATTGCTCTTTGTACACTCGGTTCTATGAATTGGGGTGCATTTAGAAATCCAGAAGATATGCGTAGAGCATGTCGCATTCTATTGCGTAGTTTGAACAACATTCTTGACTATCAGGACTTCTTGTCAATTCAGTCTAAGCTATCTAACGATGAGATTAGACCAATCGGCATCGGTGTAACTAATCTTGCGTACTGGCATGCCAAGCGCGGATTCAAGTATGGTGAATCAGAAGCACTCCAAGAAGTCAAGAGTTGGGCAGAACACCAGACTTACTATTTGATGGAAGCAAATGTTGAACTTGCTAAGGAACGCGGCAAGTGCCTAGACAGTGACAAGACTCGTTACGGTCAAGGTATCTTCCCTTGGGAGCTTAGAGCAAAGGGCGTAAACGAATTAGCTGACTTTACTCCTGAACTTGATTGGGAATCACTCCGTACTGAAATGAAAGTTTATGGTGTAAGAAATGCTACTGTAGGTGCTATCGCTCCTGTTGAATCAAGCAGCGTAGCAATTAACTCTACAAATGGTATTGCATTGCCCATGAGCTTGATCAGTGTTAAGGAATCAAAGGCTGGTTCGTTTGTGCAGGTTGTACCTGAATACAGCAACCCTAAAGTTCGTAAGAACTATCAGTTGATGTGGGACCAAACAGACTGTGTTGGTTACTTGATGACCTCAGCAGTATTGGCAGCTTGGATGGATCAGTCAATCAGTACTGATACTTTCTATAACCCTGCTCACTTCCCTGAACGTAAGGTACCTACTACTCTTATTGCAAAGAACTTGATGCTTGCTCACAAGTGGGGAATCAAGACCCTTTATTATAGCTTGATCAATAAGAAGGGCGCAAAAGAAGTTGAAGATGAAGCACCACTTGAAGAAATTGATTTCTTTGAAGAAGACGGTGATTGCGAAAGTTGTAAATTATAATGTTAGAAACAATTTGTGATATCTTAAAGGATGCCTATGCTCGTAACTGGATCACCAGCCGCGACGGCAATATCAGTATTCGGCACCACGATAGAGACCATTTCTATATTACTCCAAGCGGGGTGAGAAAGCAGACACTACAGCCTGATCAATTTAAAAAGATTGGGTTAAGTGAAAAAGGATGGGAAGTTTTGCCCTATACTGCTATCTCTAGTGAGTTGCAACCAAGTGGCGAGATTCCATTACACTATGGTCTATTAAAGGAGTTGGGACAGCATAATGATGATATTCGTGTAGTTGTACACGTTCACCCAACATATTGTGTTGCTGCAATGCATGCCGGTATTAATTTGAATGAGTTAGTGACTCACTTCCCTGAGTTAGGTAGATACACTAGAGTAGCTCCTAACGTAGGAGATGTTCCCCCTATCAGTGAGGAACTTGCTACGCAATGTCATACTAACTTAGGTCTTGATGCAGACGGCAACATTGCTTACGATATAGTAGGCATCAAAGGGCATGGAGTAGTCGCAATTGATACTACTCCGTGGAGAGCATATGAACACATTGAAAGACTAGAACACATTTGTAAAATCGTATTAGCATCGGGGAACTATTAATGAGCAAACAACAATATAATTTAACAGCAAAGACAGATTACCTCAATCGTAAGATGTTTCTTGATCCAGCTGGCCCAGTAACCATTCAGCGTTTTGAAGAAGTCAAGTATCAAAAGTTACAGAAGATTGAGCAGACTGCTCGTGGATTCTTTTGGGTTCCGGAAGAAGTAAATCTTAGTAAGGATGCTAATGACATGAAAGATGCTAGTGAGGCTGTTGCACACATCTTTACTAGTAACGTTCTTAGACAGACTGCACTTGATAGTTTGCAGGGTAGAGCGCCAGCACAGGTCTTTACTCCTGTTTGCTCTATCCCCGAACTTGAAGCTATCATGAGCAACTGGAGCTTCTTTGAAACTAACATTCACAGCCGCAGTTATAGCCACATCATTCGCAACATCTACAATGTGCCGAAGGAAGTGTTCAATACTATTCATGACACTCAAGAAATCATTGACATGGCTGCTAGCATCGGTGATTATTACGATAAGCTTCATGCTCTTAATTGCAAGAAGGAAATTGGAATTGATGTTCCTGAGCAAGAACATATCAATGCAATTTGGCTAGCACTTCATGCAAGTTATGCCCTTGAAGCGTTCCGCTTCATGGTATCATTCGCTACAAGTCTTGCAATGGTTGAGAACAAGATTTTTATGGGCAATGGCAACATCATTAGTTTGATTCTACAAGACGAACTATTGCACAAAGAATGGACAGCTTGGATGATCAATCAAGTTGTCAAGGAAGACCCTAGATTCGCTAAGGCAAAGGTTGATTGTGAAGCAGAAGTCCGCAAGATTTATGAAGACGTAATTCGTGAAGAAAAGGAATGGGCTGACTATCTGTTTAAGAAGGGTCCAGTCATTGGTCTTAATGCTGCAATTCTACGTGACTTTGTTGACTATACCGCAGTTGATGCACTTAAGCAGATTGGCATCAAGTACTGGAATCCAGCACCAAAGAATACCCCTATTCCTTGGTTCAACAAGCACAGCGATACTAGCAAAAAGCAGACTGCATTACAAGAATCAGAATCTACAAGTTACGTCATTGGCGTAATGTCAGATTCATTAGACTACGCAGAACTACCAGAACTATAAGGAGAAAGAACATGAAAGCAATTGTATGGTCAAAGGATCACTGCCCCTATTGTGTGCAGGCGAAGACACTTCTAGAACAGAAGGGTATTGAATTTGAAGAAAGAAAGATTGGTGATGGGTGGACAAAGGAACAGCTATTAGAAGCAGTTCCCGATGCACGTACCGTACCTCAGATTTTCCTCAACGATGAACTCGTTGGTGGATTTACAGAACTTCGTGCTAAGTTTTTAGCAGAAGCAGCATAGGAAAGAAAAAAAGATGACTATTAAAGTTGGAGAAACCTACACATTCAAGCTCACTAGCGGTGAAGAAGTTGTAGGAAAGGTTACTGAGATTCAAGATCATTATGTATCATTGAGAGATCCAGTATCCGTCGCCCCGGGTCCTCAGGGTCTAGGCTTGATGCAGAGTATGTTTACCGCAGATCCGAAGGATTCTGCAAGACTAAATATTAATAACGTAACTATCTTTGCATTGACTGATGAAAGTGTTAAGGCAAAGTATATTGAGGCTACCACTGGTTTGGTAGTCCCCGATAAAAAGATTATTATGGGATAATAGATGGCTCAACTCAGTAGAAAAGACGACACCAATTCAGCAGGAGGAAAGATTGTTCGCGGCGCGAGAACAGTCTTTGCTAACGGAAAACAAGTGGGTTTAAATGTCAGTGATATTACTTCTCACGGAAAAAATAAACACAAAAATGCCAAAACTAATGGAGGCAGTCCAAGTGTTTTTGCTGAGGGTGTCGCTGTTCTACGAGTTGGATCCGGAACCACATGTGGTCATAAGATAACGCAGGGTAGTCCTGACGTAAACGTACCCTAAGGTGATTCATGGCTGATACAGGTAAACAAAGCCCCTTAGGAATCAATGTAATTGGTTCTTATCTATTAAATCAAGGTTTGTCAATCAATCCTGTTGCAGCCTCGTACATGGGTTCTAGTAAGACTAACTCTGACTACTCATTCGGTGAATTAGTTAGTGGTACAGCATTGCGCATGTTAACATGGGCAATCAATGATGGGTATAATAGAGGACAGCCTAGATCAGTATTTCCTAATGGCACTACTATTGGAGTATCTAGTTTAATCACTGATTGTCCCTACGAAATTCTAAAGTTGAACAATGACACATTGCCTGCTACTGCTACCACTGCCGGTGATGTATATAAAATCGCCAGCATAGGAACAGGATCGCCAGTCAATGCAGGGTCTTTTGTAATCGGACAAGTATACGGAATAAAAACTGTAGGTACAACTGACTTCACTTTAATAGGTGCATCAAGTAATACAGTCGGTGTCATCTTTACTGCAACTGGTCCTGGTTCCGGATCAGGTGATGCTTTTCTTAACCCAACAGATTTTACTTTAATTGGTTCACCTAATAATACAGTTGGTACAATATTCACTGCAACTGGGGTAGGTACGGGGACCGGAACTGTCACCTATAATGGTACATTGCCGGTAGTTGCTATCACTCCTGGCAAACTATATCAGATTAAAACTGTAGGCACTACTGACTTTACTGATATTGGATCACCTAACAATACTGTAGGCACAATATTTACCGCTACCGGTGTTGGTATAGGAACAGGAACTGTAACAGGTGGTATTACTGATTTTACTAAAGTAGGAGCTACTAAAGTAACTGCCGGCAACTTTATTGTTGGGGAAAAATATATTATTTTTACTCTAGGTAGTACTAACTTTACGTCTATCGGCGCTAGCGGCAACACTGTGGGAGTAATTTTTACTGCAACAGGAGTAGGTACTGGCACAGGTGAAGCAATAACTGTAAACTTTACTGCAACTGGAACTGGTACTGGCACTGGAACAGTATCATCTATTTCTACTCTATCTACCGCTACATATGATAACTTGATCAGTATAGGAGAAAATACTGTTCCTGCATTAGGCAATTCGAAACCTCCTACTTACGTTGTCGAAGATCCGTCGGGTATTTGGACAGACGCCGCAGTTACGTACGGTGTACAGCAGGGCGAACCCTCAAGCCTTCCGGGACCCGCAACTAGTGGTTACGGTGAAACTGGTGTTACTGATCAGGGTCAAGAAGCAACCTGGCTACCGTATAATACTACTAACCCTAATAGCTCTGTCACTCAATGGGGGTACACCAGACTTCATGCGTTACAAGCTTGGAACGAGTTTAACTGGAACGGAACCGAAGTTGATTTGGCGAATCCAGAATACAAAGAATTCTTGTCTTCCTTTTCATCAGCGCAAGCATTCATTGATTATAATAATCAAGCTATTATGGCCAATCAAAACTCAAAGACATTTTTGGATGGTGCATACAGTAATATGGATGATTTGATAAGTTCAGATATCTATGGTATAAACTTATCAAACACTCTGTTCGGAACTGACTTAGATAACTTAGGAAAAGTAATTAATTTATCAAGAATTGATAGTTTTGGATTACCCTCGGTACTACTACAAACACTGGGCGAAAATAATGCAGTTATACAAGACTTAGTATTAGCATTGCTTGCGTCTGGGTTAGAAAGTTCAGAAGTTCAGGGATTAATTTCTGGCTCTATTGCTACTCCCACAGTAGAGCAAGAACAAGAAATATATAGTGCCTTCTTAATTATTATTGGTGAAAACCTAGAAGAAGTATTGGCTCCGTTGCAATGCACTACTCAAGGATTAGAAAGTTTAGCGGACCTGCTTGATGTTAAGAAACTCTTCCCCAATAGCTATCAGGCACTGACTGTTCCTAAATACAACAGTGAGCTAGGACTCCCTACAAACAGTAAAACATACTACCCTATCTACATATCAGATGGTGTGAACGAGGCACTGACTACAGAAGATATGAACGAATATGTGGGTATACAAACGCCTAACCGACCACCTAACATTATTATGAACCAACCTGCTTCTGCAAATAATATCAGTATGCCTAAATCAGGATTTGGTTCTTATCTATATGATATCTTACCAAAGCAGCAGGCAGTTGCCGCTGGTGCTTTTTCTTTCACTATGCGCCAAGTAAAGAACATAGATCGTGCTGATATCAAAAAGTTCTCAAGAGCCGTAAAGTCACTGGAGAATACTAGGGCGCTGAATCTAGTCAACGGTACAAGCAAGCCAACCAATGACGAGGCTATTGCAAATGTACAAGAAAAAGAAGCATTAGGAACGGGACCATATGGTACCTATACAATGTCAGATTTCTTTGGTTGTATGAGTGGTCTGCCCTATCCTTGGGAAAATATTTTTGACAGCATATATGAAGTACAAACTTCGGAACTAGATCGGTTATATCAAGAGTTGTTGTTAGCAGTCTCTTGGGAACCTGCAAAATTACGAGTGCAATATACAGGTAGCCCGGGTAGTTATACCGTTACTGGAGTCACGATTGTTGATGCAGGTGGCGGATACGGTCGAGGTGACGCGCCTGCTCCCACTATCACAATGTCAAATGGCGGAACAGCAGTAGCAACTATCGGTACTGATTCTGCTGATGCTGGTTCTAACGGAACAGGTTCATTTGGTAGAGTGACTAATGTACAACTAACCTCACCCGGATCCACTTCTTCTTCTATTCCAACCATTACTATTCAGGCTCCCCCTACGTCAACGCTCGGCGGAACAAATACTGCTTCGGGTACGACCGGCTGGGCAACTACGATGAGTACAGTCGTACAGAATTATATTGATCTAGCTAATGCAGAAATTGCTAATATTGCTGACGCTAACCCTGACGCAGTTAATTTACTAAACATATATTGGAATATTTTAGGAGCTCAATTAGCAATAGAACAGCGATCTAGATATATTGGCTTACCACCAGTAACTGTCCCCAAAGACCCACTCACCAATCCATATCCTACATCAATAAATGTTTTTGTTGATACCATACCTACTATTGCGCAAGATACTAGACCGCACATGGCTGCCCAAACACTAGAGTCAATTTGTAATCTAGATACATTAGGAGGACAGAGTACTGTAGCACTAATGCGACAGGAAAGAAATCAGCAAAGACTCATTACTGCAGGTATACCATTAGACACTAATATTTCCGATACAATGTCTGCTATGGATCAAAAAACTCTCATTACCAATAATACTATTCCTGCAGGGATAAACAACGTTATTGAGAGCCCTACACTTACATTGATTAACACTTCTCCCGAGATATACGGAGATATTACTAACGGTGTAACAGGGTTTACTAATCCAGCCTGGAGTGTTAATGAGTTTGAGGGTAGATTAGTAGCTCCAATACCGAGTGGGGTATATATTCCTTCCGACACTAATTTAATAGGTGAGTATATCCCTGCATTATCTGGTAATGAATATGGTATTGGCGATGGCGGAGTTGCCCCTCCCAATACTATTGAGGGCGATATTACTCCTATCTTAAATGGTGATCCTGTTCCAATAGTTAATACGTTTGTGCCCACGTTGCTTGACCCAATTAGCCAACCAAGAATTGTAACAGTCACGGCCCCTGCTCAACTTGACACGAATATTCCTTTTAATCTAGACCCAGCTTATACCAGCAGTACAATGCTACCAGCATCATACTCAATTGATGAAGCAATTGATAAGGTCATTGAATGCAACTGCGATTGTTGGGTAGATTAAAATAATCTCACTGCCGCGTTGATTGATAATTAAGTGTACTATAAAGGAGCTTAATTTGTCATATTTATTTACCAGCGAATCAGTATCAGAAGGACACCCAGATAAAATTGCAGATGCCATCAGTGATGGTGTACTTGACATGTTTATGTCAAACCTAGACCCAAAAATTAGATGTGCATGTGAAACATTAGTTACTACTAATTCAGTGATTGTTGCAGGTGAATATAAAGGTCAGCTTGATCCATTAGACTTAGATTATATGGTTCGCAAAGTAGTTAAGAACGTTGGCTATGAACAAGAAGGTTTTCACTGGCAAAATCTAAACATCGTAAACTTGATGCATGATCAAAGTGCAGATATTGCACTAGGCACTGACAACTTTGGTGCAGGAGATCAGGGACTCATGTTTGGCTATGCCGTAAACGAGACAGAAAACCACATGCCAGCAGCAGTCTACTACAGCCATAAAATCGTAGAAACACTAGCTCATCTAAGAAAAAACCAAAGTCATGTTTGGATGGGTCCTGACAGCAAGAGTCAAGTCACTGTTGAATACAATGATGATGGTACAGTAAACAGAATTGACAAGATTGTTTGCTCATCACAGCATCATCCTGATGTTGATATCAAGGAAGTTCGTAGTGGTATTGAACAGATTATTCGTTCTGTTGTTCCAACTGATCTAATTGACAATGATACTAAGTTTCTGATTAATCCTACTGGTAGATTCGTAATCGGCGGCCCAGACGGAGACACGGGTCTGACCGGTCGTAAGATTATCGTAGATACTTACGGCGGCGCAGCGCCCCATGGCGGCGGCGCATTCAGCGGCAAGGATCCGACAAAGGTTGACCGCAGTGCTGCATATATGGCACGTTATCTTGCTAAGAACATTGTCGCTAGTGGCAAAGCAACCTGGGCTCAGATTCAGTTGAGTTATGCAATCGGTGTTGAAGAACCTACTAGCTTCTATGTTGACAGCGATGGAGAAAGCAAGGACTTAGAAAAGTACATTCTTGAAAACGTTGACCTAACACCTAAGGGCATCATTGACAGATTTGACCTGTTTAGACCAATCTATAGTGCTACTACAAACTACGGACACTTTGGAAAATCGTACCTACCCTGGGAAAAAGTTGATCTTTTTGGTTGACACGGTTACCCAAAACTGATATAACAGTTATATAGAGAGCAAAGAAAGGTTCTATATATGGCTTACCCCAAGACTATTCTGATCGGTGATCGTGTTCGCTATGAATCTGCTGCTGGTACTATCCGTGGCGAAGTAATTCGCATTGTGCAGGCTAAGAACGCTGCCGGTAACATGATTGATTGGATTCATATTGAGTATCACAATGAGAAGTCTCCCACGAAGAAGTCTATTGCTGTCCTCGCTGACACTGCTCTTGAAATGATGAAGTTCGTGGTCACTTTCCGTGACATTGAAATTCAGATTGCTCGTGGTGAAAAGGTGGCTGCCTAATGTGGACTATTGCTAAAGTTCTGAATGGCTTCGCCGATCTTCCCAACGAAAAGTTTCATACCTTTGCCATCAAGCACAATGGTATAGTTATTGGAGAACTTAAGTGGACGTATCGTCCTAAGAATGCTGGTGGATATGCCTGGCAGGGAAAGATACTAAATAGTAAGAAGCATTACGGAATGACAGTAAGCTTCTTTGATAAAGACAAGAAAAAGGTTCTTGATTGGTTCAAGACTCATGAAGCAGATTTGAATAGCGAGATATAATAATGGATTTGAATAGTATGGGTGCAGGCAAAAAGCTAATTGCACAACTAGTTAAAGATGGAAACATCAAAAGAATGGGCTGGACACGCCAGCAACAGCAAGAATTTATCAACAAGCAGAAGAACTCACATACCCCAGGTACGAGAAATACGTGAGCGACGATAGAAACAAAAAGGCTAATCGCCTACAACGCACCAAAAATGCGATTAACAAACAAATTCGTATTGCTAAAAATACATGGAATTCTGAACATCTTTTGAAGCAGCCGCATCGGTTTGCTAAAAATCATGCATTGGACTGTGGCAATCCTAAGTGCCTCGTGTGCCATTCCGAAAAGGTATTTGGCAAACCTACACTTCAAGAAAAAAAGTTTATTGAAGCGAACAAAGAAACAGATAACAGTTGACAAATCACTAGAATCCTATATAATGTAACGTGATGACAAGTTCACCTAAGCAAGCCTATATACGAAACAAGTCTTTAAGAAGACTTAAGCCTAAACAGGTTAGAAAATACAATTCTTCTTTTATAGAAAAGTATAAGCATCTTATAGACGGTTTTACTAGAGAAGAATATGTCGAATACGAACGGATATTTTTTGGATTTTCTAGACGTAAGGTTAACTATCTGCTGGAATACGTTCAACGTAATAACTATACTGGAGTGATTGCAGATATGGCACTACTCCGCACCACCGATCTAATCGCCCATCAAAGAGTTCTTGATCGTGTTCGACACCGTTGGACTAAATTAGGTGAACATCAGACTAAAAAACTAAACCAATCTCCCGACCAACTGTGGATTAATATAGCTAGGTCTGTTCAACGCAATAGCAAGAGCAGAGAGGATAAAGCTATATATAAGGAATGGGAAGGTAAAGAGGGATTGCCGATCCTTGTTCAGTATCTCAAAGATTTGTATCAAAAACAAGGCGGAAAATGTGCCATAACCGGTGAACCTATGGTACTTACTGTAGACATGAACCGTAGAGTAGCCAAAGAAAAATGCTCTGTGGATAGAAAGTATAGTACAAAGGGTTATGTCCCGGGGAATATTTGGTTAGTATCATATTGGGTAAACGTCATGAAAAGTGACATGACTATCAAAGAGTTTTGGAATAAAGCTAAAGTAATCTCAGAAGCATACCAAAACAGAAGCCTGAGAAATAAGGCTTGACAACTACCTAAATTTTTGATATAGTAGAAACTTAAACTACAAGGAGACCTACTTATGGTTAAGATGATTATTGCCTTTATTTCACTATTCCTCATTTTCTTTTTCGGCATTGATCTTTTCAGACGATTTACCCGAAAAGAAAAAATTAGCTTGACTAAGTGGGCAGGCTATAGTATGTTGTGTACGTTACTCGCAACTATCGTCGCTGTAACAATTGTTGTACTCTTTTAAGGACTAAAATAAATGAATCGTATTGCTAAGATTGCTGTTCTCGCTGGTCTCATGGCCACGACTGCTGCTTGTACTCGTATTGAAACGGGCGAAGTTGGTGTTCGCCGATCGTTTGATAAGACTATTGAGACCACTGAACTCCAGCCTGGTTCTGTCAATCAGACTATCTTCGGTGATGTTCTTACTTTCCCAACTAAGGATGTTTCGGTTGATATCGCTGATTTGACTCCGCTAGCTGCGGATAACTCTACTGTTGCAGACTTTGACATGTCGGTCATCTATTCTATCAATCCGACTAGCGTTGCTGAACTGTATATCGAAAAGAACCGCGGTTTTCACGCTGAAAACGAAGATGGTGATACTCTGTTGATGTATAACTATATCCGTCAGCTTGGTCGCAACGCTGCATACAAGGTTGCTCGTCGTTACGAGTCGCTTAAGATGGCAGACAATCGTGCCGAAATTGAACAGCTTGTTCGTCAGGAAATCGTCAACCAGCTTGCTGCTGAAAAGCTAGATACTGCTATCACTGTGTCGCAGGTTCTTGTTCGTCAGGTTAAGCCTGCTGCAAATATCGTACAGTCTGCTAACCTTTTGGTTGAAGCACAGAATGCCGAGAAGCAGAAGCAGGTAGAAGTTCGTACTGCAAAGCTTGAAGCAGAGCGTATTGCTGCACTTAACGCTAACGCAGGTGCAACGAAGTACATGGAAGCTACTGCTCTCGTGACTATCGCAGAAGCCGTTAAGGAAGGTAAGGTTTCTACTATTATCGTTCCTTACGACTTCAAGGGTATCGTGAACGCCGGCAATCGGTAAGGTTATGCGCCCCTGAGGTGAGTGGTTCACGCGGGCTTCTAAAACCTAGAATTGCAGGTTCAATTCCTGTCAGGGGCGCCAACTAAATAAGGATATAATATGACTGAACAACTACCAACTGTTATCCCTGCTGTAGTCTTTAAGACTCGTGTGCGTGATGATTCTATTGAAGGACCGAATCCTTTTCGCTGGCAGGATGTAACTTCGTATGATTATTTTGCAGGTAAGCGAGTAGTATTGTTCTCGCTTCCGGGAGCCTTCACTCCCACTTGCTCAACTATGCAGCTTCCCGGCTTTGAAAACAGCTATGAAGAATTCAAGCAGCTTGGCATTGATGAAATTTATTGCGTTAGTGTCAATGACGCATTCGTGATGAATTGCTGGGCTAAGGATCAGAACATTCAGAACGTTAAGGTTATTCCAGATGGTTCGGGCGTTTTCACTAGTCAGATGAATATGCTTGTTCAGAAGGACAATCTTGGATTTGGTGTTCGTAGCTGGCGCTATGCTGTTGTAGTAAATAACGGCAACATTGAGAAGTGGTTCATTGAACCGGGCATTTCTCATAACTGCGAAACTGATCCATATGGTGAAACATCGCCAGAGAATGTTCTTGCTTATTTGAAAGCTAATGTTTAAACGAACATGGATCATAACCGGAGAAATCACTCGTGATGATCTAGAGTGGGTTCTCCGGTCTAAGCTTGACTTTGCGCGAGGCGAACAACATTATCACGATTTTGTTGACATTAATACAAAACAGCCTGTAAAAATTCCAAGTAAGCTAGATCCTAGTATAATCATTACTAATAACGAAAAAGAAGAAACCTGGCTTAAACTATATTTCGCTGATAGAGTAATTCTATTAGCAGAAGAATATTTTGAAGAACAATTATTTCTTCAATATAAATACTGATATGCTAACTAAAGGAGAAAGAAAATGGCATAGATTGAATTAGCTTGTAAAGATATTGTGTTCCACTTCAATAAGGGTCACCTCACCGATCCCTCAATTCCCATGTGGGTATTGAAAACTAAAGGTGAATCATATTATGTAGATCACGTTGAATGTTCTATTCCGTGGTCCACTAAAGAAACTCCCGACAATTCGCATACTAAAGGTGCTATTAAAGTCAAAAACTGCCATTTGGTTATTGACGACGATAATACCGCTATTATAAAGGAACTTACTGTCATGAACAGCCTTAGGCTGAATGGCAAGAAGAATCCTATTCGGTTAATAACTTCAAAGGGCAATCAACTTAGACAAGCATTAAAGAACCACAAGATCAATCATGGTGCTTTAAAATTATTTGGCGGGGGGTGCGGAACTAGTTGGTATGTTGTCAGTATCGCGGATGAGAAAGATTTTCTATTCTTGTCACTTACTGTAGATGGTCTTCGTAAACTTATGCCAAACGAAGATTACTACATTGACTATGAGAAGGATGGACGCGGCTACCAATTAGAAACCGAAGAAGATTTTGAGGAGGAACTTTATGACAACTAAAATTCATGTTCCTTACACAGACTTCAAGCAGATTGAACAAGCTATCAAAAATTCCGGTGTCAAATTTTATCCATTTAGGCGTAAACCTGACGGTTATGAAATTGAGTTTACCCCGCAGAATCATCCTTTGGTTAGTTTTCTGATGCTCAAATACGATGATGTGAGGATCCAAAATGACTAAATACTAATATTAAGGGCCGGGAATGTCAATACTCATACTGTCTAAAAAAGACGAGAGCGAATATGAAAATCGTCGTCTCGTAGAAAGTCTTCGTGACTTAGGTATACCTGTGACTATTTACCACCCAGATAACTTTGACGTAGTTGTAGGTAAAGGAACTGGTCACGGTATCAAGTATAATGGACAAGAGTTTGACATGCCCGATCTTGTACTAACGAGAACCGGTTCTGGCACTACGGAGTTCATCACTGCTATCGTTAGACAGTTTGAAGAAGAACATGTTAGGTGCATCAATTCTTCTGAGAGTGTAGAAATCGCAAAAGATAAAATGCGTAGTCACCAGTTACTTGCTAGTAAGGGTATGCCAGTGCCTAATACGATGCTAGTGAGATTTCCAGTAGATGTTGACATTGCAGACAATCTTATTGGCTGGCCCTGCGTTGTCAAAGTGATCAGCGGTAGCTATGGTGAAGGGATCTATCTTTGCGAAAACAAAACTGCATTTAAAAAGATGATGGAGTTCATCGGTAATCTTAACACGCCAAAGACATTACTAGTACAAGAGTATGTAGGGGAACGCCCCGGTGAAGACCTCAGAGTATTCGTGGTCGGAGGTAAGGTCATAGGTGCAATGAAAAGACATGCACCTGAAGGAGACTTTAGAGCGAACATATCAAACGGTGGATATGGTGAACCTTTTGAAATAACCAGTGAGATAGAGTATCTTGCAAGAGAAACTGCCCGACTTTGCGGATTAGAGATTGCTGGAATAGATTTGCTGTTTGACAAAAACGGTTATACTATTTGTGAAGCAAACAGCGCCCCGGGCTTTGAGGGTTTTGAGAAGTATTGCAAAGTTGATATCGCCGGGCAGATTGCACAATACCTCAAATACAAAATCGGATATTAAGCACTGCTATGGACGAATTGCTAGAGTCATATCCGGGGTACTTTTACCACCAAGACTATTTGGCAATTGTAGAAATAGCAAAGCTTTTGCCTGACGAAGGATCATTGGTTGAAATCGGTTGTCTTTTTGGTAAATCTGCCGCTTGTTGGTCCACCATTCTAATAGAACTTGGAAAGAACTATAAAATCTACACGCTAGATAGATTTAGAACTACTAATACAAGCTTTATCAACGATGGACGATATCGCGGATTAAGTGGAAATAAGAATCTGATTAGGCCATTCATCATGGCTGAAATGAATCAAGAAGAAATGGCTAAACATTTGCTCACTGATTACAATAACGTTACTGTAATTAATTATGACATTTTTGTGAACCACCCGTCGGAATTGAATATTGATAGCATACAATGCGTATTTGAAGATGCTAACCATCGTTCTATTGGGGTAAGACGCAGCTTTGTAGATTGGTATCCTTTAGTACAAAACAACGGAATATACGCGGGACATGATTATGATGACACCGGACAGTTTGATGTTAAGCGTGAGATAGACTTGATTACTAACGAACAGAATCTCTCCGTTGTCATACCGAACGCAGAGTCTACTGTATACTATATTCAGAAGCAGTAGTATTCTTCATAAATATTTGCATGAGCCATTTAACAGACTTCATCACAAATTTTGGAAATGTAATTGAGTTTGACTTTCCTGTTTGGGACTGTGTGCAAGCCCAAAATGTGTTAACTAAGCATCCGGGTTGGACTAAGTATCAACCTCACAAACCAAACAATCGCTGGGGACTAAGCGTAACGAGCCTAGACGGTGGATTTTCAGGTGAACCCGATCTTTACAGTCTACGTGAATGGAATCAGATGAACGGTACTAATTACTGGGAAGCCGACTTCAAAGCTAGAACGAACATCGTTGAGTTTATTCCCGAACTTAATCCGTTCTTAGACTTTTTTGGCAACAGCTTAGGTAGAGTACATTTTCTTAGACTAGATGCCGGTGGGTTCTTTCCACCTCATAGAGATAACGGTGCGATAGTCGATAGTCCTACGTTTAGAGTGATTGTCCCGATCAACAATTTTGGTAAGCATCAAATGAAATGGATTCAAGAAGAAGAACCGATTCAGTTGGAAACCGGTAAAACATATTTTATCAATACTACTAGAGTGCATAGTGTGTTTAGCTTTATGGATAACTGTACCATGCTTGTATTAAACGTGATTGCTACTAAAGAAATTTTAGATAAGTTAGTCCGTCGTGTCGTACCTATTTGATCCATATCAGAATGGTTGGCTAACCTTTCCCAACCCAATCAATAGCCTCCTAAAAAATATTGATTATACTGTTAACCTACCTACCGAATTTTTCAATGATCTACGATTCGATTCTGCTAGTTTATTACAGTATAGAATAAATGCTGCTATTAGTGCTGCATCTGTATTAGGCAACAATCCTGTTCTATGCTTGAGCGGCGGCATAGATAGTCAAGCAATGATTCAATGCTGGCAAGAAGCTGGCTTGAAGTTTGATGTTGCTATTCTAGTGTTCAATGACAATTTGAATTCACACGATACGGAAATGGCAAGGCTATTCTGTAGTAAACACAACATTGAACCAATTGAAATCAATATCAATGTCATAAAGTATTTAACCAGAGAACACTACGTTCAAGCAGAAAAATACCATTGTACGAGTCCTCATTTCTCCACTCACTATAAAATGTTTGACATGTTGAAAGACATGGGATATACCGGAATATGTTGCGGTGGACAAGCCTTCGCTAAAGATGAAACTACTTGGGGACCGTGTTTGTCAGCAGCACAAATAAATTACTTAGAATACTCAAGGATTAATCAATTTCCTGTTTTAGGTAACTTTTTGGGATATGATCCTAACTTATGCTGGTCAATTGCTATTCTCACACCCTCTGAATTTAAGTGGGAAGTATCACCGCTTGACTCTTTGGATGAGGCTACACATAAAAGATATTTGGCTAAAATAGAAGGCTATACCAGGCATGGATTTGATATCATGCCGCAAGAATCAAAGTTTACTGGGTTTGAAAAAGTAAAAGAATATTTTGCTGCCCAAACGAAAGACCCCTGGACTTTTGAAAAAAGATTTAGACACCCATTTGAAAGAAAGTTTGGTATGATTCAAGGTGGGAACTTAATTCTTTCCGATTCTCAATCAGAGATTTTATTTGGACTCTATAGTACACACAACACTACGAACTGAAGGTCCTGATCCAGGATTACCATGCACGGTACAGTTACCTATCTTAGTGTGAGTTTTCGTTCCCCCGATAAACCAGTAGTCTGGATTAATGTTTGGATACATAGAGTATTCAATATTTCCTAGGTTAGGATCGTTGAATGGGCTGATAGCAGTAATCAATATCTTATAGCCATCAGTAGGCTTAGACAACCATTCATTGATTAATTCAACATCATTATTGTGATCTTCTCTACACAGTTCGGGAGTAGACCAAATAGGCCAATACCCGTGGTATACGTCTGCGGCTTGTGGAGCCTTAAACACTGACTGGTCATGTGTCACGCCGTGATAGCAGTGTCTATACCACATTGTAGACCTCCACTCTTTGTCGTCGGTCACTGAATCAGCTACATTAGGATATCCGTGCAAACACAAAATATCAAGAGTTGTGTCTTTAATTTCAAGTGAGAGTGGTTTTTTATAGCGATAGTGTAAGTTCTTGGGCCAAAATTCGGAGTACATTTGTCTAGCTCTTAGTCCATCGGGTATTTGAGTTTTGGTTTTCTGAAAAGGAGTGTCTGCAAGACCTATGTTATATATGAATTGAGTAGATGGGTATTTACTGCATAAATCCTCAATGAGGATCATTGCTCTTTGTGTATGACCGCAGTTTCCATTGACAATAACTAAATCAGCCTCAGGAAGATTTTCGTCCTCAGGATCGTTCCATTCATTTGGGCCTAACCACAAGTCGCTTATTACGTGTACTTTGAGCATACTGTTACTTATCTGGACTAAATATAATAGTAATTTAATCTTTGGAGCCCATTAAATGTCCATAACCGTAACCTTTGATACTGCTGAAAATTGCGCATCTTTTGCAACAGCAACTAATTTGGAAGTAGAAACTGAATCAGTAACTATAACTATTCCTTGGGAAAAACTAAGTATTGCGAAAGCAAATCCTAACGCAATTTCCTTTGTGCAAAATAGCGACGATGTGGTGCAATTTATTCTTAAGGGCGACCCCACTAGTGCAGATATTAGCGAATTGGTTACTGTTAAGGAAGACATGGGCGATGGCTTCCATCTGATTGAAACTGTGCATGGGCTAGTGGTTAATGACTTAGTTGAGAGTTTGGATCCGATCAAGTTGAGTCAGTTTGGATTGCAAGATGTATCTTCATTGACAAGCGTTACTCCTGGCACCGAAGTATTAGATCCAACTGGACCCGAAGGACAGTGGGCAAGAATTCGTGTTGCAAGTTCATACAGACCTTTAAAGCCTAGCTTTGATTATTATGATACGTTGACCACTAAGAGTGTCCCGGAAGTATACGTAGTAGATTCGGGAATAAATTGGTCACATCCAGAATTTGAAGATTTAGAACACGAAGATTTTTGGAAAGTTTCTTCTTTCGACTCTTTCACTGATTTTCAGAGTCACGGAACACGAGTAGCGTCTTGTATTGCTGGGAAAAATATAGGTATAGCTAGAAACATTAAACTGCACAGCGTAAAGATTATTGAGCCAAACTTTATGCCAACATTGCTAGATTTAGGAAATGCTTTGGATGCTATTTTAGCTAGAGCAACTGCTAATCCAAATGTGACGAGAATAGTTAATGTAAGCTGGTTTGTTGATGAAAATGCATGGCTCGAACGCAAATTCCAAGCATTGCTAGACGCAGGCGTGACCGTAGTAGCATCAGCCGGTAATACCGGAATTGATATCTCAACGACTACCCCAGCAGGAATGACTGGCGTAATTACAGTTGGTTCTATTGACAAATATGACATTCCTTCAGGCTTTAACAGCATTGCACCATCAGATTCTGGCCTAACTACTAACTATGGTTTGATGCTTGATATCTTTGCACCGGGTGAAAGTGTAGTTGTAGCAAGAAATGACGGTACCTACGCAATAAACTCCGGTACTTCTTATTCTGCCGGGTATGTTTCCGGTGTTGCAGCCCAAATCGCAGCACTATTTGAAAATGCTACACCCAACCCGATTCTATTAGAAAAGTTGATTGATGTGTCAACTAAAGATGCATTATTGTTTGACGATCCTAAATTTAGTGAAAATCAAAACAGACTAGTATACTTAATCGGAACTCAGGATGCTAATATGTATCTCCTAGATTTATACTTGGGTGCATTTACACCTGACGTAAACGAACTAAATCTAGATTTGCAGATAATCATGAGCAACCAAGATTTTATTAGATTGAAGCCGGATGAATCTTTCGTTTACTCTATTGAGTTTGAAGATGCAGCAGACGAACAACTATATTCACAGTTCTTTGATCTAAATCAAGAAACCAAAGTATTGAATGTGACTAAGCCCACAGTTGCTATGCCAGCTGGCGAAACACTAAAAATGGTTAGATTTAAAATTGTTTCTACGAGCGATACTGTTACCTTACCTTCACCTTGGTTATTCTTCTTCCAAGTAGACGAAACTGTTGATATGGATGACTTAGAATATGACATTACCAGAGCGTTGTCCGAAGCAAATAGTACTAGTGTGTTCTTGTCAAACGGTTTCCCTAGCATTTTGAAATAATCACGTATGAGCATGACGGTTACTCCGGTTGAACTTAACGTTTTACCGAGATATTATATTGACGGTGGCCCACAAACAGGTTACTTGATACACAATCTGTTAGAGCCAGATGAGTTTGATTCTTTAAATAAATTTTGGGAACAGTTTCACGTTCCTGGATTAGACTGGGACCAAACAATTTATTATCACAAGGGAAAAGCCCACGCTACTGCAAATCAAAGAACCTTCGGGACTCACTATGATAGAAAAATATTTGATTTGACAGAATCGCCCGAATGGAAGTATCAAACTCCCGAAACAATACATGAATGGTCTACTAATAAACTAGCTACGACAGTTCATCCTAGAATAATACAGTTGTTTCAGAAAGTAAAACACCTTCCGCCGTTCAACGAGTGTTCAGACGATAGCTGGATACCTACTCGTGGACTAATAAATGTTCTAGTTTATGATCAATTATTATCATACCACACTGACTCGTCTTCTGCGTTATATAATAGATCAGTCAATGAAGCCGTTCAATATAGTATAACTATCTATCTAAATGAAGTATCACATGGGGGAGAGTTTTGGGTAGACAGTGATCCTCCCTTTGTTTATAAGCCAGTACCGAATTCAGCCTTTATCTTCAATGGCGGTTGCGCACTACACGGTGTAAACATGAATAAAGATGAGCAACAGCGCACTAGAAAAGCAATCACGTTTAGAATTGCGCACGTTGACTCACTTTATCTTCCGGGTTCACCTGACAAGTTTCTGTATAAAACTCACGACATTCATCAAGTTATTAAATAAGACTGATGAAGGAAAATTTACCACCCACACTTTTCGTTGAGCGATTCCCTAAAATGGTCGTTAACTTATCCACTATGGTTCTTGAATACAAAACATTAGAAAATCTACTCACCGATGTTAACACGCATAACAATAAAACACTTGTACAAAAGAAATTTCATTTGGTAAAGAACAACATAGAAAGTTCACAACTATCTAAGTTACCATATACTAAAACCATTGTATCAGACATACTATCGCAGTACGACTTCAACTCGGTTACTTATCGCATGATTATGCCAAACACATGTTACAATTGGCACGTTGATCCGGGCAAACTTTGTCTGCATATCCCATTAGTTACTAACATCGGGTGCAGATTTGTTTATGATACACGAGCATTCAACATGCCAGCAGACGGGTCAGTTTACATAGTAAATAATGAAAGACCGCATACATTCATCAATGCAGGAAGTGAGCCTAGAATCCACCTCACATTTGAAAATCTTTAAGGAAACACTAATGAAGAAAATGTATTCAGCAAAGTCTAAGATTAACACTGATAGCGTAGACACTGCTACGAAGAACAACTCCGATGAGAAAAAGACAAAGGCACTTGAAGAAAGTGTTCGCCGACTAAGTGAACAAGTGGCTAAGCTAGCCGCTGCCCAGCAACTCAACAGCAGACAGATTCGCAGACAAAACACCGACATACATAATGTTAACACGGTGCTTCGCAACAGATAAATATATTTGAAGCATGAGGCTTCATAACAGACTTTAAGAATTAGGTGCTTAGTCTGTGCGCCGTAGAAAGGAAGAAACATGATGTATAATAGTAAGCTGGTTGCCAGCATCAAAGCCAACGGAAAAGTACTCCGTGAATTCAAAGATACCGTTTATATCCCATTCGGTTCTGAATACAGTATACTTCTCAAGAATCTCAACACAGTAAGAGCATTAATCAACATCTATATTGATGGTGATAATATCGTGCCAGGTGGACTTGTATTGAACGCGGGACAAGAGATTGACCTACAAAGAGCCATTCGCAATGGTAATCTAAGTGAAGGTAACAAATTCAAGTTCATTGAGCGCACGGGCAAGATTGAAAACCATCGAGGTGTCAAGCTAGAAGATGGATTGATTCGAGTAGAGTTTCAGTTTGAGAAGGTCTACAAGCGTCAAGACGGTGTTCAGTGGAACAACACTATTTGGCAACCTTCTACGATGGATTCATATTACGGGGGTGTAATGCGAAGTGCAACAACATCTGCACCTAGCTATATGGAGGGTACTGCTGCGTGTTCGGATATGTCATACGCTGCTACTAGCATGGCAGTTGGTTCTGCTACTCTTAATACAAGTTCTGTTTTAACACAATCATTCAACGCTGCTCCTCAAACTGAAACTGGCATCACTGTAGCTGGTAGTAAAAGTGAACAGAAGTTCAACACCGTTAGTAGCTTTACTTGTGAACCAGAGAAGCACAATATCATTCTTAAGTTGTTAGGCGAGACCGAAGACAACAAGGCTATTCGTGAACCTATCACAGTTAAAGCAAAACCTAAATGCACAACCTGCGGTAAGCAGAACAAAGCTACTGCTAAGTTTTGCAGTGAGTGCGGAACTGCTCTCGTAATTTACGCATAAAATGGGTAGCCGGGTAAAGAAAGTTCTTGACTTTACCCGGCTTATCTTGTATAAATAAGTTTGTAACGAGATAGACTCGCTACATTATATCGCTTCAAAGGAGTTTTGAGCAATGGAAAATAAAGAGTTTGACCTATTGGTCTTTGTTGGGCGCTTTCAGCCCTTTCATAACGAACATAAACGCATCATTGATATTGCGCTAGAAAAATCTAAAAATGTATTGGTTCTAGTAGGTTCGGCAGGCAAGGCCCGCACGATCCGAAACCCGTTCACGTTCAATGAACGCAAGCAGATGATTGAAGGTGCTTTCGGTGGATACCAACAGCATATCATCATTAAGCCCCTCTATGATAAGACGTATAACGAAGCTGCCTGGATTAGTCAGGTTCAGCATATCGTTAAGGATACCGCACTTGATGTTGTCAACAACTTCAATAGCTGGAGGGCAAGCGGCTACAATGATGCTAGGGTTGGACTAATCGGTGCTAGCAAAGATAACACCAGTTACTATCTCAAAATGTTCCCGCAATATAAGTCGGTGAATGTCGCTATTGAAGCTGACCTTCATGCCACCGGTATTCGTGAAGAATTTTATGAAGATGAAATCGTATCTAGTGCTGCCCCTCTTCCTGGAAATGTTATCAACTGGTTGAATGATTTTGCTCTCACCGATGAATGCGAATCGTTGCGCCGTGAATACTGGTTTGTAAAAGACTATCAAGAACAGTGGAAGGCTGCACCCTATCCCGTAAAGCACGCCACGGTTGACGCAGTTGTTGAACAGAGTGGTCACATTCTATTGGTTAAGCGCAGGTCGGAACCTGGTAAGGGTCTATGGGCATTGCCTGGTGGTCACTTGAACGAGTATGAACGCCAGCTTGATGGTGCTATTCGTGAACTTCGTGAAGAAACGAAGATCAAGGTTCCGGAAGCTGTTCTTCGTGGTAGCATTCGTGACCATGAAACGTTTGACGATCCATATCGCTCTACGCTTGGTCGTGTTATCACGAAAGCTTATCACTTCAAGCTTGCCGATGATGTTACTCTTCCTAAGGTCAAGGGCGCTGATGATGCTGAAAAGGCAAAGTGGGTACCTATCAGTGATCTTCGTGAAGAAGATTTCTTTGACGACCACTACTTCATCATTCAATATTTCTTGGGGCTTTAATCATGACCAAGCGTGAATTTATCGCACAGTTTGTTATTGCCCATGTTCGTACTGGCAAGAGTGAGTTGTATAGCACTAATATGGGCATGATAGTTGAAGCCGCAGAAACGCGGTGGAAGGAAATCGTTGCTGTTACTCAGGAGGAAGGCGATGCTTAAGCACACTAAGGGAAATCTTCTTGACCTCGCAGAAAAAGGCGAGTTTGATATTATCGTTCACGGCTGTAATTGTCAGAACACTATGGGTTCTGGCATTGCTAAGGAGATTCGTGAACGCTATCCTGACGCATATGATGCTGATACTCGCCAGGATCAGTTTTTCGGTAATAACTATCGTTACTTGAAGCTTGGGAACTATTCCGAAGTCAATGTGTATCCTAGTTCAGGCAAGTTTAAGATTATCAACGCATATACACAATTCAACTTTGTGCCTCGTGGCGTTGATCACTTTGAATACGATAGTTTCAAGGTGATTCTACAGAAGTTGTATCACTTTTACGGCAATTATGACTTCGGCTTCCCCTACATTGGTATGGGTCTTGCAGGCGGCGATAAGGAACGTATCATCGCAAGTCTAGAAGACTTCGCACTTGCGGTTTCCTTAAAAGGCGGTTCAGTAACTTTGGTAGAGTTCGGATAATGACGATAGTTAATTATCAATCTATACATGATAACACTCCGGCTCAGGAGTTAAATGAGCATTATGAATGGTTGACTTCATTTGATGGTACAGAACCGGGAAACATAAGTAATCAACCTGGACCAGAGGGATATGAAAATTACTATGTAGTAGATGTACTCGGCACTGAATTCATTTGGATGAACGAAGCGTTTATCAAAGATAAATTCACTTGGTATGTTTGGTACGAATCAGTCTTCCTCGTCCCGGATGAAATGGTGTCCTTCTTAAGGCTGAGGTGGGAATAAGTGTAGTTTTTGTTTATAATGTATAAATACTGTCATATTAATCAGTATGAGGTATTTATGGATTACGCAAAGTTATACGAGTCTTTGATAGAAACAAGGAGAAGTAAAGGAATTCCGCAAGGCTACAAAGAAGTTCATCACATCGTCCCTAGAAGTTTTGGGGGAAGTGATGATCCTGATAACTTAGTAGCCTTGACTGCCCGGGAACATTTTGTTGCTCATAGACTATTAGCCAAGATGTATCCTAACTCAGGTATGGTACACGCTGTCTATAAGATGGCTTGCTCTAATCTTACAATGAAGCGATTCACTGTTACCAGTAGAGTATATGAACATTTGCGTAGCGCCCATGCACATAGAGTTTCTACTGATGAAGTTGCTAAGATGAAGAAATCACTTGCTGGTAAAGGAAAAAAGCAGAGTGACGATCACATTAAGGCAAGAACCGAAAGTAGAAGGCAGAATGGAAAATCTTGGTTTAGTGAGGAGACCAAGGTGAAGATTGGAGAAGGTAATGCTGGAAAGGTCGGACCCTGGGCTGGTAAGAAATTACCAAAAGATATGGTTAGTAAAAGAACCGCAGCTAGGAAAGCAAATGGTTCATACAACTGGACTGATGAACAAAAAGAGGCGCAGCGTCTCCGCAAATTGGGTAAGCCTAATAACAAAAGGCCCCTTACAGATAGCGAAAAGCAGGCACTGCGAGAAGAAAAAACAAAACCAGTTACTTGCCCGCACTGCGGAAAAGTAGGAGCAGCAATGGTTATGCCCAGGTGGCATTTTGACAACTGCAAACAAAAAGGTTGACAAATCAATCCGGATTTGTTATACATACATATAGGCAAAAGCGATAGACGCACACGCCTCTTTAATAAAGGAACTTTATTATGACTACTAATTTGATTTTGAATAGCGATTCTTATAAGTTTTCGCAATGGTGTCAATATCCCCCTAAGACTACTGTAGTTTATAGCTACATTGAAAGCCGAGGTGGCGTGTATGACGCTACTGTGTTCTTTGGTCTACAGGCGTTCATCAAGGAATATCTCGTTGGCGAAGTAGTCACGATGGATATGATTGATGAAGCAGAAGCAATCATCACCGCACATGGCGAACCCTTCAATCGTGAAGGTTGGGAATACATTGTGCGTGAACACGGCGGCAAGCTTCCCGTCATTATCAAGGCAGTCCCAGAAGGTACTGTAGTTGGTGTCAAGAATGTTCTCGCTACTATTGAGAACACTGACCCTGCTTGCTATTGGTTGACTAGCTTCCTTGAAACCGCACTGCTTCGTGCGATTTGGTATCCTACTACTGTAGCTACCAACAGCTATGAGAATAAGAAACTCATTCTTGATTATTTGGAGAGAACTGGTGACCCTACTACTATTGACTTTAAGCTTCATGATTTTGGTGCTCGTGGTGTTTCTAGCCTTGAATCGGCAGGCATCGGCGGCGCAGCCCACTTGGTTAATTTCCAAGGTACCGACACAGTGGAGGCTCTGCTTTTCGCTCGCCGTTACTACGATGCTGACATTGCTGGCTTTAGTGTTCCTGCTATGGAACACAGTACCGTAACTAGCTGGGGTCGTGAAGGCGAAGTTGATAGCTATCGCAACATGGTCAAGGTCAACGGCAAGCCCGGCGGCATTGTGTCTGTTGTTTCGGATAGCTATGATATCTTTGCTGCTTGTGAAAAGTGGGGAACGGAACTTAAGCAGGATGTGCTTGACAGCGGTGCTACTCTAGTTGTTCGTCCTGACAGTGGTGACCCGGCTGATGTTGTGAAGAAGTGTCTACAGATTCTTGAAAAGCACTTTGGTTCTACTCGCAATGAGAAGGGATTCCGCGTACTGAACAACGTTCGTGTATTGCAGGGTGACGGCATCAATCATGCTAGCATTCGTAGCATTCTCTACACGATTACGCTTGCTGGTTTCAGTGCTGACAACGTAGTGTTTGGTCAGGGCGGCGCATTGCTACAGATGGTCAATCGTGACGATCAGAAGTTTGCTATGAAGTGTTCGGCAGCACTTGTTGATGGTAAGTGGGTTGAGGTTTTCAAGGACCCTATCACTGACAAGGGCAAGCAGAGCAAGAAGGGTAAGCTTAAGCTTGGCAAGACGTTGGTTGAACAGCGTGAAGATGGCACTCAGGACGTTCACTATTTCACGGTGCAATCTAATGAACCTGACTTTGATAACATTACCGATGTTCTTGAAGTCGTGTTTGAAAACGGCGTTCTTATCCGTGACATGACTTTTGATGAAGTTCGGGCAAACGCTAACAAGTAAGGATAATTTGGGGTTGACTTCATGGTCAACCCCTGTTATAAGAAGATATGACAAAACGATACGCATACTTTTTCACCCGTCAGGATATCTTTCGTGAGTACCAGCTGGTGCAGACCGCACACGTTGCTATGAAGCTGGGCTACGCACTCGGCAGCGATGTTACAGTTAATCCTGATAACACTTACTTTACTTGTGTAGGTGTGCGTAACCTAGAGGCCCTAGAGGCTGTTGAAAAGATTCTTACTAAGTTTGGATTCAAGTACGAAAAGTTTTTTGAACCTGACCTAAACGAAGGTGAGTATACTGCGCTGGCAGTTCATCCAGTTGATGAAGATAAGCGGGACGTCCTGCTTGCGTTTAATCTACTAAAGTTTTGAGGAATAGAGTAATGGCGTATTTTTTGAAGAACGGTACTAGTTTTCGTGTTTCCAGCAAGGAAGCAATGGATCTCCATGAGCAGCTTCCAGCAGGCAACTACACTATCGCTCAGGATATGATGGGCAATTTCTACCTTGAGCAGATTGATGCTTTTGAAATTCCTGCTAAGATGTATGGCAATACGCTTCGTCACACGGATCGTATCATCAACAGTTTTTGGGACCGTCCCGCACAGACTGGTGTTCTGTTGAACGGTGAAAAGGGTAGTGGTAAGACACTGCTTGCTAAGAACATCTGTACCGAACTTGCTAAGCAGGGTGTTCCTACGATTGTTATCAATCGTGCGTGGACTGGTGACGGCTTCTTCAAGTTGTTGCAGGACATTGACCAGCCTTGTGTTGTTCTGTTTGACGAGTTTGAAAAGGTCTATGACCGTGAAGAACAGGAACAGATTCTTACACTGCTTGACGGCGTGTTCGGCAGCAAGAAGCTTTATATCCTCACTGTCAATGACAAGTGGCGGGTTGATTCGCACATGCGTAATC
>JACCDW011511156.1_pt1 | contig 27484 bp, 20 predicted proteins | sample 7449781 | NCBI WGS metagenome assembly JACCDW01 (sample SAMN15323449, study PRJNA562643) | freshwater metagenome | isolation source: river surface water | place: USA:Blue River Watershed | collected 2017-08-18
CCGTTATCCACGGGAGTACCAGGGGCAGGCAGGCGCCGCAAAAGAGGCGCCTCTTGAGGGTCACGATTCACAGTCCATCCTTTGGCTTGGGCAGGACAGAAGGCCCTGCGCACTGGGATGTCCTGTTGTATCACAAAGGGTACCCCCTTCGTCATCCCTTCCGTGCGCCTTGGTCGAGGGTTTGCGCGCCTGTCATAGCGGGCGCGCGACCTCATCCTTAGGGAGCGGTGTAATAAACGCGGTAGATCGCACCGGTCTGATCATCACTCAAGAGGAGCGAGCCATCGATGTAATTTTTTACATCCACGGGTCGACCCCAGTTGGTTTGATTGGCATCGTTCAACCAGCCCGCGATGAAGGGCTGATAGGTACCGACCGTTTTGCCTTCCGCGTTCTGTGTGAACTGAACCACGCTCAAGCGATAACCATTCTTCCGGGAACGGTTCCATGAACCGTGCTCGGCAACAAATACCGCGTTGCGATAGGCGGACGGGAACATCGTTCCTTCATAAAAAGTCAGACCCAATGCGGCGACGTGGGCCCCGAGTTCCATTTCCGGCTTGGTGAAGGCGTCGCTCGCGCAATCCTGATTTTTGCCATAGGTCGGATCACTGATGGTTTTCGCGTGGCAGTAGGGATAGCCGAAATCCTGGCCATCGAAGGTCAAGCGATTCAACTCATCGGGTGGCAGGTTATCACCCAGTTGGTCCCGACCGTTGTCCGTGAACCACATTTCTTTGGTTTCAGGATGCCAGGTGAAACCCACGGTATTGCGCACACCGCGAGCGACCGTTTCCAGATTGCTGCCATCTGCGTTCATGCGCATGATGGTTGCATAGGTGTCGCGATCCGGCAGACAGATATTACAGGGCGCGCCGATGTTCAGATAAAGTTTTCCATCAGGACCGAAACCGAGATATTTCCAGCTATGTGTGGGCTGCTCAGGAAGACCAGAGTAAACCACGGTGTAAGGGGCCGAGGTTTTTCCCAGGGCCTTATTCACATTGGCTTTCACCCAACCCACAGCATCCTTGAATTTGATCACGCGAGTGAGTTCGGCCACATAAAGATCGTTGCCTTGCAACGCAACACCGTTGGGATTGTCGAGGTCCCAGGCGAGGGCGATGACCTTGCGGCCGCTTGCGGTGGGAACGACGGCATGCACGCGGCCGTTGGGATCGACATTCGAGAAACCGCCTGTGCCGACGAAAACAATACCTTCCGGAGTCACGGCCAGCGAGCGGGCACCCTCGGCCTTGGCGAAGACTTCGATGTTGAATCCAGAAGCCAATTTCAGAGTCGACAGCGGCAGACCGCTGTTATCCGGTGTATCAGGCGTCAAGGACTTCACATACTGGAGCAGTGTATCGCGCTGAGCGGCTGTGATCTGCTGTGACGCGGGGGCGCGACGCGGCGGCATCGATCCGTCCTGCACGCGCGCGATGATACGAGTCGCATTCACCTTCACAGCATTCCAATCCACATCACCTGCAGCATCAGTCAACTTGGGGCTGACAGAGCGATTGTGGCAGGAAGCAGCGCAGGAGTTCAGAAAAATTGAACGAGCCTCTTCTTTTAATTCGGCTGCCGAGCTTTGTGCCCAGGCTGCTCCCGACATAACACTGGACAGCGCCAGGGCCTTGGCGAAGGTTAATCTCATAGTGACTCCTATCAAAGTTCGATTGTTCACGGGCTTGGACGGATGCTTTTTACTCTGAACTGACGAGAAGAACAAGTGTCTGAAGATGAAGTCAGCCAGCAAAGGTCTTATGAACCTGAAATTCCGCTGATGAAGTCATTCTGCGATCGCTTGGGAGTCTCAAGAAGTCATCTTGCAATCACTTTTGTCCTTTGGTATTCACGGCGCTCATCATCGCTTTGTAGGAGAGCGAATCATCGGTAAAATTCACCATTTGCTCGGCATTCTGATCGCAGGTTTTTTTTTGGAAGCCTGTCGTCCAGAGCCCTTGCCTCACTCTGTAGTCGAAAGTGATGCATTAGGAAGACGTGTACTGCCCCTACCTCAAGCGTATAAGCCTCAATGGTCAGGTGAGGCCGTTGACCCGCGATTGCAGATGTCGATGGAATCCACCAGAGAACTAGCCTGGCGGGTATTCGCTGAAGTTGTGAAGCCCATTCCGTTCACGACTCGCACCCAAGATGGGCGAACTCTGGAAGGCAAGGTTCCCAGCTTTCTCACCTGGTTTACGATTGAAGATACCCAACGTTGGTTGCGCTACGCTTTGCAGCGCAGTTCTCTGCCGCAGCTGGAAGCGGGAGAACCTTTGACCGATGCTCAGCTCGCGGAGGCTGATCTTTTTTTAGCCCGCGAACTCGATACCATGCCCGAGCCTTTGCAAAAACGTCTGGAGCAATGGTTCGTGGAACATCCCGAACCAACTCTTGCGGATTGGTCCGGCCTTGGGGGAACGAGTCGCATCTATTATAGTCCTGACCTCATGCACGCTGTCCTGCAAAATTATGCCGAACTGGGTCGCTGTTTCCCTGGACGTATGAGGCCCAAGGCCTTGCAGGAAAGCCCCAGTTGTTTTGAAAAGGAATGGCCACGGGCCGCAGCGATCGTCAAAGCCGCTTTTTGGAACGGCAAAAGCGCTTTCAAAACATATCCGACCGATGCCCATGCTCTCGAAACCTTGATGAATGATCCCGAAAGCAGCTGGTCGCAATTGGCTCAAACGATGCCGGCTCCCGAATCGATTTTTTCGGTGAATGTAGGTTCCAATCGCCTTCTGCTGCCTGGGTTTCACATCATGACCAAGGATCAAAAGGATTGGCTTTGGATAACAGCTTTCTGGTCGCGTGATCCCGATACAGATTTTGGTGCGGATCGGCCAGCATTTATCAAAGAGCTCGGCCCTGCTTTTGGTCATTACAAAATATGTGCGGTCACGCGTTTTCAGGACGATGCGGAGGATTGGGAGACGCTGGCGCGGAAATACCCTGATCTGGCCGCGGCTTTCCGCGCCGCTCAAGCGGGAAACCATGGGCAGAGCTGGTGCAGCAATCCCTATTTGGAACTGGGAACCCATAACCAGCGCACCAATTGTATCGGCTGTCATCAATTCGCCGGAACGGACGCTCAGCAGGAGGCTATCCTGAAGGACGCGACACATTTTCCGGCGTATGGCAGCACAAGGCAGCGCGCGACATTTGTCACCGATTACGTATGGTCTGCTGCCCTTGGAGGACAGAGTCTTCATCAGGTGATCGAACGCAATCTGGCCTGGCGGAAAACCTTGCCAGTGGAATAACGTTTGGAGGAGGATACATGAAACTCGCTTTAGTCGGTCTCGCCCTGTTGGGGCTGGTGGCCTGCCACCCGGGCAAGCCCAGCAGTCAATTGCTTGATGAAGAGGCTCCTGTTGAAAAAACCGAGGAAGCCACCAATCCATTTCCCACCAGTGCGTTGAGTGATGATGAGATTCGCACCGTTGCGGCACGTATCGGATACGTGGAAGGCGACGGGCATCCCGATAATGGCAAGTGCATCGGCTGCCATCAGAATTTCAATAATATCGATGAACTCGATCGACTCTATAATTCCACCGCTTGGGCCTATTCCTGTTTTGATGCAGGTGTGAAAACGCCCGACGCTGCCAACAAGGTCCTGTCCTGTCTTGGCAAGCTCGGCAGTGACAGCGGTGATGTCAAAGACGTCGGGCCGAGCGCACTCGGCTTCATGGCTGCTGGCGTGGAACATCAGATTTTCAAGGATCTCTTCAAGACGGCGGGTCGCGAAGCGGATTACGAAGACTTCAAAGCCAATGCCGGCATGCCGTTGGGTGGTTCGCCCTTTGCCGATCAGGACTTTGAAAAAATTCTGGCCTGGGTCCTTTATTACTACCCAAGTCTCGCCGATTTTCTCACGCATGACGGACCTGACGTTTGTCAATCATCAGCCGATACGCGCATAGGAAGCGAATTTCAGGCCTATGTGAAGCGCATGAGCGATGGTGGTCTGGGTTGGGAGCACATGAACACGGCTCGTGGCGTTCCCATGTTTGCCTGTGTTGATGGCAATCAGCACAACTGTTTTGCCCAGAAAAGCAAGGGTCAGGACATTTTCCCCTTGCGCGATGAATGGAAAGCTCCGGGCCTCGCCGGTCATGTGCGCGTTCTCTATCAATACGATGAGTACACCAATTACTGGATACGGTCGTCTGCCGATGGGCGTTTTGTTGCCAATGGTGGGACGCCCAGTTCCATCATTGATCTTGAGGGCAAATTGAATGGTGGCGCCGCACGCAAAATAGCGGTGGAAGCTCTTTATGATCCAGCTTTTCTGCCGGACAACAGCGGCTTCATGTTTCAGGGTGAGCAGCATGGTTCGCGCCTCTGCGATCAGAGCGTCCTCGATCTGACCGATGTCGTGACCATCGACTTCCTGCAGCCTGGCTGTTCCAAGGGAGACCTTCAAATCGGACTTTATCAGGCCATCGGCAGCAGTCTCGATAGCGGTGATATTCGCACACTTGCTGGATATTTCTCGTCGGATGACGGCTATTCGCTGGTGCGTGACCTGGCGCCTCTCTTCGGCAAAGCTGCGGATCTATCCGTGGATACCATCCGCCGCGTGAACGATAGTGACTTTGAAAAAGTCAGCAGCCAGAAGTTCGGCACGCCCTATCATGGAAGCTGGATGATGTCGCCAGCCAATCAGATCGCGACCGCCATCGTATCGGCTTCGACAGATGGCAAGGCTCGGCACGGCGGCTACCGTCTTTTCCTGATGGATGAAAACTTCGGCAAGGATGGAAAGCTGCCGGATTGGAATGATGCGAAGACAGCCCTGCTTTGTACCGACGGCGGAGAAAAACCCAACATTTCTTATGATGAAAGAATGCTGGCTTTCTATCGTTATGCGAAACAGGAAAAACGGGTCGGAGCGATGGAATCCTCGTCGGACATTTACGTTTACGACCTTTTGAAGGGTCAAGGCGCAGTAGCCCTGACGCAAATGCCCAAGGGATATTACGCGCAATTCCCGCATTTCCGTTCGGACGGATGGCTCTATTTCACCGTCTATAAGGCCGAAACCGACGAACGCTTTGTCGTGGCTACCGATGCCAGTCTCTACTTGAAATAATCTCTGCAGGAGTGCGGCACAAAATTGTGTCGCGCTTCTCATGCAATGGCAAGCTTTTGCCAGCGTAAGAACCTGAAATCCTGTATGAAACGAAAAGGTTTCGCTTAAACAGATTAAAGCCCCACCAATTCAGCCGATGAAGACTCCACAGGCTTGGAGGCTTGCAATGGCACAATTCGAAAAATTACGTTGGCATCAGAGTTTGGGTTTTAAAACTCAGCTTGTGATCCTGATCCTCGGCCTTTGGGTCCTGGGTGGAATCGTTCTCGTCATGAAGTTCAAGGGAACGGAGAAAGTGCTGGAAGAAAGCCGCCGCCTTATTGAGCAGACCGGGAACAATGCGGTCAGTGACCTGCAGAGTCGTCTGATTGAGGTGGATGCGCTGGCCCGCACCTTTGCCGAAGCCAGCCGCGTCCTGCCTAAAGATGAGAAGGTGATCCACAAGTCTTTGCCGCCTTTGATCAACTTTCAAAATGATGCGGGCGTAGCCGGCGGTGGCTTCTGGCCCGAGCCCTTCGCCTTTGACTCTAAAAAAGAGCGCAGCAGTTTTTTCTGGGGCCGTAACAAGGATGGGCGCCTGGAATTTTTTGACGATTACAACAAACCAGGGGCCGGCTATCACAACGAGGAATGGTATGTCGTGGTTCGCTATGCAAAGCGCGGTCGTTGTTTCTGGAGCCGATCCTATATGGATCCTTACAGCTACCAGCCGATGACGACCTGTACGGTCGGCATCTTCGAAGGTGATAAGTTTACCGGCGAAGTCACCATCGATGTGAAGCTGGAAGGGCTGGAAGCTCTAACTCAGGCTTGGCAAAAGAAAACCGGCGGCTATGTCTTCATCATGGATCGCAACAATAAGTTCCTGACTTTCCCGCGCCTTGATATGGTCAAGAAGGTAGGCAAGGATGATAAAGGCAATCGCACGGAAGACTTCCTCATGGCAACCGACCTTGCCGAGAAAGAAGTGAACTTCGCTCCTATCGCTCGCGCTCTGGAAGCCATGAATCAGGATATCCTGCAGACCGCGCGTGCCATGCCTGGTTTTGATGCCGCGATCTCGAAGAAGGTGGATGCTGATAGCTACCAGATTGATGAGCAGGAAGCCGCCTTCATCAACGCCATCATGCGCGATCCGTTGGAGAGCCGCACGCATCAGACCAAACTTTATCAAAGTCTTGAACTCGATAAGGACTTTGTCACTGGCGCTCGATCTTTGGCCTATATCTTCCATGTACCGTCTTCCTATTGGAAAGTCGTGGTCGTGAAACCCTTGGCAGAAGCCGCGACGGTCGCAGACTCGATCACCCGTATGCTGATCCTTTACCTCGTCATGACCGTGGGTGCGGTTGGACTGTTGGCTTCGTTCCTCCTTCATCGCATGGTGCTGGTGCCTTTGAGCCAAACGACAGCCTCCATCCACGCCATGGGCGAATTGATTCAGAATGGTGACACCGATAAAGTGCCTCGAACCCTGACAGAGAAACTGCCGCGAAATGAAATCGGTCTTTTGAAATCGGTGTTCCATCAGCTAACGGTCAAAGTTTTGGATGCGCGCGTGAGCCTGGAGGAATATTCCCGGCAGCTCGAACGCATGAATTCCAGCCTGGAAGATCGAGTCAAGGAACGCAGTCTTGCCTTACAAACAATCTTGAATAATGTGCAGAGTGGATTCCTGCTCGTCAATCGTGATGGGGTGATTCAGGAAGGCTACACCAAATCCTGTCAAACTCTTTTTGGTAATCAGATTACGGCGGGTCTGCGCCTCGCCCAACTGCTCGGATTAAACGCCTCCGAGGCCAGCTATTATGAATTGGCCATCCGTGAAATTTTTGAAGATCTAATGCCGGAGGAAGTCACGACCCAGCAGCTTCCGCAGCGCTTTCACTTGGGTGAACGGGCTCTGCGCCTCGTCGCCAGTGCGGTGCGGGATGAAGCCGGCAAGGTCGCGCTGGTTCTCTTTACGGTCACCGATGTGACCGCCCTAGTTCAGGCTGAGCAGGAGAACATAAACATCAACGCCGTGCTCGGTATTCTGCGCCAGCGGGAAGCCTTCGGACTTTTTCTGGCCGATGCCCGGAAGTCTTTGGCTGAATTGAAAGCTCCCGATACCATGCGGGATCAGAGTCGGGTCAGGACCGTCCTGCACACACTGAAAGGCAACTGTGGATCCTTTGGTTTGGCGGATGTGGCTAAAACCATCCATCATGTGGAAGATGAAGGCCACATCACGGCCGAACATGTCCTCCTGGTGGAAGAAAAATTGAAAGAGTTCCTGATCGCAAACTACCAGCTGCTTTCCATCACTTATGACGACGGTGTTGGAAACTGGGTGCAGTTGGATCAAAGCGCCATCAAAACGTTGGAGCATCGCGTCGGCAGGGTGGGTACTCTGGAGGATGCCAAACGTGAGCTGACGCTTTGGATTCAGACTATCCTTTTGAAAAGCGCGAAGGATTTGGTCGGACCTCTTCCGGATTTCGTCGCACAGCTCGCCGCACGCCTTGATAAGAAAGCGGAACTGGAAATCCAGGGTGGTGATATCCGACTGGATCCCAACGTGTTCGGGCCCGTTCTGCAAAACCTGACTCATCTTATTCGTAATGCGATTGATCATGGTCTGGAAACGCCCGACGATAGAGGCCGTAAACCCAGTGTGGGCCATCTGCGTTTGGCATTCACCGAAGCGCAGGATGCCTGGATACTGAAGCTCAGTGATGATGGCCAAGGTATTGATACGGCAGCTTTGGTGCAGAAAGCCCTAGCCTCGGGTCTGATTACGCCGGATGAAGCCGAGCGCATGAGCGAGCAGCAGAAGATGGAATTGATTTTCCGCGACGGGCTTTCGACGGCGGAGACCATATCCGATATCTCGGGGCGTGGCGTGGGCATGTCGGCTGTGGCCCAGAGTATCCAGGCTGTTGGCGGAAAGATTCGAGTTGCCAGCCGGCTGGGTGAAGGCACCGAGTTCGAACTGTGGATTCCGAAAACGCCTGCCCAATCGCAGGCGCGTCGGGTGGCGTAATCAACGAGTGAATTTCAGTTCAGAATTAATTTTGAAATTGCGCCCGTAGTTATTATCCCAAACAGTTTCCCTTGCTGATTTGAAAGGCCACCGCAAATTCAATGTTTGCGGCTGGCGTTCCGTCATGACAGGTGACGAAGCCTGTTCCCTGTTTCGAACGTCGGCGTAAAATTGTCAATCAGCGTCAAATCATGAGGTCTACGAAACGGTGGGGCCAGCTATTCCTGATGAAATGCTTTGGCGAGGAAAAGTGACCTGCAGAATAGTTCCCGTGCCTTCGTCCCGATCCCGGAGCGTGAGGGTACCTCCCAGGTCACGACAGGCCTTATCGATGGCCGCAAGACCCAATCCCCGACCACTGGATTCTGACACAGATTCCGCCGTGGAGACTTGATCCTGGAGCAGAAGATCTGTGAGGGGACGTCCCTCCTCGGGAACGAAGTTCTTCTGAAGGGCCAGTTCCTGAAGTCGGGACCAGTTGATCCCGGCGCCACTATCCAGAATGGAAACTTGCCAGGATGTTTCTGAGGCTTGGATTTGGAGTTTGAAGAATGGCCGGTTCAAGGCTCTGCCTTCCTGTTTGGGCCGTATGTAGCCATGATCCGCCGCATTATTCAAGCCGTGAATGACGAAGGTGGAAAGAAAAGCCAGCATGGGATCAGGCCAGGCGGGTCCTTCTTGGGTAATTTCCAAGCTTGCTGGTGGTAAACCAGCAGTGGTCAGTCGTTTTGTGATTTCGCTCCAGCTGGCTTCCAATTGAGAGAGCCATTGGCTTGGAGTTGATCCCTTGTGGGTCAAGGTCATGAGTTTTTGGAGATCGTCCACTTCCAGAAGGAACTGCGGCCAGGCTTCCAGAGAGGTCAGGGAGCCTTGCGGGTCACTTTTAAGATCGTCTTCAAGACGATGGATGAGAACGCTCAAGGATTGATAGCCAAGAGAACGACTGATGCCCTTTATCGTATGAAGGTCGCGAAGATTGGTGGCCCGATCCTGCTCCTGCCGTCGGACAAAATCCAGGATCTGTTCCAGAAAACGCTGAGAAAGGTTCTTATTGGAACGCAGCCACACGGCGAATTTTTCGTAGATCCGATCGCTATGTTCTTTCTCGGCGTGAACCTGGTCCTGAAGGTGCTGACGTTCCGTGATGTCACGGATTCCCAGAAGGATTCTTTGAATGTCGGTCGATTTTGGAAAACGGATGGGCTGCCAGTGCAGTTCCAGTATGCGCTTGGGCTCCGTCAAGGTCGTGACCTTGGTGGGAAGAGTCAGAGCATTCATTTCCCATGCGATCTCGTTTTCACCTAGAATGGCCGTCAGTGTCGAATCGAGGAGGGATCGCTCTTCCTGACTCATGGCCAGCTTGCTGAAGATACTATCCAGAACAGGCTGCCCTGCCGGGTCCGCCGTGAGATCCAAAAGGCTCATAAGATAGCGCGAGTATCCCGGTTCGATCAGGCCCTTGCTATTGATCAAAAGAACGCCTTCTTCCAAATTGTCGAGGATGCTTTCGGTCTTGCGTTTTTGCTGCTGGACTTCTCGTTCCTTTTTCACCGCAAATAAAACGACGAACAGCGATATGACGGCCAGCGCAAGAAGCACGATCAGAAGTTTGCGCATTTCGTCGGCGCGCTGCAGACGTTCGCTTTGCAGTTCGTTGTTCTTTTGGAGCACCTTCACCCGCTGCGTTTCCACATCCAGGCCTAATTTTACAGCCTGCTTCGCCAGCTCTTCATTGGCCGCTTCCCGACTCAATTCACTGGACCAGTGATTGGCCTGTTCCAACGCTTCAAAGCCTTCTTTCCATTTTTCCTGGGCTTTGTAGGCGGCCGTGCGGAGACTCGACCATTCCCACTTCTGTTGGGTCCTGGGCGCAAGTAGCGTTTTTTCCGCCGCTTGAACGGCATCGAGAGCATCCTGGTAACGTTTACCGGCGACCAGGGCTCTGGCGAGACAGGTATAACCTCGGGACAACCAATAGGCGTCATGCTGCTCTTCAAAGGCTTTGACCGACTGTTCCGCCCGCTCGAACGCTTCCTTAGGTCGTGCTAGAAGTCTGTGTACATCACTTGATCCCATGAGTGCGGCGCCCATGGCTTCAAAATCCTCCACAGATTTCGCCATGGCATAGGCTTCATCAAAATAAGGCCCGGATTGCTGAACCTTGGGCAGATCCTTCTGATCGAAATAGAGGCGCCCGAGATTATAGAGAACGCCGCTCAAGGCCCCTCGCAAGGGTATGCGACGCATCGCGGGAATGATATCCAAATAGAGCGATTCTGCCTGCTCGATCTGCCCCTGCACATCCAGGTAAAGGGCCAACGAATTCTTCATCACGAGTTTATCGAAATGCGTGAGACTGGGCTCGTTCTTCAGGGCTTCACTCACTTCGTTCAAAAGCCGGCCGCGTTTCTCGACATCGGCATCACCCATCAGTGTGTCCGCATGATCCGAGATCAAACGCAGTCGAAGCCTGAAAAGGCCCAGGTTCTCCGCTTCCCGGATCGCTTCGTTGAGAGATTTTTGATGGTCTTTGATATCATCGGACAGTTCAAGACGTGCTATATGGCGAATGATGATCGCTTCAGCTTTCATTTGCAGAGTTTCCGCGATTTCTGCGGCCTTCCTGGCTTGATCCTGGAACTCGGGCATCTCGTGTATGCCGCGCTTGGTTCGTGACCAGGCGAGGAAGGAGAGAACCCAAAGTTTCGGATCGCGCTGGGGATCGGTGGAAAGGAAGGTTTTCCGGGCCCATTCCCGCGTTGCCCGCGGATTGTCAAAGTCCAGTCGCTCAATGTCTTCAAGATTTTTGGGAGCAATGTCACGTGATTGGGCCTGGATCGATCGACCCGGGGGCGCCAAAAATAGGAGCATGATGGATATCAGAATGATGCGTTTCATAGGCTCTGTCTTCGGCCATTCTTCGTGTTTTTGTGACAAAAGATCCCTACGCCTCCCCATACTTTATGGGTAAAATCCGTGATTCTGTTTGGGATTCTGCTTTTCAGGTAAAGTTTTTGGAGAAGGCCACCAACGCATTCGCATCATAGCGCGTTGGCAGCCACGGTCCTAGCGGGGCACTCTTTGACCCTGTAGATAAAGAGAAACAGGGATATTCCCGTCTTTACCTTGGAATACGGCATCCGGCACCGCGATAGAGAAGGTGTGAGATCCTGCCTTTAATGTTCCCAGCTCATAGACACGGATGGGAATCGCCTGGCCTGGACACCAGTTGCTAAATGATGCCCATTGCTCGGGTGTGCGCGGACTCAAACCATAGATCCCGTTGGCCTGGGTGTTATAGACACGATAAGGCTCGCACGAAATGCCGCCCGGTTTGTAAGTGTCGAGCAGACGATCGTTCAGATAAATGAAGTGATTGCGTCGATTGTATTCCTCACCACCAGCGTTCGCGCCGTGATTGGAGGTGATCAAGTGAAACTGGGCGTTTTGTACGTCTTCGTCCAATTGGAAAGAAATGGTGCGCACCGTCTTGCCAAGTGCATCGCTCGCGCCTGCTTCGTAATTGTTCAAATTCCTGCGAAAATTCAGGGGTATGAGCACGGTATTGGGCGCTGACGGAGCGCCAGCTTCGCTGACAAACTCGGCTCCTCCAACAAAGACATCATTGCGATCTTTGCAGCCAGCAACCTGCGTATTTGCGGCATAGGGCACGCCAAAGACTTCCAGTTCTGCCCAAAAATCGAACTGCGTGTTCAATTTCGTGTCGTTCAGAATATCGAGGACATTGTTGAGCCTGAATGTATACTTGATCTCGCTGGGTTCTTTATTTTTGTTCATGAAGGGCGTGATGAAACGGCCCAGTTCCAGTCTCGCTACGCTGTCGGGGTTGTAGTCTGTCATCCCTTTGGGAACCAAAGCGAGATTAAAGCTGCCAATACGATCATAATTATCGCAGGCGGCTTTGATGCTGATGTTTAACGTAAGACTGCTGCCGAGGGTCATTAATTCTGAAGTGGAAAGGCGGCGGGCGATCAGATCATTTCTGTGACGCAGCCATCCTTGGGGAAGGGGGCTATCGATTCGTCCCGCATACCCATCGTAGTAGACAGCATTCTGAAAGAGGTTAATTCGAGGCGCATCGGTGGCAGCAAGTGGACTGCTGCCAAGGCAGAGGAACGATAAAGCCAGTATCGAACGGCAGTGTTTGGACATAGGGCCCCCATGAAAGAAGTTGCCCGAAGTGAACTCCCTGGCCGGCTTGCCGTCAATTTTATTTTTCTGAATAGGCCCATTCGTTCACGTCAGGATCTTGCCCTTTATCAGCGTTGAATCCAACGAACCTGAACTGCAGGATGGGATGCGAGACTTCTGCTCGCGCCGCTCTCAATCACCTGTTGAATGGTTGCCAGGATCTGCTCAGGCGAAGCAGCAGAGTCCATAACGGCAATGGTGCGAGGCCCAAGTCGATGACTCGCAAAAAAACCTGGCCCGTATAGGAGGAAGGGCAAATTCGGTTGGGCATCAAGACCGATGAGGAGTTGATCGCGACAGAAAACCATCGCATGGCCCAGCATAAGGTCAAACTTCACTCCCCTGATGACCTCACCAGCAAAGCTTGCATTACCAGCGGGCAGGACATCGTAGCCGTGACGTTCCAGCAGCTGCTCCAGGCTCGAAAGCATCAAGGGATTGTCATCAAGAAGTAGGATTCGCTTCAACCTGGCCTGCATGCTCTGAGTATCCTTGCTTAAGATTTCAATATGGAATGTGCCTATTGCCTTCGCTGCGAATCTTCGTAACGATGGGACGTTATGTTAACCTGCTTACCAGAAGGTAAGTTTTCTTCACGGCTCGGATCGAATGGCGATTCATGTCTCCTCCAGCCCAACATGAGCCATCCACTTCGGCGCGAGACTGCCGAAAACAAAACGTTCGGGTTATTGCTTTGGAATCAAGCAACTTGTGCTCAGATAAATTGTGGGGCGTGCCTTTGAATCTGCTCCAGGGTTGGGATTGTGCGCTATTCTGTGCCTTAGGAAGAGGCAAACCGCCTCTGATTTCCTTGATCCGACGCAAAAGTTTTCAAGGTTCAAACGCCGAATCTTGCGCTTCATGACAGCCTCGGCGTGCCCTTTTCCCGTTCTGACTGACATGCAGAAAAAGGTTCAGTTACGGATGAGCTGCGAGCAGGGAGTGGCTGAGATCCTTTTATTTTTGTTAGAATAGGCCCTGGTGAACCCCAGCCGCAGGAGACCCCATGAGCTTTCGAGGTCGCATTGGTTCAACGGAATTCACATTTGCGAATCTGAAAACCTTGCTGGCGAAGGCCAGTCCCCTGCGCTCCGCTGATCAGCTGGCCGGTATTGCGGCCACAAGTGAAGTGGAGCGCATCGCGGCTCAACGCTGCCTTGCTGATTTACCGCTTTCTCACTTTTTGCAGGAACTCGTGATTCCCTATGAAACGGATGCTGTATCGCGTCTGATCGTGGACTCCCATGATGGTCAGGCTTTTCAACATCTGGCGTCGATGACAGTGGGTGCGTTTCGAGACTGGCTCCTGGATGACCAGACGGATTCCGAGACTATTCAAAAACTGCGAGCGGCTATCACGCCCGAGATGGCGGCTGCTGTGAGTAAACTGATGCGGAACCAGGATTTGGTTCTGGCTGCCCGCAAATGCCGGGTGATCACAAAGTTCCGCAGCACGGTGGGTCTGCCGGGACACCTTGCGACTCGTCTGCAGCCCAATCATCCGACCGATGATCCGCGCGGAATTGCGATCAGCATCATGGATGGTTTGCTGCTGGGCAGCGGGGATGCGGTGATCGGTATCAATCCGGCGACAGATATCCCCGAGCGTGTCGTTACCCTCCTTCAGCTTTTGGCTGATTTGCAGGAAACCAATCAGATTCCAACTCAGAACTGTGTTTTGGCTCATGCGACCACTCAAATGCAGGCCATCGAGCGTGGAGCCCCCCTCGATCTGCTTTTTCAATCGGTAGCAGGCAGCGAAAAGGCCAACAACGGTTTTGGGATCACTCTTGAACTTCTGAAAGAGGCGCAATCCGCAGCTCTCTCTCTGAAACGTAATCCCAACTCGCAGCAGGTCATGTATTTTGAAACAGGTCAGGGATCGGCTCTCTCGGCCGATGCTGCCTTTGGTGTGGATGCTCAGACCATGGAAGCCAGAGCCTATGCTGTGGCGCGAGCCTTTGATCCTTTCCTGGTGAATACCGTGGTGGGTTTTATTGGCCCTGAATACCTTGCCGACGGAAAACAAATCATACGTGCCGGGCTTGAAGATCACTTCTGTGGCAAGCTCCTGGGTCTGCCGATGGGCTGCGATGTTTGCTACACTATGCATGCTCTCGCGGATCAGGATGATATGGACGCGCTCCTCACCATGCTGGGCGCGGCGGGCTGCAATTATATCATGGGCGTTCCCGGGGCTGATGATATCATGTTGAACTATCAAAGCACCTCGTTCCATGATGCCCTCTATCTGCGTGAGGCCCTGGGCTTGAGGCCCGCTCCAGAGTTTGAGGACTGGCTATTCAGGCAGGGACTCCTCGATCCTCGGAACAATCGTCTGTTCTCCAATCCTCAGCATAAGCTTTTGACTTTTCATGAAGGGAAGATACCGTGATACAAAAGTCCTGGCGCACGTGGACTCAGGCCCGAGTGGGCCTTGGAAGACAAGGCAGCAGCGTACCCACGGTTCAACATCTGAATATACTTGAAGCCCAGGCCTTGGCCCGCGATAGTCTTTGGAGGAGCTGGGATAGCAGAAGCCTGGAAGAATATCTAACTGCCTCGAACATTCCGCACAGGATCGCAAGGACAGAGATCCAGGGCAGGCAGCAGTATCTGATGCGCCCCGATCTGGGCCGTCGCCTTCAGGCCGAGTCGGTTGCGGCGCTCAAAGGCTGGCGTTTTTCAGGTGATCCTGAACTGGTGTTTTGCGTGACGGATGGTCTGGCTACAGATGCTATTCAAAAGCACATGGTGCCCTTTTTGGAAGTATTTTTACCTGCTCTGCATTTGGAGCCGTTTTATAGGGCTAAACCTTACCCCTTTGTGCTCCTTCCATTCGCCCGAGTGGCCACAGCCGATGCCGTGGCTGCTGCTCTTGGCAGTCGCGTTTCGGTTATTTTCGTGGGGGAACGGCCTGGCCTCAGCGCGCACGACAGCATGGGCATTTATCTGACCTATAATCCCAGTGTGGGAACACTGGACAGTCAACGGAATTGCATCAGTAATGTGAGAGTCCCGGATGGACTTGGCTATGAGTTGGCAACCCAGCAGCTCCTCTACCTCTTGAGGACGAGCCTGCGCCTGGGGCTTTCCGGTGTGGATCTCAAAATGGACCTGACCCCGGATGGCCCCAGAATAAAGAGCTAGCCGCTCACAGTCGCCGCTCTTTGCAAAAATACCTGCCGCACCTGACTGACAAATTCAGGCAGCACCTCCTCCTGATAATGCGGGCTTTCTATGATATCCAGAAAGCTCACCGCGACAGCTCCGGGGCGCAGGTTCCAGGACAATCCAGGGCTCACATCATCCGGGGTTTCAATAAAAATTGGCACAATCGGTCGCCGCAGATCCATCGCGAGGTGAAACGCACCCTTGTTGAATTTTCCCACGAAGCGGGAATCAATGCGTTGCCCCTCGGGTGTCAGGAACACGCTGTCGCCCGTCGTGCGAAGGACTTCTGAAGCCTTCTGAAAAAGCTGGATGCGGCGCTCCGGAAATTTTTGATCCGGGGTCCAAAAGACGCCGAGGATGCGACCCAGAACAAAAAAGGCCGGTATTTTTTGCAGAAAATCGCTCAGGAAATATCGAGTCCTGGGCAGGCCCAAGGCAAGGATGACAAATATATCAAGCGTCGAGCGATGATTACAAATCCAAATAGCGGGACGTTCGAGAGTTGGCAGAGCTTCCGAAACGCGGACCTTGACTCCGAAAATAGCCAGGAAAATTTTAGCACAGGGTGGCAGAAGACTCCTCCGAATCCATTCCACGCCTGAACCAAAAGTTCCCACGTAAATCGTAAGAGCGAGGAACGCCACAACATGCATCCAAAGAGTTGCGGCCAGAACGCGTAGAAAATGCATTGCAGAACCCTTTCAATGTCGCGTGCAGACTGCTGTCTGCATGGCCATATTGAGCTTTTTTTCAAACATGAAAAGTGGTTTGGTCAGCACTTCGCCAACGAAGTAAGGATAGATCGCCTTGCCAAAGTTCACGCCCGTACCTCGTTTTTGTTTGAAGATGGTCCCGGCAAAGAAATAGAAATAAGCAGGAAAAGCCCCGAACGGCAGATACTTCTCAACCTGCAGCGAACTCTTCTGGATCATGTTCAGAAAACACTTGCGATCAAGGAGCAATGTATGCTGCGGAGCCTGCAGACCGGGCCAGCGCTCCTTGAACAGGCGGAACGAAAGGCTATCGAGTCGCGGAACTTCAAGGATGAGTTTACCCGATGGTTTGAGTAGCCGTTTGATTTGAGTCAGGGTCTCGATGGGGTGATAGTCATGCTCCAAAAAATGCCACATGGTGATCAGGTCAAAACTTTCGGGTTCGAGTTTTTGATCGAAGAGCGTCCCGTGCAGAAAGCGGGCTTTCGCGAAGGCTGGACTCTGGGACAGATCCTTGAAGTCGATACCGAAACATTCGGCACCCGTTTCCTCGTGGATTTTTTCCAGAAAAGTTCCCGCGCCACAGCCGATATCCAGGACGCGACTCTTGTCGTTGAGCTTGATATGGCTGTTCACGATGGCCCATTTGTCACGATCGTGTTTGCCCATCCGGGAATTGTAGAATTTCGTCAGCACGCCCCAATTTTTTTTCTTGCGATGAGCGATGTACTCCTCGTCGTAAAAGACGGAGATGTCCTTGAATGGAATGCGGGGCTGTTGATAGGCCAGACCACAGGAATCACAGGTAACGAAGGTGAAGGTGCCGGGTTTGCCGCTCAAATCATCCTGGGCTTTGATGAACTCATGGCTTTTGTTGGAGCCACACAGATAGCAGGAAACACTTTCAAAGGAGTACATGATCATCCTTTCCAGGGAAATAAGGTTGCGGATATCAGGGCCACACTGAGGTAAGGTGAAGCCGCGCAAAGAAATCGTCGCGTCGGAGACTTTTCATAACTCGATAAAAGACGGAGCAGGGCTACAGCGCTGCATGCTGTGACGAGGCAGGCGAGGCCCAAGGGAATCCAACCTAGACTTACGCAGGGCAGAAGGACCAAAGCACCATATATCCAGCGGGATTTTGAGCCGGAAAAAGGATCGTGCCCCAGTTCAAAGGCGGATGCAGCGATAGCAACCAGACCTGCATGAAACAATGTCTCGTGGCTCCAGCTTCCCACGGCGGTATCCACGATTGCAACGAGGACAGCATACCTGATGAAGGAAGGAAAACCGAAGAGCAGCGTGAGCAGGAAAACAAGGTAAAGAAGGGTAGGGAGGAGCGGACGATTCCCAAGTGGAAGCGCGTTGAGCAAACCCAGGCCGAGTAAAAAAGCATAAGGACCACGGCCTTCCCACTGCGATAACACTCGCGTGGGATGAACGCGCCGATCGTGACTTAAGGAAGCCAGATCATCGGCCAGACGCAGTTGGAGGAGTAAACTTAAAGTCCATAGCAAGCCGAGACCCGGCTGAAAGGCCAGCACCGGCCCACCCAAAATCAATGCAAATGGCCCGTAGCGTCGGAGCCGAAAACGCTCACCGCGCCATCGCCATAGGAGGCGGAGTTGTTCCATGCGATCATACCTCGTTGCCCATCGACTTCGATTTCCATTCCATCATGAAGATCGTCCGTAATACCCATTAAACCAATAACAGCGGGAATGCCGAGTTCACGCGCGACGATCGCGCCGTGGGACAGCATACCGCCGCGCTCCACAACCAGAGCCGCAGCCCGACCCATGGCCACGATCCAGGCTGGATCGGTTTCCCGAGTCACGAGGATTTCCCCGGCGAGCAGCCGATCGCATTCCTCGGTGGAATGCAGAATGCGCACACGACCTTTCACGCTGCCGCATGATGCGGGAAAACCAAATCGGCGGTTTATGGACCCTCCCCATTCCTCGTTCGGGATGTTTTTCCGCGTCATGGATTCGCGTGAAAACCAGGGTCTACCCTTGCGTCGGCCGATGCGTTCTGAAACCTTCGTCTGTTGGTAACTTGCATAAGTCGACCGACGCAGAGCTATGGTTTTTTTTGTGAGATCGTGGGAATAGGAGGATTCGTGCAGGAGATCCTGAAGTTCATCGAAGCTTAAAAAGAAGGGGTCATCAGCTTCCTGGAGCAGCCCACGGGCCTTGAATAGTCGACCTGTTGCCAAAAGATTGGCTCGCAAGGCACCGTAGAGCCGGGACTGGGCCAGCCGACAGGTTTCCCGAGCTGCAATAGCAGCATGAGAGGTTTTGGACGTCAGGAACGCGAGCCATGCGGCGATGCACGCTCTTATCCCGCGATGATCGTAACTCGTCCGCAGCAGCAGGGATAAGGATGGGGTGGGGAGGTTGCGCTGCCTATCCTGGATGGGTTGGGCCAGGAGTTTGAGGAGCATGGTGGGATCATCGAAATAATTGGTTTCTGTGAGCATCAATTCTCCTGATACTCGGGAACCCCAATGATCCAACCAGCTTTGTAAAGCTTTTCTCAGTCGCTCATAGCGAGCCGACTGCTGGATATGCTCCCAGGCTGTCTGCCATTTTTCTTCCGCAAGCAGTTGAATGATCTGCGGAAACTCCGCCGATATTTTTTGCAGGTTTATCAGGTCATCCCATTGATGCAGACTGGAGGCCGCAGAACCTGCGAGGAGCTGCGCGTGCCATTGAGGAAGCATGTCTGAGGGAAGAGCGCGTTTCAGGAATGTTTTCATGATTCCTGTGTGAATCATGACAGCAGCATCGCAGAGGGCAGCCTCACCCCATCCATGGAAACGGATATCGCTGATCGTTTGGAGTCGATCCCGGCAGATCTGCAAAGGATCGCTGGAATGGTCTTGAGACAGGGCTTTATCAACTCGTCTTTGGAAGCGTCTGGCGAGCCAAGGGAAAACGCTCATCCAAAGACAGAGGCGCAGGACAAAGCGCAGAGGAAATAGAAAAGACCGGGTCGAAGTCTTCTGGGCTTCCAAGGGCACGGACCCTATGCCGAGAAAATCATCCCAATAGCGGGTCAGCAAAGCGCTGCAAGGCAGATGACTAAAACAGGAACGAACAGCCGATAGATCATAGTAAAGGCGGCCTTCGTGAATACCGAGTATCCGCTTGAGATCAGGTTCAGCAGCTTTCAGTATTCGCTTCGGTATTCCGGTCCAGATCCCCAATTGCAGGAAATAATGCTGATAGCCCCGAGCGGCAAAGGAGTAGAGAAATGGAGTCACAGGCTTCGGATAGTTTTCATTCATATTCGCGTTGGAAAGAAACTTCTCGAAACCTCCATCCTGAGTCACAGGTCGCGCCTGCAGGAGAAAAAGTTTTCCCTTGGCATCGATGGCCCATTCGAAATCGATGGTTCGATTTTCGCGCTTTTCGAGTCGCATCCCTAATTCAAAAAGCTGCTGAATAGGGGCAGGTGGAAGGGAAGTCCCCTGCTCCGATTGAATTTCGCCGCTTCTTCGGCAAAGCGTGAGGCGGGATGGAATCACGCGACCTTGAACCAGGTCATCACCCAGGCCTGCCCCATGCTCCACCATGAAAACATACTCAGAACCCTGCAAAAAGCTTGTGAAAGCCACTCCCGATGATGCGGCATCGACCTGCTTTTGTAAAATCACGGCGCAGCCTTTAAGGGTCTGTCCGGTCCGGGCCTCGTAGCGACTGACCAGCCGGCGCGAGGCCAGAACTTTACGCACAGCGGCCTTAAGGTCGTGGGACGTTTTCACGTGGAGAACGGTTTCCAGCTGTCCCGCGAAGGAATGAGCCTCCCCATCTTCGCCAATACCGCTGCTGCGAACAGCCCAGGTCGCGCCTTCGTGATGACGTTGAAACCAGAGTTCGAGCGCGGCGTCCAATCTCTCAGTAAAATCAGGTTCCATCGGATCATTCAAACGATCGGCAATGGCAGAGGCCAGGACAAAACCGTCTGGAATTGCGGCCGCGTTCCAGTGCTTGGCCAGATAAGCTGCTTTGTTGCCAAAGGTCTTGGGATCATGAGCGTCCGGGAGAGGAATGATGTGATCCTGAATCCAGGCTTCAACCCAGCTCGCCCTTAAATCGCGCCCTGGCTGCAGACTTCGGTAAGCCATGCGGCCTCGCTTGACGTCCTGCAATCGCGCTGCTCTTGGAAGGCAGGCGGCCGTCCCACTCAACCAGCCATATTCCCAAGGAACGTCCTGGGGCAGGTGACGCAAATTCGCGCGAATCGGCAGCGGAAAACCCTGTTCCGAGCGAGTGCCTTCAGGAAAGATCACCACAAGGCAATCCTTGGCCACAGCTTTTTCGATCGCGGTTTTCACCTGCCGCGCTGCGGCCAGACTCTGAGGTTTCGGTATACTTCCCTGACGTCGCAAAACCCAAGCCAGCAAAGGAATTTTAAAGTATTTGCTGTGTGCGACAAAGACCAAAGGCTTGGATGCGATTGCCAGGAGCAGGAGTTGATCCAGCCACGAGCTGTGATTGCAAATAAGTATGCCGGCTCTGTCCAGAGGCTTGCCTTTTTGCTCGTAGCGTACCCCCATGAACCAAAGACCGAGGCGGGTCCAGAATCGGATCAAGCGATGCGTGATGCGAGGGTTGAATCCAATGCCGAGGCAGATCGCCAGGCAAAAAAAACTAAGATAATAAAGTCGCGCACCCGACTTGCGTTGGATGAAGAGCTGATTGAACAACCAATGAAGCGCGATGCTTGAGGGCAATACCACGGCGACAAAAACCCCGTCGATTGGCAGGATCAAAGCACCGAATAAAAGAGCCCCGATGACCGAATCGCTTTCATCAAGGACGTTGAAAAATATTTTCATCCAACGTCCATTGGCCTCTTGACCTTCGGCGATGTCCAGCTGCCTTTTCAAAAAAGAATTTGGCAACTCGCCCAGCATATAACCCCATCCAATCGCAAAACCCGCAGAGGCCCAGGTCGTCGGCTCCAGTTGCCACTGCTGCCAGGCGGGCGAGAGGCAGGAACCGAAGATTAAAAAGCTGACCGTGGAGACGGGTATGATCACGAGGAAACCGCGAATTGTTTTGTGCTGACCAAAGATTCGTCGTCCACGCAAGCGGAGTCCGCCATCGATTGGTATTTTAAGCCAGGCGAGGCGGGAGCTTTTGAGCCAAAGTGTTTGACTGACCCCGATCAACAAAAAAAGGATTAGAACCGCCAAAGCAGCCAGAGCGGACATCGGAGATCCTTTGCAGACGAAGAAAAAGTTGCCCTATCCTATCAGCGTGAACTTCCGCTGCCAATCCCTATTCATGATTGAAAACTTGTGAACATTTCGGATAGAGTTTTCTGAATTACCGCAGAGGGAGGGAGACACTTGCGTCCGAACTGGCGAATGGCGATGCTCCATCTTATGTTTGCAGCAGGGCTCAGCGGCCTCGGATTGTTATGTATTCTTTCTGACTTCTTTTGGGTTCAGCTATGCGGGGTGATCCTTGCCGCTTTGAGCCAACTTCTTTGGTTTATAATTCTGCATGAATGTGGTCATCGCAGCTTCTTCCCCAAAACCTGGGCCAACGATGCGCTGGGGCACGTCGCGGGAATTCTCGCTATTCTTCCTTACGCCATGTGGAAGGATGTGCACGCGGCCCATCATGTTTGGGCGGGTTGGAAGGATCTGGATCCGACCACGCGTTCGGTGGCCCAGCCCGCGCCAGGGGGTTGGAAGTCGCGCGCGGTGGATTTCATCTGGACTCTGCGCATTCCCCTTTTTGCAGTGATCTATCGCCTGTCGAATTTTTGGAATCCCGCTCAATCGCGCCAGGGAAGAAAGATGGGCTGGACCAGCCTTCTCATCACGATCGGGCCGTGGATACCAGGCCTTTACCTCTTGCGAAACTATCTGGGCCATCTGCTGCTGGCTCACGGGCTTTTTTTGATCCTCTTTGAAGCCATCATGCTCAGTCAGCATACGCATATTCCGCAGCTGCGATCCGCAGGAAAAAAAGTGCAGCCATTGCGGACACTGGACCAGGTGCCTATGACTCGCTCTTTGGTTTTTCCACGATTTTTTGCGCGCTGGTTCCTGCTGCACTTTAATGAACACGAGCGTCATCACGAATTTCCCAATGTCCCCGGCTACTATTTGGATGCTGTAGAAGGTTCAGGTCAAAGGCGAGTTCATTGGGCCGCCTGGTGGTTGCGCTCCCATCAGGTGGCGGGATCGATCCTCCTTTTTCAGGATGAAAAGCGGACCGGTATCAGGATCTAGGACCTGAATGCTTTGCCTATCGATCTGCCTCAGGCCTTCCTCATCCATTGAGACAGGGAAATTCTTGAGACGATCCGAAGAAGGTGCATACATGCGACCCTGTTCGAGGCAAGCGGCCAATTTTTTTCTGTATGGATCGGGGATGAAAAACTGGACGAAGCGCCCCAGAAATTCCTGAAGGTCATCATGCGCTTTGAGGCCCAGAACCTTGCATTGGTACGATGTATCCGCAAGTTTTGCCAACGCAGGCAAGGACGACACTACCGAAAATCCATGGGGAATACCATATCTTTGCGTCCACTCATAGGATAGCGCATGAGCCGCGGTCGTTTGGCTTTGGGCAATCGCTTCCCCAGCAAGGCGACCCATGTTCTGTAACAACGCTGCGTGAGTCCAGAGAACCCGCTCATCCCAATTTCTCCAGATGACCTGCGCCAACTGCAGACTTTCCCTGGCAAACGCCATCGATTCTCGAGTGCGCCTTGTGGACCAAAGCGATTCGAAAGCGTGTGCGAAAGCATCGCAGAAACCCGCTCGCAGTTCGATGTCGGGCAGAGTCTGCAGAAGTTCGGGCTGATATTGAACGGATACCGTGACTGATGCAGGCAGCTCGAGAGAAAACTTGCGCCCTGTTTCATCATAGACCGTGGCAAAAGGCGTGACTTCAGCACCGGTACCAAAGGTGGTTGGGATGAGTTTAAGGAATCCATGGGCAGGCTTTTGCAGGCTAAAATAGGCCTTGGCCGCATCGAGGACCGTACCACCGCCGACGGCCGTGATGTGCGATGCATTGCGGAATTGCCGGCTCATATCCTCAATCAGGGCCAGAGGAAGCGAGCGATGACTGATGCGAAAGAAGGCATCATATCCGAAAGAGTCCGTGCCCTCGCGCAGTCCGCGGCTTCCGGTGAGGAGCATGGTCCTCATGTCATCTGCTTGTGAAAGGCGGCGAGCCAATCCTGTGGCGTGCCTTCCGGTCGAGGCAAACCATCCCAGGTGCCGGGAGCAATTTTTACTTCCAGGAATGTTGGACCTGATTTCTGTAGAACCTGCGGAATAATCTCTCGCAAAGCTGGGACACTTTCCACAGAGTGACAGCGCCTGTATCCGAATTTTTGAGCGAGGTCCGCATACGACTCGGGTTTTGCGGCAAGTGTCTGACCGCCTGTCGATTCATGAACATCATTGCGAAATAGAATATGAAGGAGTTTGGATGCCCCTGAGGCCCCGATGCTGGCCAGGTTGCCTGCATGCATTAAAAGGGCTCCATCACCATCCAGGATGCATGTCCACCGATCGGATTGCTGCTGGGCAAAACCTAGTGCGATCGCGCTCACGAAGCCCATGCCGCCGACACTATAAAAACAGGCATGAGAAGGCTTTTCTTTTTGGAGAGCCCATAGTTCTCTTGATGTATAACCCGTCGTGGCAAAGAGCGCGGCTTGAGCAGGCAGCAGGTCGAGCAAAGCTTCCAGATAAGCGATGCGCAAGGGGCCTGATGGTACAGTCTTTTTCGAAGTAGCGGAGAGCTGTCCCGGCTCGATGAGCAAGGCGCGTGGCCCCTGGTTTTGTTCAGCCAGATAATCTGCCAGTTGCTCCTCATCGCGGATGACCGCATAAGGTAGCTGGCAGGCTTTCAGGATGCCTTCTGTAGCCTGCCCCATGGTGATATGCTGAGGCTCATCTTTAAAACCAGGCGCACCTCGCCAGCCGATGACGAGCAGCATGGGAATATTATAGACATCAGCGTGGGCCATGCTCATGAGGGGATTGATGATGTTGCCCAGGCCTGAATTTTGAAGAAATACGACCGCTTTTTTTCCCGTGGCGAGGTGGTAGCCGATGGCCAGCGAAAGCGCTTCCCCTTCCAGAGTAGCGATCTGCACCTTAAATCGCTGCTGATCCACGGATGCGACCTGCAACCACCCTCCCAGCAGGGAATCCGGCACACCCACACAATAGTCGTAACCCTGTTCCGTAAGGATCTTTTGGAATTTTTCGCTGTTCATCAGTTCAATCCGCACGCTGTGGATTCGAATAGCTTCTCCGGCTTCGAGGGCCAGGTCTTCTCTTGGGGTATCAGAGTAAAAAGTCTTTGGATGGAAGCAATTTCCATTTCACTTTCCAGGCTGCGATCGGCGTTGAGTATGCTGCGGCAAACATTTTCCATGGCCGCAATCGAGGCCCGCAAAAGGTGATTGGCAAAGATGGTGATATGGAATCCGGCCGCAAACAGCTGCTGGGCTGTCAACTGCGGGTAGGCTGTGGGTATGCAGGCAAACCAGACTTCTCTTTTCCAGTTGCTCGTGAGGTCACGCAAGGCGTGAATGAAGGACAAAACCTCCTGACCTGTGGGATCTGTGGATTGAATGACAATGCCATCCGCTCCCGCTCGAACATAGGACATGGCTCGGAACAGAGCTTCATCCATGGGCTGTTTTGCAATCAGAGCCTCGGTACGAGCCCAGATCATGAATTCCGGGCTTATTTTCGCTTCCTGCGCCGCACGGATTTTCGCGCTGAAGAGATCGCAGTCGGCCAGCGCCTGATCGGCTTCTTTGATCAGACTATTTTTCTTGGGAAAGACCTTGTCCTCGACGACACAACCGGAGACACCGATTTGTTCCAGCTTATGAATGAAGTCGATGAATGTCGAGGTTTCGCCACCCGTATCCGCATCGACGAGCATGGGAAGAGCCGACGTTCGTGTGAGTTCAAACGCCCCTTGAGCCCGTTTGGGATAACCCAGAACTTCAGTATCCGGCAGTCCTGCTAAAGAAGAATCCGCAAGAGAACTTACCCACAGGCCATCGAATTGAACGCTGCTCTGCGGGTCATCGGTACTTTGAGCTAAACTCGCAATGCGGGCTGCCAAAGGACTATGAGCTTCGACGATACGCAACTGTCGCTTTTTCATGAGAGCATTTAAAAGCATGGGGCGACGTAGCTCGGGAAGCACGGGGTGTCCTGACATGCGATTTCCTTCCATGGGGAGATGGATGGGGCATCGTAACAAAACCGTTCCCGCAGAATCAAGATGAAAGGTTTTGGTGAAATTATCTTAAAGCGTGTCCCATGTGTGGGGCTCTTTATCGTCGAGCCCCAGACAAAGTCCATGTGTTGGGCTCTTTATCGTCGAGCCCCAGACAAAGTCCATGTGTTGGGCTCTTCATCTTGGAGCCCCAGACGAACCTCTTACTGAATCGTGAGGTCTCCACCCTGATGTTTCGGATGCATGTGACACTTGTAAGGATATTTGCCTGCTTTGGGTGCTTTGATGGTCAGCGTTTTGGTTCCACCATTGCCCGGTACCACATAAGGGTCGGTCAGGCCCGGCACCTGAAATCCATGTTCATCTTTAAGTGGGTTCACCACTTTGATTTCGATATCCTCGCCGGCTTTTAAAGTGGTGGTGGAAGGTTCCCAGATCTTGACGCCATTCACTTCCTTGTTGGTGAAAGTCAGTTCCTGCGCTGCGAAAGCGGAACCTTGAATCATGAGAACCAGAGCCAGACATGTTGATTGAAAACGCATACGCATCTCCATGAATATTCAGGTGACGTTTGAGTTGCAGGTTATACTAGGTGGGGATCATCCGCTGGTCAAGATAAAGCAGAACTGGCTGATCTTCCCAGTTCAGGGCGAACTGGGAGAGCAGCGGAATCGTTATTTGGCGTGATAGATCACATCATCCAGTTCGACTGGACGATGATTGGGAGTTGAACCATTCAGATCGTGCGAGGCACGACCCATCTGGATGCTCACACTATTATCACGAAGACGATCGTGGACCATGGTATTCAAGCCTGGAATGGGTTGGCCACCGCAGGTGAGGCCTGCCACGTTCTGACCTTGGCCAGCTTTCCAGGTGTTGATGCCGCAAAGTTCGTAGAGATTAAAATTCTCGGCGATCCCTGCACTCAAAGGCGTCAGGCGTATCGTCGTGAAGCTGTAATCGATGAAGCCCAAGGTTTCGTCGAGTCGATAGGGGCCTTCAAAAACAAAGTCATAGGCTGGCGTCAGGCATTCGTCGTCGCCAAAGACAGTCTGCACCTGCTTGAGCGTATCACCATCAAATGCCATATCTTTATATGCTGATAAACCTTCTACGTGCAGGCAATCACTTCCATACAAACCCTGAATGGCTGCGTAGGACTCAGTCCCCACCCAGAGCAGGGCTGCTGCGAAAACCGTGGATTTCATGGTCCCTGATCCTCCTTGCCTCATGTTGGTGTGAACAGCTATGACGGCGAGCATAGGGAATACCGTCGCCCGCGGTCAACATAAAATCGGCATGGGATACGCCCAAGCGCCACCACGAAAGGCGTTGGCAGCCAGGAAAGGGTTATTTTTTCAGAGTTTATTGGGGCAAGAGACGCTGGCGCAGGGCCTGCAGCTTAAAAAATTGTCGTTGCATGCTCCGTTCATCTGTCAGAGTTTGAGCGTCACTAAGACTCAACCAGCGCAGATCGTGCGATTCCTCGCTCACGACAAAAGGCAGGGTGTGATCCAGACGACAGAGAAATCTCACGTCAAAGTGAAAGTGAGCCGGGTCCTGCTTGCGTGCAGGAATGAGATGAATATCGAGATCGAAGGGCAAAGGACGAACGGTCGTGCCGAACAGCTCTTCATAAGGGAAAAACACCACTTCCGTGCGACCGGATTCCTCCTGCGCCTCCCGCAGAGCCGCGTTTGCGACATCACTCTCGCCATCGACGTGGCCCCCCAGCTGCAGCCATTTATTGAGCTTGGCATGCAGAGTCAGAAGCACATGCTGACCACGGGCATCTGTGACCAAGGCGGAACCGGTGATATGCCCTTCCACACAGCTGCGTTCCAGGCAATCCGGTGAACGCATGACGAAGTCCCGAAGACGCTCGAGGCTCTCCCATTCTTCATCGGCATGATACGTGGCATAAGGAAGGACCCCGCGTGCCCAGGTCTTTTCATAAGCGTCCAGCAAAGCGAGAAGTTGATTCCGGTGCATCACGAGGTCC